>Ga0209097_10001939_pt1 | contig 17174 bp, 11 predicted proteins | sample AD_UKC052_MetaG_FD_184419 | JGI IMG/M metagenome (GOLD analysis project Ga0209097, IMG submission 184419) | Active sludge microbial communities of municipal wastewater-treating anaerobic digesters from USA - AD_UKC052_MetaG (SPAdes) (version 2) | ecosystem: Engineered > Bioreactor > Anaerobic >... | reverse complement strand
CACCACACAGATCGGCCGGCTCGTGACCCGCAACATTTCCGACATTGAGACCATTGCCGATGTGTTCAGCGAAGGTCTGGCAGCCATGGCCGGCGATCTGCTTCAGCTGGTTTTCATTCTGATCTACATGTTTTACATCGACTGGCGCCTTACCCTGGTAAGCTTGTCGATGCTTCCTTTCCTTCTGATCAGTACCTACGTGTTCAAGGAACGAATCAAGGTTACATTTAATGAAGTGCGTTCGGCAGTGGCCAACCTCAATACCTTTGTTCAGGAACACATTACCGGGATGAGTGTGGTTCAGATTTTCGGAGCCGAAAAACAGGAGCATCAGAAGTTTGTGGCCATCAACGAACAGCACCGCAAATCCAACATTCGTTCCGTCCTTTATTATTCGATTTACTTTCCGGTGGCCGAAGTGATTTCGGCTCTGGGAACCGGACTTCTGGTCTGGTATGGAGCGCAGGGCGCCATTGAAGGGAAGTTTACCCTGGGAATGCTCACGGCCTTCATCATGTACATCGCCATGTTTTTCCGTCCGATCCGAACGATTGCCGACCGGTTTAACACCCTTCAGCTGGGATTGGTCAGTACCGAGCGGATATTGAAACTTCTCGATCATACCGACACTGTTCAGGATTCCGGAACGCTGGTGAAAGATCATTTGAAAGGGGATATTTCGTATCGGAATGTTGACTTTTCATACAATGAAGGGCAGCCGGTACTTCAGCAGATTTCGTTTGACGTAGCACATGGAAAATCCATTGCGCTGGTTGGTTCAACTGGTTCCGGAAAGTCCAGCATCATCAATCTTCTCACCCGGTTTTATGAGATCAATGGAGGGCAGATTTTGCTTGATGGGGAACCGATTGAAGAGTATTCACTCTCCTATCTCCGGAAAAGCATTGGACTTGTTTTGCAGGATGTTTTCCTTTTCAGAGGCAGCATCCGGGACAACATCACGCTGGGGAATCCGGACATTACCGATCAGCAGGTAAAAGCCGCCGCCGAACTTGTCGGTGCCAATCGATTTATTGAGCAGCTTCCCGGCGGGTACAATTACAATGTGATGGAAAGAGGAAACACGCTTTCTGTCGGACAGAGACAGTTGATTTCGTTTGTGAGGGCAATGGTGTATCAACCGGCCATTCTTATTCTGGATGAAGCCACCAGTTCGGTCGATTCAGAAACAGAGGAACTTATCCAGCAGGCCATTGACAAAATCATGGAAGGACGGACCAGTGTTGTCGTGGCACACCGGCTTTCCACCATTCAGAAGGCCGACCAGATTCTGGTGCTGGAGAAAGGAAAAATTGTGGAAAGAGGAAATCATGAGCAACTCCTGGCGATGGGAGGTGCTTATGCGCAACTTTACGAAATACAGTACAAGAATCATGTTTTATAACCGCCGTCTTGCATTCTCTCAAAAATTGGGGCTTTTTTGCCGGTGAATCTGAAATTATGCTCAAAAAGCCATACATGGTAGGAATAACCGGAGGAAGTGCTTCCGGTAAAACATTGTTCATCAGACGTTTGCTTGATTCTTTTGGCGAAGATCAGATCTGTTTGCTGTCGCAGGACAATTATTACAGAGAACGAAGTCTGCAACCAAGGGACGAAAAGGGATACGAAAATTTTGATCTTCCGGAGAGCATAGACCACCAGCAGTTCATTAAGGATATTGAATCGCTTCACCATGGAAAAGAAGTTCAAAAGCTTGAGTACACCTTCAATAATCCGAACATCATTCCAAGGATGCTCACGTTCAAACCGGCTCCGGTGATTGTGGTGGAAGGCATCTTCGTTTTTTATTTTCCGGAAATCCTGAAAAAGCTTGATCTGCGGGTGTTCATTGACGCCGAAGAGCACATCAAGTTAAAAAGAAGAATCAAGAGGGATGGTCAGGAAAGAGGATATGATCTGGAAGATGTGTTGTATCGCTATGAAAACCATGTGGCCCCAACCTTTGACCGGTTTATCCGGCCATTTAAGGCCGATGCTGATCTGATTGTTCCCAACAATCAAAGCTTCGACCATGCATTGGAAGTGATCACCACGTTCCTGAACACGAAAATCACCAAATAGTCCCGGATCTGGGTTTCAAATCCATATTCCCGGATAAGTTTCCAGCTGGTGGTTAATATCTTAGGCGTTGGAAAATCGATTTCTTTTCTATTTCCTGGCCGTATCCGTAGCTGAGGTTGTTGTTTGTTCCGTTCAGAACGATACCCAGATTCGGCAATCTTCCATCAGTGACGTAATTCTCAAGGAAATACAGTTTGCGTTTGTCCAGTTGATTTGCCCGTACAATATACACAAAAGCATCTGAGTGTTTGGCCAGGAGGAAGGTATCGGTCACGATGCTGGAAGGGACCGTATCGACCACAATGTAATCGAACATTAGTTTCAGGTCCTCAAACATTTCTTCCATCTTGTCTGTCATCAGAATTTCAGCCGGATTGGGCGGAATGCTTCCGGAAGGAAGAACGAACAGGTTTTCAAATCCAGGCATTTTCACAATGTAGGAATCCAGTTTCGCCCCAGGTGTGATGAGATAATCGGTCACACCTTCTTTTCCTGGTAACGACAAATACTTGTGCAGTTTCGGATTGCGGAGGTCCATTCCCAGCAACAGCACTTTTTTACCAGTGAAAGCGATGGTTTTGGACAAATTGATGGAAACAAAGGTCTTCCCTTCCTTTGGAAGTGTGGACGTGATAAAAATGGTTTTGGCCCTTCCTTTGATTGCGGAGGTGAGCATAAATTCCAGGTTGGTCCGAATAATCCGCAACGCTTCTGCAAGACTGGAACGGCTTCCTGGCGTGAGTTTTTCTCCTTTGCTCAGCGATTTCGGAACGTCTCCCAGGAAAGGTACCCGGAACCGGGATTCGATGTCTTTCCGGGTTTTCACTTTTGTATCGAGCAAATCGGCAATGTAGATGGTGAGGAAAGGCACTATGATTCCCATAAGGAATGAACCTAGAAGGATTACCATTCGGTTGGGCGAAATCGGGATTTTTGCACTGAAGGCGGAATCGATCAGTTTGGCATTTGGCGCCGCAATGGCCAGCGAAATGGCAATTTCCTCTCCTTTCTGAAGCAGATAGAGGTACAGTGCTTCTTTAATTTGTTGTTGTCTGGCCAGCACCCGAACTTCTCTTTCCTGGGTTGGAATCTGGGAAATCCGTCCTTTCAACAGATTGTTCTGCGTTTCCTGATCTTTCTTTTTGATGAGAAGGGATGCTTTAATCCCGTTCAGACTCGAGAGCATATTGCTGTTCAGTACCAGAATTTTCGCATCCAGAGCCATGATTACCGGGTTGCCAGGCTTGGCATTGATCAATAACCGGTTCCGTTCGAGAATCAATTGGTTGTATTCCCCTACCTGGGCCGAGTAATTGTCGTCGGCGTTCAGAATGTTGTTGGGGATGAGGTTGAATTTGTTGTTCGTTTTAACAAAGTCAATTAGCGACTGGACAATTTTCAACTGGATTTCCGTGTCCATCACGTTTTTCTGGTACAGGCTGGAATTCTCCAGAAACATATCGGCTTCTGATTTGATGTCTGTAACATTGTTCAGCTTTTTATAGGTCTCCGACTCTTTTTCAACCCCTTCCAGCGATTCGTTCATCAGGTTGAGGCGTTCTTTGATAAAGCGGGAGGTATTTTCAGAAATCTGGTTCTTGTTGTCCAGCTCGTTCTGGTTGTAGACCTTGAAAAGGGTATTCAGAAAATCTTCGGCTCTGTCCTTCACCGGATCCACCAGTGTAATTTCAACCGCACTTGTGTTTTTGTTCAGAATCGAAACGTTGAGACGGCCCCGGAACGATTCCACGGCATCGGCAATCGGTTTGATCTGGACTTTGATTTTGACATCGCTTCCGGCATTCTGGAAATAAGTCTGGTAGTTTTTTACAATCCGGAAATTACAATAACGGTTTGTCACCAATTGATTGTATTTGATCTCCTTGGTCTGTCCGTTTTCACTTCCCAGTAAATAGGTGGAATCAGACTTTTGCTGAACAGTGAAATACCAGTTCTTCTTGAAAAAGGACGGATCAAACCCGGAGAAGAGGACATCAAAGTCTTTGTACTTGTAGATGTCGTCTGATTTGAGCCGGCCTACATTGATATAACTGACGTTGAGCATCAGATTCATAATTGTCTGCTCAATCAGGTGGCGTGATTTCAGTATCTCGATTTCACTGTCCACATTACTTTTAATGTTGGTGAGAGCACTCAGATCGGACAGTGCCGACATCTCATTGACCACATCTCCTCCTTTGCGTTCATCCTTGATCATTAAGGTGATGGTGGCCTTAAATTGAGGAATCGTATAGCGTAAGTAAAGGAAGGCAACCGACACAAAGAAGACCAGACTCAGGATAAACCACTTCCAGTAGGAGCCGTAGTTTTCCAGAATTTCTCTCAATTGAAGGTTTTCATCCTGTTTGATGACAGGATCAGGGCGTTGAGTTTTATCAGGCAACATTCGTTTTGAACAGGTCGGAGACTGGAAATCCCCTGATTTTAGTCGGATTGGTTCGTGTGAGACAGAATTCCGTGATAATGAGGACGGATTTTGTCATGAGCCAAAGGTGTGATGGTAGTGGATGAATCCTTGCTCCAATTTTGCAACAAACCCAGACTTGTGAGAAAATCGGTGAATATTCAGCAGTTTTCTCCAAATCCGGGTTTGGCGGTGTATGACAAATTCCGTTTTAGCTGGCTTTCAGCATCGGAGTCTGATCGATCGTTTCGAATTTCGAATTCATACTCTTGAACTCCGGAATGATGGCTTTCATTTTCCGTACGATTTCGAAGTTGTTGTAGGTATTAGCAAGGCAGATCAGTTCATGAATGTTGCGGTTCAGCTCTGAATAGAACTCGACAGTATCCTGGAAAATGGTGATTTTTTCATGGTAGGTAGGAAGCGTAACCGAAGTGTCGTTCAGCAATTCTTCATACAGTTTTTCTCCCGGACGCAATCCGGTAATTTCAATTTTGATGTCCTTGTCAGGAGTCAGTCCTGCCAGTTTGATCATCTTTCTGGCCAGATCGATGATTTTCACCGGCTCACCCATATCAAAAATGAAGATCTCCCCTCCTTTACCCATTGTTCCAGCCTCGAGCACCAGCTGGCAGGCTTCCGGAATGGTCATAAAATAGCGGATGATGTCCGGATGTGTAATGGTGATCGGTCCCCCCATTTCAATCTGCTTGGTGAACAATGGGACCACTGAACCATTTGAGCCAAGTACATTTCCAAAACGGGTGGTGATAAATTTGGTTCCGGAAGTGAGGTTGTGGAAAGGATTGGCCTGAAGCGACTGCACATATTTTTCGGCGATCCGCTTGCTTGCGCCCATTACGTTGCTTGGGTTCACGGCTTTGTCGGTCGACACCATTACAAATTTCCGAACACCGAATTCAACGGACAGGTCCGCCAGATTTTTGGTTCCCATCACATTGGTGAAAATGGCCTGGGCAGGATTGTGCTCCATCATCGGCACATGTTTGTAGGCGGCGGCATGGTACACCATTTCAGGAGCGTAGTTTTCAAAAACCGCCCGCATCAGTTCTTTATCGCGGATATCAGCGATGATGCTGATTACATCGGTGTCATCTTTCAACTCATCCACTTCCAGAGAAAGAGAGTTCATCGGGGTTTCGGCCTGGTCCACCATGATCAGTTTTGCCGGATGGAACCGGAGTACCTGACGGACAATTTCGCTTCCGATGGAACCAGCGGCACCTGTCACCATAATGGTTTTGCCACTCAGGTCTCCGGAAAGAGAACTGTTGTCCATTTTGATCGGACTTCTTTCCAGCAGATCTTCGATTTTATATTTTTTGATGTTGGAGGTAACGTCTTTCGGATTGTTCCAGTTGGCTACCATGGCTACTTTGAAAACGTCAAGTCCGGCTGTTAATGCTCTTTCCAGAATTTCTTCCTTGTCTTTTTGTCTCATCGATTCGTCTGAAATGATGAGTGCCTGTGCGTTGCGGCTAAGCGACAGCTCTTCAAAGTTGTGGTGAAGATTGAAAACCGGCTGGTTGAGGATTCTCTTGGAAACCGAAGAATCGGACTTGTCCATAAAACCGACGATCCGGAATTTCCGTGGGTTTTCGGCATTGAGGGCATTGGCCATCGAAATGGCATTGGAATTGGTTCCGACAATCACGGCATTTGTCAGGCCATTGTTCCGTTTCTGGCCGATGTAGTTAATGAAAATGTGTTTGATGATGATCCGATATGAAAACAAGCCGACTCCAGTAAACATAATATTGATCAAAAGGCCGGAGGTGAGGAACAGGTTTTGATTGGTCTTGAAGGCGACAGCATAATTCACCACCAGCAAAATCACAAAGGCAGCAAACTGTGCCAGGATAATTTTAAGGACATCAATCATGGAAGAATGCCGTACAATTCCGGAATAGATCTGGAACACACGGAATACCAGGAGATGCACTCCAAGGTAAGCGGCAACAGCAGCGGGAATCATGGTGGCATTCACATAATTCGCCATGGCACTATTGAGAAGGACGAAGGTAAATAACCCCGTCATCAACACGATAACCATATCGATGGACAAGATGACCCACCGTGGCAGGTAACCAAAACCGGTATTACTGAACCGTTCGATTTTAAGGAAGAAAATGCGGTAGGCAACCGAAACAAACTGGATCAGTTTGTCGGCGATTTTATGCCGGAAGAGCGTTTCAAGTGGAATGTTTGTGCCGAAAACAGTCATAGTGGTAAAAGTTAGGTGGAAATGGAAAAAGAGGAAGAAAAGCTAAAAACGGACGGTGTCGTGTGATCCAGCGGTGAGATTACACGGAAGGCTTAGCCAGCAAAACCAGAACGACTGGTATTACAGCACAAAGAGCAAATGGCAGTGGAAGTAGAGTAGTGTTTCATGTGGTATTTGAAAAGTGCAACAACGTATTGCAAAAGTATAAAATCATTTTAAAATAAAAACAATCTAAGAAAAAAATATGAATAATCTAATTCATTTATTCTTTAACTTGTTGACAGTTAAAATTTTATATGATTTTTAAAAACATGCAAATTTTTCACGGTTCCGAAAAATCTGATAATTCTGTGCTGTGTTATGATAATTGCGTGGGTTAAATCGAAAGAAGCCAATCGCGGATGCCCGGGAATGGTCATTTCGAGGGAAGTTTGACCCCCCCCGGGTGGGAATGAAAAGATGTATGAAAAGTCGGATGGCTTAGCCAGGAAAATGAAATCGAATGTCCATTTCCTGTTCTGGTTTTATTGACTCAATCCTTTTTCAGTGTGTAGAAACGAACGTAGTCAAACAGGAGGGCTGAAGGCAATAAGGCATCGTCAACTTTTTCGGTTCCACCCAGAAAAGAGGCGATACAGGTGAGCCAGATGTTGAGTCCGGATTTGGGAACTGAGCCAATTTCCTTTTTGTCCACCAGCTTTTGATTGTAATAATAGAACAGGCTGTCGGGCAGGTAGAGGCAGGCTACTGTCTGAAAATCCTGGTTCAGGTTTTCGGATGACACATATTCTCCCCCGACGTCTTTATGGGTTCCTTTCCAGATATGGAGATTGGTGCGGTAACCCAGGGTGATTTTTGAATCGTTTTCCAGAATGTCGATTTCGGTAGCTGTATTGGAAGGAGACGTTCCACCTGAACCATCGTAGCCCATGAGCCAGAACGAGGAATGCCATCCTGCACCTTTGGGTGTCATCATCCGGGTTTCGTAGTAGCCGTATCCAAAGGTATCTTTGGAAATCAGGCCTCCTCCTGTGTAGGCCATGTTGCGGACGGTTTCTTTTTTTAGCTGAATCTGAAGGAGGCCGTCCTTCACCACATTGTTTAGAGGAAGTTGTGTACTCCAATGTTTGCTGTCGGTGCGGAACTGCCATTTTGTGGTGTCGACAGCTGTCCCGTTGAACTCATCCGAAAAGCGGAGCTGGTAGGTTTTGCCTTTAATCGCCAAGGATTGTGCCACCGCTGTGGAAAAGAGACCGGCACTTATGAAAACAAAAATGAATAATGTAAACTTAAACCAGGCTTCAGGATCTGATGCTCTGAAAAACCGGCCAGAAAAGGTCTGATCATTTTCCATTTTCTCCATTTTGAGAAATGTGCTACAAGAGGAGTCAACATCCCACATGTGTTGTTCGTTCATTGAACAAAGTAAGCGAAAGAAATACGATGACAGCGATGGATCGGAACTATTTTTAACAGAGGGAACCTGCCGAAAACGGAGCTGGCCTTTTGCAATTCCCAATCATTTCCGGTACTCAGAGCATGGGTCCCTACGTTTCTACCTTGTAAAAAAGGAATCGGGTTTTTGAAGGTCCACAGGATCCAGATTTTCCCGCTGAAAATTTCGGATTACAATAACAAGACACCCTGGGTTAAAGTTCTGTTTCTGATATGAAGAAATTAAAATGGCGATTCCGGTTTTTACCAGACATTCGGGCAACGTTTTGAATCAAGGAAAAGTATGTTAGACATCCCACAAGAAAATGGCTTCTGTCAGAAGTCGGGGAAAAAAAGCGGATGCTTCGTGAAATGCAGATTATGGGTTTTCATTCTGCTAATTGCCTTGCCACTTTTTGCCCAACCAGACATCAAACTATTCACAACCACCACTCAGGCCTCATTCCGTGGGCTTTCCGTCGTAGATGATTCTGTGGCCTGGGTTTCGGGCAGTCAGGGTACGGTTGGAAGGACGGTTTCGGGAGGAAGTCGGTGGCAGTTCCACTTGGTTCCCGGGATGGAAAAGGCGGACTTACGGACTTTGTATGCCTTTGATTCTCTTCATGCTTTGGTTGGAAATGCAGGAAGCCCGGCGGTTTTGTTTCGTACTAAAGACGGAGGTAAAACATGGAAAGAAGTATACCGGAATTCTCATCCGGATGCCTTTCTGGACGGAGTCGATTTTTGGGACGAAAAACGGGGTATTGTATATGGAGATCCGATAAACCGCAGGCTCCTTCTGCTCAAAACCACAGATGCCGGTCAAACCTGGCTGGATGTACCAGAAGCAAAGCGACCTCTCCTGGATTCAGGAGAAGCTTCGTTTGCGGCCAGCGGCACCAACATTCGGGTGTGGGGAAAATCGAAGGTGCTGATTGCCACCGGCGGCCGGGTATCTCGCCTTTGGTTTTCGGAGAATGAAGGACAAAGCTGGAAAAACCTGCCGGCACCTATTCTCCAGGGAAAAGCCAGTCAGGGAATTTTTTCGGTGGCGATACACGACAAAACCTGGATGATGGTGGGAGGCGATTACCTTGCCGATACCCTCCGCAAGCAGCATATATATTACTCTGCTAATGAAGGACGGAACTGGACCTTCCCGAAAGAGCCCACCTTGGGTTACAGGGAATCGGTGGAATTCATAAAGGAAAACATCTGGCTTTCAACCGGACCCTCGGGAACAGAACAGACCCTGAATGGGGGAGATACCTGGCAACCCATTTCAAAGATCCGCGGGTTTCATGTGCTACGGAAGGCACGAAAAGGAAAGTCAATATTTCTGGCGGGCGGGAAAGGACTTTTGGGGAGGATGGGCGAGTAATTATTGGTTTGTGGTTATTGGTTAATGGTTTGTCAATGCCTAAAAAACGTTGACCGTTTTTCGTGATCAGGCTGGAAGTACTATTGAATAACGCTAATATTAGGTGTCCCCTTGCCTAAAAACGTTCAGCACTTTGCAGCTTCAACCACCTGATTACTGAATCCTGACTACTGATTACTATTTTTTAACTACTAACTACCAGCTACTTATTTCAGCAGCTTCCCGAAAAACTCCAGCCAGGCTCCGGAAATTTTTTCGGCGGTGAAGTTTTCCAGAATGTATCTCCTGCCTTCTTTGCCCATAGTCGTCCGGTGCGTGGGTTCATTCACCATTGTTTTCATCTGATTCAAAATTGAGTTTACATCTCCCGTTTTGTGCCGGAGACCGGTCACATCATCGATGATGGTTTCTTTCAAACCGTATGTATCGCTACACAAAATGGGCTTTTCAAGAAGCGAGGCCTCAATTATGCTGGTACCAAATCCTTCCCGGTAACTGGGCAGGCAAAACACATCCGAAGCCTGCAACAGCTCATTGGGTTTGGAAGTGGGTCCAAAAAAATGATATGACGCCGGATCCATTCCCAGCTGGTTGATCTGAGGCATCAGGTTTTCTTCGTCATACCCGACCAGCAGAAGCCGGGCCTGAGGATGTTCTTTGTGCAACAATTGAAATGCCCGGGCCAGATCCATAATGCCTTTATCGAGGTTGAGTCTTCCCAGAAACATAAACACAATCTGGTCGTCGGTGTAATTCAGCTCTTTCCGCCAATGCGTACGGACGGCATCGTCGGGATTGAATTTCTGCGCATCCACTCCAGAAATGGAACCTTTGCCCAGTACTCGTGCCCGCTCTTTGTTGATGATCCCCGACTGAGCCAGAAAGTCCAGCTGCGCATTACCATCCACCAGAACCTGTGTCGACATTTTGAATATCATCTGATCGATGAACATCAGGATCTTTTTAAAAATCCCGGTTTTTGTATGCCAGACCTGTCCGGTGAAAATATGAATGCGGTGAGGAATGTTGGAATAGTAGGCAGCCAGAATGCCAAGTAAGCCAGCCTTTGGAGTGACGGTAAGAACGGCATCAAACTCCATTTTCCTGAAATAACGGGTTAAGGAAACCAGGGCCTGGTAATCTTTCAGGTATTCAATGTCCCGTTGAATGCCCGCACTGAAGATACCTTTCAGGTGAGGATTGGAATGCAGATTGGAATTGACTCCTTCAAAATTCGCCACCAGATAGACATCGAATTCCTGCGCCAGGGTTTCGATGTGCTTCAGCAGAAACGCACTGGCCGTCATTGGAACTGCCACAACAAAACAGATTTTCTTTTTCGTTCCCATAGTTTCAGGTTGGTCTTTTTCGTGACAGGTTTCTGAGCAGTGACAACAGAGTAAAATTTTTCAGGAGGATTTTGCGGAAGACATTCTTGTTCTTCTGGTGCACAGGAAAATCGATGTGGTAGATTCCCTGCCGGGTGAGTTCTTTCCTCATCTCCTTCATATCGTCAAACGAGTACTGGTTTTTGAGCATGAGGTAGAAAATGGACACCACCAGAAACGACATCCGTTCACCCAGAAACGCCTTCTTTTCAGAATCGGTTTCTTCCCGGTACAAGGCATCGGTTTTCTGGAGAACCACCACATGGTCGTCGATCATTTTCTTTTTCTTGCCTGTGTCGGTGGTTCGGGTTATCGAATTGTCTGACTGCCGGTACTGATACACAAGGTCCGGAATGGCCATAACCCGCTTTGCAACGAGGAAGGCCCGGGTGTTCAGTTCAAAGTCTTCTACATAAATCTTCTCGGCAAAAAACAGCTGAAGGGTCTCCACAAATTCCCTCCGGTAGATTTTGTTGAAGACCGAGTTCACATACCGGATCTGTTTGTAGTAATCGGTGCCATTCAGGACGTTGCCATTGGTGGAGGCTGAAAACGTTCCGCCAACAGAGCCATCGTTGTTGCGTTTTTCAATTCCAAACTCCAGAATATCCAGATCCGAATCTTCACAGAGACGAAGCATGTTCAGGAGTGAATCGGGTTTGATCCAGTCGTCGGAATCGATGAACATGATGAACCGTCCTTGCGCATTGCGGATTCCGCTATTGCGGGCTCCGCTGATTCCTGTGTTTTGCTGGGAAATGATCCGGATGTTGGGGAAACCAGCTGTCACCTCCCTCACAATGGCGATGCTGCCATCCGGACTTTCATCATCCACCACAATGATCTCAAAATCCTCCTCTCGCAGGTTGTTTTCCAGCACGGATCTGAGGCACATGAGAATGTACTTTTCAACATTGTAAACCGGTATGATGATGGACAGCCGCATGAATTATTTCACATAAACAAAATTGACCAGGTAGGTAAAAGCAAAGTAGGCCAGCAGGATCAGGCCGACCACCCGGTTTTGCTGTTTCACAAGTGTGGCTTTGCACACCGGGTAAATAATGACAGAGCCCAGCATAAACCAGGAGAGATACGAAAACCGGTCTGAGAAATTGGCCCGGATCACCAGAATCCAGAACCCGTTTGCCAACAGAAAGGTACTGTAGAAAATGTTGTAAAATTTATCTTCAAAGTTCTTTTTGAAAACAAAATACCATCCGCCGATCACACCAAAGGCACTGTAGGCCAGGAAATCCCACCGGAAACCCACCGACCGGAATTCTTTGGGATCAGCTTTGGTGGTAAGATAGCTGGTTCGTTCATCACCAAAGCCAAGACTGGCAAAGAGACTTTCCCAGTAACCCGAAAACATCAGCGACAGGAAGATGCAGGCCACCCAGAAGGCAATGTAGACTCTCGGCTTGGGAAACACCATCGCTGCTATAAACGAAGCAATGGGCAGGAGCATGCTTTTGTGGAAATACGTAGACAGAATGAGCAACAGGACCATAGCCCATTTTTTATCGAAAAAGGAAATGGCCAGCATGAAAATGGAGGTAGCCATTCCGTTCCTTATGGTGTTGGTGCCATAGGCAAAAAAGGAAATGGAAAAGGTGATCATGGCGAACCCGTAAGGCCATTGCTCGCCGAACCATCTTTTAGTGGCAAAGAACAACGGAAGCACATAAATGCAGGCCACAGTAAAATAGTAGCCCTCTATGTTCATGAATTTGGAACAGAATTCATTCAGCATCAGGAACCCGAAATCCTCCGTGATTTCCAGCGGGTTGCCGTCCTGATAACTTTTGAACACTGCGGAATACAGAGGCATGTCAGTGAAAACCGGATCGTTGGGTCTTGTACCAATAAAAAGAAGGACGGTGGCCAGTAAAACATATCCCAGAAAGGTGATAGCCGCAATGTTTCGTCGGGCCGTCTGTTCCAGCGTAAGTGAGTGAATCAGGATCAGAACCAGAATCACCAGAAGTACATTGAAATATACTTTGCTGTAAATAAGTGCCGGGACGATCTCGCTCATGTGGTTGACTTTTTGAGACCGGTGAACAGGTTATGCCATTTGGCCAGAATTTCATTTCCGGAATAGCGGGTCACGCTTTTTCGGGCGTTTGATCCCATCCGTTTCCGTTCGGCTTCGTTTTCAATGAGAAAGCAGATCTTTTCGGCGAGTTGTGTGATGTCTCCGTTTTCAACCAGAATGCCGTCTTCCCCACTGGTAATGATATCAGACGGGCCACATGGACAATCATACGAAACACAAGGAACCCCACAGGCCATGGCTTCGGTGAGCACCATTCCAAAACCTTCGAAGCGGGAAGACAATGCATAAATGGAGCTGGCCAGATATTGCTCTTCAATGTTCTTCACCGGGTCATGGAACTGAACCGTGCCATCCAGCTGCAAATCCTTACAGAGTTTCCTCAGACCAATCGCCGGGTCTTCTTTTCCGTAAAGGTCGAGAATCCAGTCCGGGTGCCGGTTGGACACAATTTTCCAGGCCTGAAGCAAATGGTCAAATCCTTTCTGGAAAGAATGGCGGCCAATGGCGAGAACCTTTTTGTTTTCGAGTGATGAGGTGCTGTCCGGATAAAACGTCAGTGGATTGGGAATCACCTCCACATTGGGAAGGCTCCATTCCAGTTTGTTTCCGTTGGTAAGCACCACAAAGCGGGCAAAGTTTTTACCCAGAGAATCCATCAATGAAAATTTCAGACGGATGATGAGCTTTTTAACGAATCCTGTGGAATCAGAATTGAACTCAATGGTTTTTGATACATGTCGTTCGTACACCACCGGGTATTTCTTTCCGGCGATCCAGGGCACCAGAAACGCTTTCACTCCATCGTCGCAGACATCGATCAGATCGGGATTAATTTCCTCAATGATCTTTCGGATGGCGGAAATATAGCCTGTCAGATACGAAAGGGTTCCAACGGGAACCGCCAGGTCGTGCATCCGGATTTTTGGACTGAAATCATGAAAAACCGGTTCGTCTTTCTGATTGAGCGTTACAATGTGTACCTCATGCTGAAACTGCTCTGCCAAACCACTTGTCTTGATGGCAAGAACCCGTTCGAGGCCTCCGGACGGGCTGATTTTGTTGGTGATGTACAGAATCTTCATATCTCGGTCAGCCAAAAGTTTTTCGGATTCTGGAATACAATGCTAAGTCGATGTTCATCAGCCAGCAGTACAGCGCAAATTTGGCATTGAACGGCCCTTTGTACCGGACCGGATAAAACCCGGAGTTTTTCAGCAGACCCAAAAGCTGGGATTGCTCTTCCATGGAATGCTTAAAAAAAACGGACGGGTTCAGGATGGTTTGAAACAGAATAAAAGCCCGGAATCGGACCTTGTTTTCGAATCGTTCAGAACAATTGTGTGCTTTCAAAAACGCCTGGAACTGCCCCAGCACAATGCATTTGTTCTGGTCGGACCGGAAGTTTTTGGTGCCCATAATTGAGGCACTGTTCTCATAATAAAAATACAGAGGTTGGCAGTAGGTTTTCACCTTCTGAGCGAAAAACATAGCTCTCGGCAGAAATTCCTCATCCTCATGAATGATGCCCTCAAAGAAATTCAGACCATTCTCCATCAGAAAAAGCCGGCGGTGCACAAAAGACCAGGCGGTGGGAACTGTGTGCAGATCGCAGAAAAAGGATTCTCCGCTTACTGCCTCTCCCGATGGATGAACCGGTGGAGGATACGAGGTGTTGTTTCCGTTGAGAAAGACGTGCGTGAATCCGATGTGGGCGATGTCCAGATCGTTCGTCGCCATAAAATCGGTCAGTCCTTTCAGACATGACGGAGCAATGGAGTCGTCTGAATCGATAAACCAGACATAGGTTCCGGTTGCTTCTTTCAGACCTGTATTGCGGGCCCCGCTTAATCCTTTGTTTTGCTGAGAAACCAGTCGGATGTTTTCATTGTCCCGGACCAACGTTTCGGCAATCGACAGGCTGTTGTCTTTTGATCCGTCGTTGACCAGTATGATTTCATATTCAGACCTGGCCAGATCCTGATCAAGCAGGCTGGTCACACACCGGACCAGGTACTTTTCAACATTGTAAACAGGAACGACCAGACTAATCAGCATTTGGTTATTGTTTTGAAATGAGCTGTGCCAGTTTGGTGAATTCAGATTTGAAGCTTCGGTTGTCTTCCGAATAATCAATCATAGCAAGGCTTCGTTCGATGTCCAGATGAGGATTTTCTCCTAACAAATAGGACCGTTTCGATTCTGAAATCCAGTTAAAAAATTCGGTGAGCTTGTGGTCGATGGTTGGGATGGCCAGCACCGGTGTGTTGCTTATGTAGCTCAGGATTACGCCATGAAGCCGGTCGGTGATCACCAATTCCGCAGAACCCAGTCTGCCAACAAGGTTTTCGACTTCTTTTCGTCCCTGTTCGATGGTGAAAGATGTGTTCTCAATCGTGGTGGCAAACGGAATACATTGGTCGAAACGCTTTTCAATTTCCGCCATAAGTTTTTTTCGTTCCGTTTCACTAAATCGGCTCTCCACATCTTCCCTCAGGCAATACATTACTCCGGAGCGTTTGCGGTTGGATTTGAATTCATCCAGATATAAGACGATGTCCGGAAAAAAATGAAACGAAACTCCCGGAAAGTGCTTTTCCATGAAGGCCAGGGAATAGGCATCACGGATGCAAATGATGAGGCGTTCGGAATACTGACGGTACACCCGTTTCGAAACTGAGGTCACCCATCGTCCTTTCCATGTTTTCTGGTCAAAACTGGATGATTGCGGAAAGAGAATCCGGGTGAAGTCTTTGAGCTGTGAAAAAATCACCCATCGGGAGAGTTCTTCAATGAAATAGCGGCTTCCCATACTTCCTCCACCTTGCACAAATACCAGATCACCTTTTTTCAGATGGCGTTTCAATGCAAAAATTTCGAGAAAGAGGTTGGGCATCGTCACTTCCACCACTTCATGATTGGGAAAGAAATCATCCACAAACCGCCTTCCTGCCAGTCCCAATGCCTGGTCGCCGATATTTCCATGGATCGGAACCAGCAGAATGACTGCTTTGGGTTTGTCGGTCCGGAAGCTGACTGGCTTTCCAAACCTGAAAAATCCGATGATAAATTTAATGGCAGTAACGATGTACAGTTTCACAGGCTGATGGAAATTAGGCTGGTTTTAAGGTTGATTTCTTTCTCATTGCCAGAAGGCCTTTGATAAAATCCTGGTTGATGTAAAGTAGGGCACAACCGGAAAGGAAAATATTGAGGGCATCCACCCATCCGTTTTCGATGTAATTAAGTGCACTTGAAAAGGCGAACAATCCCATAAAAACCGAGAAGAGGCCGTACGGAAACCTGATTCCGTAAAACCGGTAGGCGTCATAATTACGAATGGCAAACACCAGAAAGTATCCCACCAGAATGCCCAGACCGGCACCGTACAAACCAAAAGCGGGTATCAGAAACCAGGAAGACAGTACCGTCAGTCCTCCACCGGCCAGACTGCTTACCATGGCGCCCCTTGTATCTTTCCGGCTTAGGTAACTGGTGCCCAGAAAACTGGAAAGCGAATTGAAAATCACACCGAGCAACAGGATTGCTGTGTATTTCCAGGATTCAAAGAACTGGGGACTCACCATATACTTCAACAGAAAACGACTTGTGGTGACAATGCCAATGGTGATGGTAAACATGATCCGGATGTAGATGTCGAAAATCCGGGAATGGTAGGCTCCTGAGTTTGTATCACCTGTAAGAGAAATCGATTTTTCCTGCCAGGCCTGGTAAAAAATGCCGGTAAACAGCAGCAGCATGGTCGGGATCTTTTGGGAAATGGAAAAAATTCCGTTGGCTGCTTTGCCGCAATACAGGAGAATAAAATACCGGTTAGCCGACGAAATGGCCCACCAGCTAAGAGTGTTCGGGATGAGAGGGACAGAGTATACCAGTAAGGTTCTGGCAAATGAAGTGCTGAATCCTTTCAGTGTGAAGTACCGGGAAAGTCCTCCCGAAAAGAACAGATAAATGCAGGTGAGGATCGATCCCGCAATGTTTGCCCAGATGAGTCCTTCTATTCGGTTGTCGGTGTAAACCAGACTTAGAACTGCCAGCAGAGCATATACCAATGTGTAAAGTATACTGCTTTTAACAAAGAGCTGGTTGTTCCCGATTCCACGTACGATTTGCTGGAAAACAATGAAATAGCTTTG
>Ga0209097_10001935_pt1 | contig 17200 bp, 10 predicted proteins | sample AD_UKC052_MetaG_FD_184419 | JGI IMG/M metagenome (GOLD analysis project Ga0209097, IMG submission 184419) | Active sludge microbial communities of municipal wastewater-treating anaerobic digesters from USA - AD_UKC052_MetaG (SPAdes) (version 2) | ecosystem: Engineered > Bioreactor > Anaerobic >... | reverse complement strand
AGGCTGCCAATACTATCACCAACAAAAGCCTTCAATCGTATCTGTTAGAAAACACACTTTCCCAAAACGAGACCTTTTCATTGCCGGTGAATGCGATAGGCAACCAGCCACTCGTAGCCACTTTATGCTGGACCGACCCTAAAGGAGAATTGCATTCTTTCAATACCGACGACAACACACCCGATTTGGTCAACGATCTCGACCTTCGCATTACCCAAAATGAAGACGCTTTTTTCCCCTGGAAACTCAACGGTGACAATCCGGCTGCGGCTGCTACCAAAGGCGACAACGTCGTTGATAATATCGAAAAAAGTGAAATCGACGCTGCCTCTGGAAGCTACGTGATCACGGTGTCGCACAAAGGAAACCTCACGAGCGGACTGCAAAACTACTCGTTGGTAGTCTCTGGGATTATCCTCAAAAATTTCTGGTTCACTGCGGCCGAGCCTGCCAAAAGCATCTGCAATGACGCCGACGAAGTTTCGTACGCGCTCAATTTCAACCTCAAAGGCGATTTCAACGAACCCGTACTCTTTTCAACAGTCGGTCTGCCGCCGGGAATCACTGCCGATTTTAGCCCCGCCACGATGACAACTAACGGTACAGTCAACCTGACTTTAGAAAACCTGACGTCACTGGATCCGGGTGTTTATCCATTTTCAGTGAAAGGACAATCCGAGTCAGATGTATTCGAGACGACTTTGACCCTCAACGTCCTGACCGCAGATTTTACACCGGTCAGCCTGCAGCAACCCCTTGCCAATGCCGTGTTGGTAAACAATCCCGTTACGTTCCGGTGGCTTGCAGACAGCAACGCCCAAACCTACGACCTACAAGTAGCCAGCGATAGTGAATTTACGCAAATCGTCGCCTCGGCCAGTGCATTTCTAGAAAATACCTTTACCGCAACCCTTCAAAACGACACGACTTATTTCTGGAGGGTGCGCAGCAGCAACCAATGTGGACAAGGCGACTTTGGCCCGCCGCAGTCCTTTAGTACGACTTGTGTGCTGCCTACTAACTTAACTTTACATGCCATTGGGCAAACCTCGGCTACCATCGGATGGACAAGCAATTCTAATTCGTGGAGCTACATTATCGTTCCGCGCGATACGCCTCCGGGTGGCGCGGCAAATGCTACCACCACCAACCCGGTGACCATCCAGGATCTGCTTCCCAACACCTGTTACGATTTTTATTTTAAGAATACCTGTTCTTTTGGTAGCCCTGACTGGTCGGAGCCTTTTACATTCTGTACCGTGCCTGACTATTGTGGCGGCGATCATTTTTACGACAGCGGTGGTGTTTCGGGCGATTACCATTCGGGCGAGGATTCCACGACAGTCATTTATCCTGAGAATCCCGGAGACCGGGTACGCGCGGTTTTCAACAGCTTCCTGCTCGACGACTGCTGTGATTACCTGCTTGTGTTCAACGGCCCGAGCGAGACTTCGCCATTCCTGCTCCTGGCCAATGGCGACAACTCACCGGGAACCATCGTCTCCACGCATCCCACGGGCGCTCTTACTTTTGTGTTTCACTCCAGCAGTTCTCGCAATGAATTCGGTTGGGATGCCACAATTAGCTGCGAGCCATTACCCGCGTGTCCCAACGCACCCGCCAATCTACAATTGTGGGATGTGACCACTACGTCGGCTTTGATCCACTGGCAAGACGATTCGGATGCGGCCTCCTGGGAAATTGAAATTGTGCCACACAATGCGGTTCCAACGGGTAACGCCTCAAGTGTTGCCGCAACAAATCCTTTTAACGTTCTGGATTTAAACCAGAACAATTGCTACGATTTTTACGTGCGCTCAATATGTACAGCAGGAACCTCAAACTGGGCCGGGCCTTTTTCGTTCTGTACCAATGCCGATTACTGCGGCGGCGACCATTTTTACGATAGCGGCGGACCTACGGGCGATTACCAAAATTACGAGTACAAAACCACTGTAATCAGTCCCGAGAATCCAGGCGATCGAATCAAAGCAATATTCGAGGATTTTGACGTCCGCGACGACGATAGTTTTGTAATTTACAATGGCCCAGATGCCGATGCTCCTTTGTTATATGACAATGCCATAGATCACCATAACCCAGGTACCATTGCTTCTACCCATAGTTCAGGTGCGCTTACATTCGTGTTTTCATCTGATGGATTCCACCGCGATCACGGTTGGGATGCCCAAATTATCTGTGAACTTTTACCTCCTTGCGCCACCTACCCCGATCACATCCACGCAGAAAACATTACAATGTCTGGCGCCAAATTAGAATGGGACACCAATTGTAATCCCGTTTCCTGGGAGTATGAACTGGTCACCCAAGGCACTGCGCCTACTGGAGTCGGCATCGCTGTGGCAGATAACTATCAGGTATTTTCAGGGCTCAATTCCAATACCTGTTATGATTTTTACATCCGATCTATTTGTGCCTCGGGAAATTCGGTTTGGTCTGACGCTTATACGTTTTGCACCAAAGCCAACTATTGCGCCGGCGACCACTTTTACGATTCGGGCGGTTTGTTGGGCAACTACGACAACGATGCATTCGAGACCACTGTGATTTATCCCGACCAACCTGGCAACCGGGTCAAGGCCATTTTCAACAGTTTTGAGGTAGAAAGTTGCTGTGACCGCCTTAGGATTTACAATGGCCCAACCCGAAACCATCCACTGATTTACAACAGTTTTTCTGGTGTCGCTCCGGGAACTTTTGTATCTACACACAGTTCGGGTGCGCTCACATTTTTGTTTTCCTCAGGAATGACCAATACGGCAGCCGGTTGGGATGCTACGATTGTTTGTGAAGCATTGCCGCAGTGCGCCAATCCGCCGAGCGGAATTCATTTGCTCTCGGTATCGGCAGAATCGGCAAACATGGGTTGGGATGAAAATTCGGGTGCCACGTCATGGGAAGTCAAAATCGCACCGCGAAATGAAACCCCATCGCCATTTGGTACGGTTATCAACGAAAATTCTTATCAGTTCGCGGGATTGGAAACAAATAGCTGTTACGATTTTTACGTGCGCTCTGTTTGTGCCGAAGCCAATTCCTCCTGGACAAAATTCCAGTTCTGCACCGAACCCGACTATTGTAACGGGCAGCATTTCTACGACAGCGGTGGCCCAAATGACCATTATGGCAACAACCAGGACAAGGTTACTATAATTTACCCTGGCAATCCCAACCATCGCGTGCGCGCCATCTTCAATGTTTACGAACTGGAAAGTTGCTGCGATTACCTTAAGATTTACAATGGTCCAGACACGTCTTATCCTGTTTTATACGACAATGCCGCAGTATCTCCGGGATCGGTTGCTTCGACCGACATTTCGGGGGCGCTGACCTTTGAATTTCATTCTGACGACAGCACGCGCGAGGAAGGCTGGGATGCCACGATCATTTGTGAACCGCTACCCGATTGCCCGAATCCGCCAACTGCGATTACAGTCTCTGCAATCGGGCAAACCACCGCCACCCTAAATTGGATGGATAACGCCGATGCTACCGCTTGGAGAATTGAACTGGTGCCGCACGGTAACATGCCAACAGGAACCGGGACTACTGTACTCTCTACTACTTTTACTTATAACGAACTCCATTCGGCCAGTTGTTACGATTTTTACGTACAAGCCATTTGCAGCCTCGGAAATACCGGTTGGGCAGGACCATTTCAATTCTGTACCGATTCTAATTATTGCGGCGGTGACCATTTTTACGACTCGGGCGGCGCGAGCGCAAACTATAGCAATTCAGAAAATACCACGACGGTGATCTATCCCGACAACGCCGGTGAACAGGTGACCGCAACGTTCCTTAGCTATAACGTAGAAGGTTGTTGTGATGTGCTGCAAATCTATAACGGACCCGATACGAGTTATCCATTGCTATTCAATGGCGGGAACGCTTCGCCGGGACTGGTGACGTCTACTGATAGTTCGGGTGCATTGACATTTGTGTTTTTCTCGGATGCCAATTCGAACGCGAGCGGTTGGGATGCCCAAATCAATTGCACCAACCTGCACACCAATAGTCCGCAACCTTTCACTGTGCTGGAGTATTACCCGAATCCGGTTTCTAGGTTGTTGACGGTGAACGCACACGAAAAAGTAAGTCGTTATGCGGTTTTCAGTATCGATGGTAAATTGCTCCGAGAAGTAAAAATTGACGAAGTGAAATTCGAGATAGACCTGCAACAATTCCCGTCTGGCAGCTACTTCATCAAGCTAATCAATGAAAAATCCAAATCGCGGATCCTGCAAATCCTCAAACGATAAAACGAAAAAGTCCCGAAAGAATCCGGGACTTTTTTATGGTGTTTAATCTTAAGAAAATCCTTTACTAAGCAATTTTCTAGTCGTTCATCGAAATCAGGAACTCTTCATTGTTCCTGGTCTTCTTGAATCGGTCGTTGATAAAATCCATGGCTTCTACCGGGTTCATGTCTGACAGGTACTTGCGCATGATCCACATCCTCTGTAGTGTGCTTTCGTCAAGCAACAAATCGTCTCGACGCGTACTCGACGAAGTCAAGTCGATAGCTGGAAAAATGCGTTTGTTGGAGATTTTGCGGTCGAGCTGCAACTCCATGTTCCCGGTTCCTTTGAATTCCTCGAAAATCACTTCATCCATTTTAGATCCGGTATCGGTAAGTGCAGTGGCGATGATGGTTAGCGATCCGCCGTTCTCCACATTTCTCGCGGCACCAAAGAAACGCTTGGGCTTTTGCAGGGCGTTGGCATCCACACCTCCAGAAAGTACCTTCCCTGAAGCGGGCTGCACGGTATTGTACGCTCGTGCCAGACGTGTGATCGAATCGAGTAAAATAACCACATCATGACCACACTCTACCAAACGTTTGGATTTTTCAAGGACGATATTGGCAATCTTAACGTGTTCTTGTGGTTCTTTATCGAAAGTAGAAGCGATCACCTCACCGCGTACGCTGCGTTGCATGTCTGTAACTTCTTCGGGACGTTCATCAATCAAAAGGACAATCATGTACACTTCTGGATGGTTGGCCGCTATCGCGTTGGCAATATCTTTTAGCAGCATTGTCTTACCGGTTTTAGGCTGCGCTACGATCATGCCGCGCTGGCCTTTCCCGATAGGCGAAAACAAATCAATTATTCGGGTTGAAATAGAACTGCCTTTTTCTGCGAGTTTGAATTTCTCCGAAGGGAAAACCGGTGTCAAATATTCAAAAGAAACACGATCTCTCACTACCTGTGGGTCGTGACCGTTGATTTTTAAAACTTTAACCAATGGGAAGAACTTTTCGCCTTCCTTAGGCGGACGAACAACGCCTTTCACCGTATCTCCGGTCTTGAGGCCGAACAAACGGATTTGAGAAGTCGACAAATAAATGTCATCGGGCGATGCAAGGTAATGGTAGTCCGACGATCGTAAAAATCCATAACCATCAGGCATCATTTCAAGAACGCCTTCACTTTCTATGATTCCGTCGAATTCATAATCGGCATCACGGAAATTTTGGGTTTGCTGTTTGTTTTTTTTGAAATTTTGGTTGCCGTTGCCGTTCCCATTGCCGTTTCCATTGGATCCGTTTGGTTGCCTGTTTTGTTGGCTGTCGTTTGCATTGGGATTTTGCGCTTTTTGAGACTGATTCTCCTCTGTCCTGTTGGGTTTTGCCCCTTGCCTGTTTTCTGAAGGCTCTTGTTGTTCCGACGGTGTAAAACCAACCGTAGTATCACCAGACGCAACGGCTTCGGGGTTATAACTTTGTTTTTTGGCGAGTTTCTTTTCGTAGTCGGCCCTCTTAAATTTACCTTTAGACGGTTTGGTTACAGCGACTTCGCCAACAGGTTCGGGCGTCTTTTCAGGCTGTGGCTCCTGTACCTTATCTATGGTAGAGAAAAGTGTTTCCTCTGCTGCAACTTGCGGCTTTTGCATTTTGCCTGCGGTGATACGCGTTCTTTTCTGCTTGGCTGGTAAATCGTTCTGGGATAATGCTGGTGCAGATTGTGGACTATCTTGACTGGTGGCTTGGTGGGCAAGGATTCTTGAAATGAGTTCCTCCTTTTTGACACCGTTAAATTTTATGGTTTTGGCCGATTTGGCAATTTCCTGAAGTGCAGGAAGTTTCATTTCTTTTAATGCAGAAATATCAAACATAGATGTTCAATGTGTTAATTGTGGATTTGGATACGATAAATAATGTGCAGGGTAATTTGATGCAATGGAACTCGTCGTAATGAAGTAGTTACGGATTGGTCATGCAATATTACGAATAAAAAGTTATCATACAATAGTATTTATAAAAAAGAAAATATATTTTTGTGCAGCAAAAGTGCCACCATGTTACAAAGAATCCAGACGGTTTACCTGATACTCGCAATGCTCGTCACCGGAGTATTACCGTTCGTTTTCCCGCTTTGGACCACGACCGATGGTAAGGAATTTTTCTTCATGCAAAGCCAACTGTACGCAACCTTTTTCGGACTCTGTACCTCATTGTCGCTTTTGGCTATTTTATTTTACAAAAAAAGACAGCATCAGTTTGTCATTGGCAGGCTGAACATCATATTAAATTTAATTTTATTAGGATTATTTGTATATCGTTCGCTAAACTTATCTGGAGAAACTGCGGTTTCTGAGAAGGGTATTGGGATGTTTCTACCGATTGTTTCTATCGTTTTTTTAGTTCTGGCCAACAAAGCCATCAAAAAGGATGAAGATCTCGTAAAATCTGTCGACCGATTGAGGTAAACCTATAAACTTAGTTTATTTAGTGCGAAGAAAAGCCTGGGCAAATGCTCGGGCTTTTTTTGTTGGGCGTTGCCGGGCCGAGCGTTAATAAAATGTCCTGTGGACATTTTTAGCAAACGAGCCAGAACGCGCGTTGGCCTAATTTCGCCCGGCCGCGCTTTGCGCTGCTATCTTTTGCGCTCGTTCCTCGCTGCAAAAGGATATCCGCTGCAATCGCTAACGCGGACACGGCTGGGCCTTTAGACGCGCTGCGCTTTAGACACGCCCTGCAGGCTTTAGACACGCTGCGCCGTAGAAAAAACAGAAGGACAAATTAGAGTTACCATTATCGCCCCAATAATCTAAAGCCGCAGGCGTCTCTCTAGGCGCAGCCGTTTCCGTAGCGCGGAAATCTTTACCCAAAAAACTTTAACAAATGGCCTAGATTTTCTGCATGGCCAAATTCGAACAAATTGGTAGGGAAAACACGTGCCCCTTCCCTGAAGGTAATTTACGAATTCTACCATTACCGCAAAAGCAGAAATTATACAGCTAAAGTTAAAACTTCTTCCCTATCTCAATAACCTCCAAATCCCGGATTTTGTCTCCGTCAATCACAAACCTAAGCATCGTCCGCACCTGATGAAAACCGCTGATCCCGCAAGCGCCTGGATTCATGTGCAATAAATTAAGCTTTTTATCAAACATCACTTTCAAAATATGTGAATGTCCGCAAATGAACAACTTGGGCGGGTTGATGGCAATTTCCTGCCGAATCGCCTGATTGTATTTCCCGGGATATCCGCCAATATGCGTCATCCAGACATCGACGCCTTCGCAGAAAAATCGGTTGTGCAAAGGAAACTCCATTCGCGCCTTATCATCGTCGATATTGCCAAACACCGCACGCAACGGTTTGTGCTTTTTTAAAGTGTCGGTCACGTGTAAATCCCCTATATCACCGGCATGCCAAACCTCATCGGCTTGCTCCACGTATTTTAAAATCGAGTCATCGATATGGCTGTGGGTATCAGAAAGCAAGAGGATTTTTTTACTCACAATTTTATATTGTTTTTTGGTGTTCGTGAATCTTCGATTTCATTTTCCTAGAAGCTATTCCCGCTATACACTGCAATCTTTTATTGCCTAGGGCCATTTCGTGAAACAGAACATTATTTTCTAAGCAATAAACGGATTTCCGTTGCACACGAGCGCAGCGAACCGACCGAGCACAAAATTTAAAAATATCATTTTGTGAGGTAATCGGGACTAGGGACTCTGCGTAAAATTAAACATTCCGTTCCAATTCCCAGTTTCAAAACCTCAGAACCTTGCACCGTAGTACCTTTTACCTTAATACCATTTTCCTTAGCGCCTTAGTACCTTTTTCCTTAGCACCTTTTTCCTTAGCACCTTTTACCTCAGCACCTTAGCACCTTTTACCTCAGCACCTTAGTACCTTTTTCCTCAGCACCTTAGTACCTTTTTCCTCAGCACCTTAAATTAACATTTCCTTACCACCAACAATTGTTATCTTTGCGCTGCAAAACTGCACTTTAATTTCATGCGCTACTTCATTCGGTTTTCCTATAACGGCACCTCATATCACGGTTGGCAATTCCAGCCTAATGCCGTATCGGTACAAGAAACCTTGACCCAAGCGGTTTCGGTAATCCTCAATGAAACCGTAGAATTGATGGGCGCAGGCCGAACCGATACCGGCGTACACGCCCAACTCATGTACGCCCATTTCGACACTGAAAAGGAATTCAACGCGGCAACCCTCGTACACAAACTCAACTCTTACTTGCCCAAAGACATCGCCGTTTTTGACATCATTGGGGTCCACGATACCGCGCACGCACGTTTCGACGCCACCAGGCGTACCTACCAATACCACATCCACCATTTTAAGGATGTCTTTTTAAATGAACAAAGTTGGTATTACCCAACCGCGCTAGACCTCGACCTGATGAATCAGGCCGCGGCCGAATTGCTCAACCACACCGATTTTCAATGCTTCTCCAAGGTCAATACCGATGTGAACACCTTCAATTGTATAATCACCGAGGCTTTTTGGATACGCAACGGCAACCGATTCGTATTTACCATTTCGGCCGACCGTTTCCTGCGCAATATGGTACGCGCCATTGTGGGTACTTTGGTCAACGTAGGCCTTCGCAAAATTTCCATTGATGATTTTACCAACATCATCGCCAGCAAAGACCGTAGTGAAGCCGGATTTTCTGTACCCGCGCACGGTTTGTATTTGACCGACATCCGTTATCCATACCTCCAATCCTGATGATAGCGACCACAAACCATATCAACATCGCCAATTCTAAAATCGCGTTCTCGCAACTGATTTGTTTTGAAAATCGGCCCACATTGATTTTCCTGCACGATTCGCTCGGATGCATTTCGCTTTGGCGCGATTTCCCCGAGCAGCTTGGCGAATGGTCGCAGTGCAATTTGCTCGTTTACGACCGCAACGGTTATGGTGCGTCGGGCGAATTGGTCAAACCAAACCGCGAAAACGATTATCTCGAAGACGAAGCCGCAATCCTCATCGAGCTCATCGAAACCTTGAATATTGGGCGTCCTATTTTATTCGGACACAGCGACGGCGGATCGATTGCATTGATTGCCGCAGCAAAATATCCCGATAAAATCGCAGCCGTAATTTCAGAAGGTGCACATATCTTTGTTGAAGCAGAAACCATAAAAGGCATCCGCGAAGCGATGGAACAATACCAAACCACCAACCTCAAACAGAAACTCGAAAAATACCACGGCGACAAAACCGACGCGCTTTTCAACGCCTGGACGAAAACCTGGACGAGCGACGCCTTTCAATCCTGGAACATAGAAAATTTCCTGCCGCTGATTACCTGTCCGGTATTGGTCATCCAGGGCGAAAATGACGAATTCGGTACGCTGGCGCAAGTAAACAGAATCGTTGACCGGGTTTCGGGCAAAGCCGTGAAAGAAATACTGCCCGGCATAGCGCACACGCCGCACAAAGAAGCACCCGAATTAATAATCGAACTGGCCTCAGAGTTTATCCAATCATTGCCCTCAGACTGATCTATGAAAGCAAAAGCATTCAATACCAACGTTTTCAAACGCATCCTCAAATACACCAAGCCTTATCGGTTTAGGTTCAATGGGGTGATTTTGTTCGCTGTTTCGCTGTCGGTTTTCGCTGCGCTGCGCCCGTACTTGCTCAAGCAAACCGTTGATGGTTACCTTAAGACACACGACCAGCACGGATTATTGCTTTACATTATATTGATGGCGGTGGTTTTGCTGCTCGAAGTGGGTTCGCAATTTTATTTTGTGTATTGGGCCAACTGGCTCGGTCAGGATATTGTCAAGGACATCCGCGTGAAACTGTTTAGGCACATGCTGAGTTTTAGGATGAAATATTACGACAACGCACCCGTGGGGCAACTCGTAACCCGCACCGTTTCTGACATTGAACAGATTGCCAAGATTTTCAGCCAGGGTTTGTTCATGATCATCAGCGACCTTTTAAAAATGATTGTCGTACTGGGTTTTATGTTTTACATGAACTGGAAACTCACCTGGATTGTGGTCGTAGCCATGCCAATACTGGTTTATGTGACGCGGATATTCCAACGCAAAATGCAACTCGCCTTTGAGGAAGTGCGCACCCAGGTCGCCAACATGAACACCTTTGTACAGGAACGCGTGACCGGAATGAAAATCGTACAGCTATTTAACCGCGAAACCATCGAGGCCCAAAAATTCAGTGAAATCAACCGCAAACACAACCGCGCCTGGATCAAGACCATTTTATACAACTCGATCTTCTTCCCGATTGCCGATATCATTTCGTCGCTCGCACTGGGATTCGTGGTACTCTACGGCGGCATCCGCATCCTCAACGGCGATGCGTTCACCACTTACGGCGACTTGTTTTCCTACACCATGTTCATCTCGATGCTGTTCAACCCGTTGCGGCAGATCGCCGATAAGTTCAACGAGATGCAAATGGGGATGATTTCGGCCAACCGCGTGTTTGACATCCTCGATACCGACGACCAGATCCAGGACACGGGCACACTCGAAGCGCCATTGTTTGAAGGCAATATTGAGTTCCGCGGTGTTCATTTCAGCTACATCGACAACGAAGAAGTCATCAAAGGCATCGACCTCGACATCCGCGCCGGCCAGACCGTTGCCGTAGTCGGTGCGACGGGCGCCGGGAAATCTACTATCATCAACCTGCTGAACCGTTTTTACGAAATCAGCAAGGGAACGATCTGCATCGACGGCAGGAACATCAACGATTATAGTTTGAGCTCGATCCGCAAACAGATTGCTGTGGTTTTACAAGACGTTTTCCTGTTCGCCGATACCATCCTCAACAACATCACGCTCAACAATCCCGATATCTCGCGCGAAGCAGTAATTGCCGCAGCAAAAAAAATCGGCATCCACGAATTCATCATGAGCCTGCCCGAAAATTACGATTACAATGTTAAGGAACGCGGCGTAATGCTATCGTCCGGACAACGCCAATTGATTGCATTTTTGCGCGCCTACGTAAGCAATCCGAGTATTTTGATTTTGGACGAAGCCACTTCATCCATCGATACGTATTCTGAAGAATTGATCCAACGCGCCACACAAACCATCACCAAAGGCCGTACTTCGATTGTTATTGCGCACCGTTTGGCAACGATTGTCAATGCCGATAAAATTGTCGTCATGGACAAAGGCCTGATCGTTGAACAAGGCTCACACGTTGAATTGCTCGGACGTCCCGACGGCTACTACCGCAATTTGTATTACTCTCAGTTTTTGGTTGCCGACAACCCCAAAATTTGAGAAATTATGTTTAATTTCGCTAACTGAAAAATCACAAAGACACTTATTTAAATATGAAATGAGCCTTTTGGCGACCCGAGCGTAGCGAACAGGCAAAGCAATTACATCTTTTTCCAATTAAAAATATAATCTAAAAAATGAAATACGATTTAATAGTTTTAGGAAGTGGGCCGGGCGGATATGTAGCTGCCATACGCGCCTCGCAACTGGGTATGAAAACGGCCATCATCGAGCGTGAAAACCTCGGAGGGATTTGTCTCAACTGGGGTTGCATCCCAACCAAAGCGCTACTCAAGTCGGCGCAGGTTTTTGATTACCTCAAGCACGCTTCCGACTACGGATTGACCGTTCCCTCATTCGACAAAGATTTCGGCGCAGTCATTTCGCGTTCTCGCGGTGTGGCTGATGGCATGAGCAAAGGCATCCAGTTCCTGATGAAAAAGAACAAGATCGACGTGATCGAAGGTACCGGAAAACTCAAACCAGGAAAAAAACTAGACGTGAAAGCCGCCGACGGCACCACCACCGAATATTCGGCAGATCATATCATCATTGCAACCGGCGCACGTTCGCGCGAATTACCCAACTTGCCGCAAGACGGGAAAAAGGTAATCGGTTACCGCCAGGCGATGAATTTGCCCACGCAACCCAAATCGATGATCGTCGTAGGTTCGGGCGCGATTGGCGTAGAGTTCGCGCACTTTTACAACGCTATGGGAACCGATGTGACCATTGTAGAATTCATGCCCAATATTGTTCCGGTAGAAGATGAGGACATCTCCAAACAAATGGAGCGTTCGATGAAAAAAGCGGGCGTCAAAATCATGACCAATGCCTCGGTCGAAAAAATCGACACTTCTGGCACTGGTGTTAAAGCTACCGTGAAAACCGCCAAAGGCGAAGAAACGCTCGAGGCCGAGATTTTACTTTCGGCGGTAGGCATCAAAACCAACATTGAAAATATTGGGCTCGAAGAAGTGGGCATCGCGGTAGATCGCGACAAAATCCTCGTGAATCCTTATATGCAAACCAATATTCCGGGTTATTACGCTATTGGCGATGTCACTCCGGGACAGGCTTTGGCGCACGTGGCTTCGGCCGAAGGCATTTTGTGCGTCGAGAAAATCGCAGGCTTACACGTAGAACCAATTGATTACGGAAACGTTCCGGGTTGTACCTATGCCACTCCAGAAATTGCTTCGGTTGGTTTGACCGAAAAACAAGCCAAAGAAAAAGGCTACGAACTTAAAATCGGGAAATTTCCTTTTACGGCTTCAGGAAAAGCAAAAGCGGCAGGAACACCCGACGGTTTTGTAAAAGTTATTTTCGATGCCAAATACGGCGAATGGCTTGGCTGCCACATGATTGGTGCCGGCGTAACCGATATGATTGCCGAGGCAGTAGTAGCGCGCAAACTCGAAACTACCGGACATGAAATCCTCAAAGCAATCCACCCACACCCAACGATGAGCGAGGCTGTGATGGAAGCGGTTGCTGATGCGTATGGCGAAGTAATCCATCTATAGATTTAAGAAAATTGAATTTCGATGTCTCACTTTTGACTTTCGACTTTTGACTTTCGACTTTCGACTTAAACTTTAAACTATCCGTTTGTGTGAGCAGGCGGATTTTTTTTGCGCTATGACCAATCGATTTAATTATGTTAAAATCAAAAATACCGGCCATAGTTGGTTTCATCTAAAATTTTGTCACTCGTAGTTTATTTAGTGCCTTAAAACAAACGCTTTTTTACGATTCAGCACCCCAAAAATTCTATTGTTAATTTTTAAAAATGCTTGTTAAAACCACAGTAGATTTGTCGCTCTAAACAAGCAAATTATGACAACATTTTTATCAGATTACTGGTGGATATTCCCCATTTTGGTGGGTATTGTATTTTACAAATTCGTACTTCGCGTTTTTTTTGGAATGGTGATCGTTCCCGAAGACAAGATTGGTCTGGTGACCAAAAAATTCGTTTTATTCGGCTCGGATCGATCGCTTCCCGATGGCCGCATTATCGCCACCAAAGGCGAAGCCGGCTTCCAGGCGCAGACGCTCGCGCCGGGATTGTACTGGATGATGTGGATCTGGCAATACAGTGTCGATATGACCGCATTTACGATTATCCCGGAAGGCAAAATCGGGCTCGTGCTCAGTAAGGACGGCAAGGAAATCCCCACCGGACGCATCCTGGCGCGTAAGGTAGCCAGCGACAATTTCCAGGATGCAACGGCTTTCCTTGACAACGGCGGGCAAAAGGGTCGGCAAAGTGCGTTCATTACCACGGGTTCATACCGCATCAACACCTTCTTATTTGAAATCATCGTCGCCGACCAGGTCAAGATATACGAGAACATGATTGGGATTGTGACCGCGCTCGACGGCGAACCGATTCCGATTGGGCAAATCGCCGGAAAGTATATTGAAGGACATAACAATTTCCAGGATTTCGACGAATTCCTCGACAAAGGCGGAAACCGCGGATTACAGCCGCAAGTCATGCTCGCCGGGTCGTACTACATCAATACCTGGGGTATCCAAATCGAGCAGAATCCGATGACCGATGTACCGATTGGTTACGTAGGCGTTGTGATTTCGTACATCGGGGAAGACGGCAAAGACGTCACCGGAGACACTTTCAAACACGGAAACATCGTCTCTAAAGGCCAACGCGGCGTTTGGATGGAACCGCTGGGTCCCGGAAAATACGCGCTCAACAAATACACAACCAAACTCGAAGCCGTTCCCACTACCAACCTGGTATTGAACTGGGCCAACGCCAGAAGCGAATCGCACGACCTCGACAAAAACCTGTCTACCATTACGGTTCGGTCTAAAGATGGTTTCCCATTCAACCTTGACGTGGCGCAAATCATCCACGTTCCGGCCAACGAAGCGCCAAAAGTTATTGCGCGTTTCGGCAGCATGACCAACCTGGTGTCGCAGGTGCTAGAGCCTACCATCGGCAACTATTTCAGGAACTCGGCGCAGGACAGTGATGTGATCTCGTTTTTAAGTACGCGTAAGGAACGCCAGGAATCGGCCAAGAACCACATCCGCGAAGTCCTTGACGAATACAACGTGAACGCCGTGGATACCTTGATTGGCGATATCGTTCCGCCAGACTCGCTCATGAAAACGCTTACCGACAGAAAGATCGCAGAAGAGGAACAAAAGACTTACCAGACGCAAAAAATGGCGCAGGAACAACGCCAAGGCGTAGAAAAAGAAACCGCAATTGCCGATATGCAGAAAGAAATCGTAAAAGCTTCCCAAAGTGTCGAAATCGCGCAACGCACCGCCGACGCTACGGTTAAAAAAGCCGAAGGTGATGCCACGAGCCTCAAACTCAATGTAAATGCCGAAGCCGAAGCGACCAAGATGCGCGCCAACGCAGAAGCCGAGGCTACCAAAGCCCGCGCAGGTGCACAGGCCGAAGCCACCAAAATGAACGCAAGCGCCGAAGCCGAACGCATTTCTAAAACCGGTCTTGCCGAAGCCGAAAAAATCATGGCCATCGGTAAATCGACTGCCGAAGCTTATGAATTGCAGGTTTCTGCGATGGGTGGCGACAACTTTACCAAATACAAAATCACCGAGGAAATTGGCAAAGGACAAATTAAGGTAATCCCCGAAGTACTCATCACCGGAACCAATGGATCCGAAGGCGGAATCAGCGGGCTCTTAGGCATGAAACTCATGGAAATGATGGATGCCAAAGCCGCGCCTCCGGATCAAAAAAAGAAATAAGGAACACCTGTTAAAAATCCGTTTGTAACAACAAGCGGATTTTTTTGTACGCTAATTTTATATCTTTAAAAAAAATTGCCGCCAGACATTAGGAAACAAACCTTAGATATCGGCGCATTGGTGCGAAAATCGGTAATGAAATCCAGCATCGGCAATCGCACTGGCAATCAACGTTTGTTTGCTCTCGACAGATTTAGGTGCGCAAAGTGACCCGGAATCATAACAATGTCCAGGTGCAGAAAATCGCAATTGTCCATTTATAAAACAAAGATTGATGAATACCATTCAGAAAACCACCGCGCTCCTATTATTGATATCGCTTGTTGGTTGCAATTCGGCAGACAAAAAAACAGCCGATTCGGGCCAATCAGGCGACCTTTCCAAATACCAGCCGAAGGAATATGTAGAGGTCAAGCATCCCGACTGGAGCAAAAACGCCACGATCTACGAAGCCAACATCCGCCAGTTCACTCCAGAAGGAACATTCAAGGCATTCGAGGCGCACTTGCCACGCATCAAGGCGATGGGCATCGACATCATTTGGCTCATGCCGATCCACCCGATTGGCGTGGAAAAGCGAAAAGGAACACTCGGCAGCTACTACTCTGTTAAGGATTACTACGGCATCAACCCTGAATTTGGTACGAAGGAAGATTTCAAGCACCTTGTGGATAAAATCCACAGCATGGGCATGTACATTATCGTGGATTGGGTGGGCAACCATTCGTCCTGGGACAACCCGCTGGCCAAGGAACATCCCGATTGGTATTCTAAAACGCCCGAAGGCCACTTCCAGCCTACGCCTTGGTACGATTGGGATGACGTCATCGACTTTGATTACGACAACCCCGAACTGCGCAAGTACATGACCGATGCGCTCGTGTATTGGGTCAAGAACTTCGACATTGACGGCTACCGCTGCGACACGGCAGGCTTTATCCCAACCGATTTCTGGGACAATGCCCGCGCCGAAATGGATGCCGTGAAACCGGTATTTATGCTCGGCGAATGGGAGTCGCGTGATTTGCACGTGCATGCTTTCGACATGACCTATTCGTGGACACTTTGGGAAAAAATGGCTGCCGTAACGCGAGACCACAAACCGTTGGGCGGACTCATAGAATATATGGCGCACGATGTAAGTACATTTCCGCGCGACGGCTATCGCATGACTTTTACCGACAACCACGACATGAATTCCTGGAACAAGAACCAGATCGAGAATTTCGGTGACGGATTGCAGGCTTCGATGGTATTGTGCGGCACGGTCAATGGGATGCCACTTGTTTACGGCGGACAGGAAGCAGGGCTTGACCGCTCGCTGAAATTCTTCGACAAGGATTTGATTGATTGGAGTAAAATGCCTTATGAAGCCTTGTTCAAGAAACTCTTCGATCTCAAGCACCAAAACCACGCGTTGTGGAACGGTAAGGAAGGCGGCGTGATGATCCGGATTTTCAATGACAAACCCGAACAGGTGATTTCATTTTCGCGCAGTATGAAAGACGACCAGGTCATTTCAATCATCAATTACAGTGCGGCGAGCGCCGTTGTTAAGCTTGATTCGAAATATCAAAAGGGGAAATTCAAGGAGCTTTTTACCGGAAAGGAAATGGAACTCAAAGGTGACGACACTTTCACTTTAGAACCTTGGAAGTATTTGGTTTTGGTAAAATGATTTCATTGTGACGCGAAGACGCGCGAAATTCACAACACAGATTCCACAAATTACACAGATTTTTTGAGTTACAATCTGTGTAATTTGTGGAATCTGTGTTACATTTTAGATCGTTTGTAAAGCTTCCACCAAATAATCGATGTCGTCGGTGGTGTTGTAATGGCTTAGTGAAATGCGCAGGCTCGGTTTTTTGAGATC
>Ga0209097_10001927_pt1 | contig 17243 bp, 20 predicted proteins | sample AD_UKC052_MetaG_FD_184419 | JGI IMG/M metagenome (GOLD analysis project Ga0209097, IMG submission 184419) | Active sludge microbial communities of municipal wastewater-treating anaerobic digesters from USA - AD_UKC052_MetaG (SPAdes) (version 2) | ecosystem: Engineered > Bioreactor > Anaerobic >... | reverse complement strand
GATCGCCGCGAGGCTTGTGGTAGGACATATAGACCCAGCCATTGGTCTTGAAGTCCGGGTGCAGGACGAGGTCCATGAAGCCGGTGGCGATGCCGAGGTTCGCGTTGATTTTCGGCGTGCCTTCAACCGGTTTCGGATCGAGCTTGCCATCGCGGATGATGCGCAGCGTGCCGGCGCGCTCGACGATGAAGATGTCGCCGTTGGGCAGGAACTCGATGGCGCGGGGCGCTTCGAGGCCGCGCGTGACGATGGTGGTGCGCAGCTGGCGCTGTTCCCAGGATTCGGAATCGAACGGACCGTCGCCGAGTTTCGGGGCGGCCCAGGACGGCGGGCGTTTGACTTCGGATGAGTCGCGCGGGTCGCGGGCGCTGCGGACCGGGTAGGCGAAGCCTTCGCGGTATTCTTCCTTGGCGGTCATCACCGTGCTGGTGCCGCCGCGGCCCATGTCGGCGGGTGCGGTGATGAAGGCGATGACCTGCGTGCGCTGCTCGGCGGTCAGCATCTTGGATTGCAGGGTCATCAGGCCGCCTTCGGAGAGAGCGGTGGAGACACGCTGATGGTCGAAGGTGTGGAGCTGATCGATTTGCGGCGCCGTGTCGTCGGCTCCGTTGTGGCAGACGGCGCAGTAGGTGGCGAAGACCTGCTGGCCGGCGCTGACCAGCGCGGCGTCAAGCGGGCCGGCGGCTGCTGTCGGCGGAGCGGACGGGAGAGGGGCGACGGATGCCGAGGTTGCCGGCGGCGACTCTGAGCCGCTGGTGGCTGGAGCTGAGGTGCATGACGCCAGAACGAGCGTGGATGCGGCCAGCATGACTGACAGGTGCTTCATGGAGATCCCCGAAAACTATGCGCGCATAGGACTGGGAAACCCCGGAGGGGTCACGCTGCGCTGCAATACGGGAGCGACACGTTATAGTGTGCGGGTCGCGATCCGGTGTATCAAAGTCTTGAGGATGGCGTCAGACGGCGCGCCGGCCTGCTTGCAGCTTTTCTCCGCTTCGTAGAGGCGGGTGAAGGTGCGGTGGATGGCGACGGGATGCCATTCGCGCATGGCGCGCGAGAAGGCGGGCCATTCCTTGTCGAAGATCGGCGGGCGCAGGCGCATGCCTGTCCCGGCGTTTGACGCAACGGCATCCGAGACGCGCAGCATGCGGAAGTGCAGCGTGCGCAGCGCGGAGATCGGGTTCCCGCCACTGTCGAGATAGCGGTTGATCGAGAGCGTGGCTTGCGGCGCGTCGCCAAGGATGGCGGCGTCTGCGGCGTCGTCCGCGCCGCGCGGTTGTTCCGCCGAGGCAAGCTGGCTGACATCGGCGAGGGTGATCGCCCGGCCGAGACCGATGGCATAGAGTTCCAGCTTCTCGAGTTCCGACAGGGCGAGGCGGCGGTCGCCGGGCAGGTCGGCCACGAAGACCGCGAGCGCGTCGGGTTCCATCGCGACGCCGGCGGCGGCGAGCCGCTTGTTGACCAGGTCTGCGACGGTGGCTTCGTCGTCGGCGTAGAGCTGCAGGGCGACGGCGCTTTTCGATTCCTCGAAGCCGAGGCGGAGGCGGTTGGTCTTGTTGAGCTCGCCGGCCTCGATGATGAGGAAGGCTTCGGGCGTGAGTGCGCCCTTGTCGATGTCGGCGAGGATTTCGAGGAGATGCTTCGAGCTGGCGTCCTTGTCGACGCGGACGCGGATCATGCGATCGCCGCCCATCAGCGAGCGGGCGACCAGTTCATCGCCCAGCATCTGCGGGTCGCGCTTCAGGTCGTCGTCCGACAGCTTGATGACGTTGAACGGATCGGGCTTGGGCAGCCAGTTGCGGGCGAGCGTGTCGGCGCTGGTGGAGACGAGGCCGGAATCGCCGCCGAAGATGAGCGCGATCTTCGTTGTGCCCTGCGGCTTCTCGCAGAAAGCCAGTGCGCGGGGGCCGGCCTGTTTCACGGAGTCTTGGGCGCGGGAGTGGCGGGCGCCACGGGCGTCTGGCGGCCTGCGGCCGCAATGACCTCGGCCCGGATCGAGCGGGCGAGCAGGGTGGCGAGGCGTTGCTGAGCGGCGGTTTGCGCGGCGAGGTCCGCATAGGCCGCATCGGCGAAGTTGAAGGAGGCGCGCTCGTGCACGCTGCCCGTGGCCAGCACGGTTCCGTTGGCCGCCTTCATCGTCCAGCGCGCATTGCCGACATAGTCGGAGCGGGAGGCGGCCTGGTCGGGTGCGAAGGCGAGGCGCTCGACGTTCTGGTTTAACGAGATTTCGAGATTGCCCGAAGCAAAGCCCGGCACGCCGTTTCCGATGGAGCGGGCCAGTTCGGTGCGCAGGAAGTGCCCGGTACGGCCGGGGATTTCCGCGATCGTGATCGGGCCGGCGTTCTGGAATGCCTCTCCCTGACCGCCATAGACCGGCGTGAAGCCGCAGGCGGCCAGCGGGGCGAGGGCGAGAGCAAGAAGGGCGGCTCTGATCATGATGCGACGATATTCACGATACGGCCGGGGACCACAATCACCTTTCTCACGGTGAGGCCCGCCAGATGCGGGATTACATTTTCATCAGCCTTGGCGGCTGCTTCGACCGTTGCGGCGTCGGCCGTTGCAGAGACAGTGATTTCTGCCCGTTTCTTGCCGTTGATCTGCACCGGCAGGGTCACGGTGTCTGAAACCAGCAGGGCCGGGTCGGGCGTCGGCCATTTTGCCGTCGTGACCATTCCTGTGCCGCCGAGCAGGGCCCAGCATTCCTCGCCCAGATGGGGCGCGAAGGGGGCTGCGACCTGGGAGAAGAGGCGCAGGGCTTCACGGCGGGCGGTCGCCATGCCGGGCGCGGTTGATTGCTCGGCCTTGCGCAGGGCGTTGGCCAGTTCGTTCATGCGGGCGATGCCGACGTTGAAGTGGAATTTTTCAATTCCTTGAGTCACGTCCCGCACCGTGCGGTGGGCGAGGCGGCGCAGGTCCAGCGGTTCGCCCTCATTGGCGGGGCCGTCATCGGTGGCGGGGGCGGCTTCGACGAGGGCCCAGAGTTTCTGGATCGAACCCCACGCGCCGCGCACGCCTGCGTCGGTCCATTCGAAGTCGCGTTCGGGCGGCGAGTCCGACAGCACGAACCAGCGTGCGACGTCGGCGCCGTAGTCGGCGATGATCTGGATCGGATCGACGACGTTCTTCTTCGACTTCGACATCTTCTCGACGCCGCCGACCGTAACCGGCTTCAGCGTTGCGATCTCGATCAGTTGCCCGTCACGCTTTTCGATCTCTTCCGGCAGGAGCCAGCTTCCGGCTTCCGACTTGTAGGTCTCGTGCGTGACCATGCCTTGCGTGAACAGGCCGGCGAAGGGTTCGCCGCTCGGCAGGTCGAGGAGGCCGCAGTCGCGCAGGGCGCGGGTGAAGAACCGCGAATAGAGCAGGTGGAGAACCGCGTGCTCGACGCCGCCGATATATTGGTCGACGGGCAGCCAGTAGGCCGCTTCCGTCTTGTTGATCGGCTGCTTCGCTTTGGGATCGCAGAAGCGCGCGAAGTACCAGGACGAGTCCACGAAAGTGTCCATCGTGTCGGTTTCACGCTCAGCCTTGCCCGCGCATTTCGGGCAGGTGGTGTGCTTCCACGTCGGATGGCGAACGAGCGGGTTGCCCGGCGCGGAGAAGTCGGCGTTTTCGGGCAGCAACACGGGCAGCTGATCGTCGGGCACGGGGACCGTGCCGCAGGACGCGCATTTGATGACCGGGATCGGGCAGCCCCAGTAACGCTGACGCGAGACGCCCCAGTCGCGCAGGCGGTATTGCGTGGTGGCTTCGCCTGAGCCCTGCGCGACCAGCTTCTTGATCGCGGCGGTGATGGCTTCCTTCGTGGTGAGGCCGTTGAGGAAGTCAGAGTTGTAGATCACGCCGTCGCCGGAATAGGCCTCGCCGCTGACCGTGTAGGTCGCAGCGTCGGCGCCCGGCGGCAGCACGACGGGCTTGAAGGGCAGGCCGTATTTTTCTGCGAATTCGATGTCGCGCTGGTCGCCCGCGGGCGAGCCGAAGATGGCGCCCGAGCCATAGGTCGAGAGCACGAAGTTCGCCGCCCAGACCGGCAGCTCCCATGACGGGTCGAACGGGTGCTTCACGGTGATGCCGAGATCGATGCCGACTTTCTCGGCTTTCTCGATGTCGGCTTCGGATGTTCCCTTCGAGGCGGCGTCCGCCATGAACTTCGCGACGTCGGGACGCGACTTCGCGATTTCCTTCGTCAGCGGATGGTCGGGCGCGAGCGCGAGGAAGCTGGCGCCGAACAGCGTGTCGGGGCGCGTGGTGAAGACTTCGATCGGGTCGGTCGCGTGGTTGCGGCCTTGCGCATCCTTGTCGCGCGACAGGGCGGCGGGAGCGTTTGCGATTTCCCACCAGACCTTTGCGCCTTGCGATTTGCCGATCCAGTTGCCCTGCATGGTGCGGACCTTGTCCGGCCAGCGGTCGAGCGTATCGAGGGCTGCCAGCAGGTCATCGCCATAGCGGGTGATGCGGAAGAACCATTGTTCCAGCTCGCGCTGTTCGACGACGGCGCCGGAACGCCAGCCGCGGCCATCGACGACCTGCTCGTTGGCGAGGACGGTGTTCTCGACCGGGTCCCAGTTCACTTTCGCGCTGCGGCGATAGACGAGATCGTTCTCGAGCATCTTCAGGAAGATGCGCTGCTGCTGTTCGTAATAGTCAGGTTCGCAGGTGGTGACTTCCTTCGACCAGTCGAAGGACAGGCCCAGCGGTGCGAACTGGTCCTTCATCGCCTGGATGTTTTCGAGCGTCCATTTGCGCGGCTGCGCCTTCTTCTCGATGGCGGCGTTTTCGGCGGGCAAGCCGAAAGCATCCCAGCCCATGGGGTGCAGCACGTTGTAGCCGTTGGCGATGCGGTAGCGCGCGACGACGTCGCCCATCGCATAGTTGCGGACGTGGCCCATGTGGAGGCGGCCCGACGGGTAGGGGAACATCTCGAGGATGTACGCCTTCGGCATGTCGCCGGCTTCGGCGGCGGACTTCGCACGGAAGACGTTCGCGCGTTGCCACGCGTCACGCCATTTCGGCTCGGTTTCTTTCGGGTTGTAACGCGTCGCCATCAAGTCGCCCGTCTGCTCGTTTGTTCGCCGGAACTGACATATCCCGGCGTCGAGCGGAAGGCGACGCCGAGACTACTCGAGGCTGCTAAGTCGCAGCTGGCGGGCTTTGGCCAGGATGGCGTTCTCGAGGGCGACGTTGGTTTCGGGGCTGACCGAAGCCGGCGTCCAGACGCCGTTGGACAGCGTTTCGCGGAACACGGCGGCGGAAACGCCGTCAGCGCGCAGGCGCGTGTCGAGAATATAGACGGTCGCTTTCATGCGCTCGTCCTTCTTGTCCGGGTTGGCGTACCAGTCGGTGATGATGACGCCGCCGTACGGGTCCGCCGACGAGAGCGGGAGGAAGGACAGGGTGTCGAGCGAGGCGCGCCAGAGATAGGCGTTGACGCCAAGGGCGCCGTTTTCTTCCGGACCCATGTCGGAGCTGGACGCCGAGGAGGTGTTGGCGGTGGACGATCCGAAGATCGAGCAGCCGGAAACGCCGATCAGGGCGGTAGCAACGACGGCCGCTGCGGCCACGCGGGAAAACATCACGACTTAACTCCGTTGCCCGGCGCGCGTTGCGCCCCCGGAAGCCCAAGCAGCCGCTTCCTTAGCTTCGAGCGTATCCCACAGGCAAGGGCCGGTAGCCGTTAGCCTGGTCTTGAGACCGCCTCATATAGATCGTGCATTGAACTGAGATTGCGGAGGAATTCTGTCATGCGGCGAGCCATTACGCTGGCGGCCCTCGGGGCCGGGACCGCTTTCGGGGCTGCTTTGCCCGCTTTCGCGCAGGCGGCAGACGGCGAATGGCAGGCCAGTTTCGAGGCCACGCTGGTCGGATCGGCGATCAATGACGAGAATCCGCTGGCTCCGGCGTCCGATGGCCTTCTGGCGTCCGGCGTCGTGACGGTGACCCGTTCGGACACGTTCGATAACGGGCTGACGCTCGGGTGGCGGGGCGAGGCGCGCTATGAACGTGACGCACCGTCGCGGCCTGCTTTTGCCGGCGTGCTGGGTGGATTGGCGCTTCCGGTGCTGGTGGCGCCCGCGACGGGGCTGGCGGCGGGCGGCGCGCTTCTCGACGAGGATGGCTTTGCCACGATCGAGGCGGCTTCGGTTTCGCTCGAAGGGCCGTGGGGCGAGGGCGTTCTGGGGCTTGATTCAGGCGTTGCGGCGCGTCTCGATGCACGTGCGCCGACCGTGTTGCGCAAGGCGTCGGCGTTCTCGCCGGGGCTGGATCCGACAGGGCTGGGCGTGACGCGGGCGCGCAATGACGTGACCGGCTCGTCGGCGAAGGTCACTTACATGACGCCGCGCTGGCTCGGGCTTCGGGCGGGGGCGAGCTATACGCCCGAAGCCAACCAGAGAAGCGCGGATTTCGACCCTGAATTCGGCGGGGCCGGCCAGGGCAGGGCCGAGCTCGAAAACGTCTGGGAAGGGGCAGTTTCTTTCGCCCGGCAGTTTGCCGAGCGGGACCTGCGGGTGCGGGCGGCCGTGACGTACAGCCATGCGGATTCAGGATCGGCGCTGGCGGGGTTTGGCGGGTATGAGTCCTGGGGGGCCGGTCTGGAGCTGGAACACGCCGGCTGGACGGGCGGTGTTCGGTGGCTTTCCAGCAACAACGCCTGGGAATCCGGCAATGGGGACTACGAGGCCTGGGAGGCCGGATTAGTTCATCAGGCAGGCGAGTGGCGTGTTGGAATCGAAGGCGGTTGGGCCGAAGACCGCCTTACGGGCATAGAGGGCAGCTCGTGGCTGGTGGGCGCGAGCCGCAAGATTACTGACAATCTGGAGGTTGGAGCGGCCTGGACGTCAGCTGACGCGGATTTCCCTGTGCTGTTGAGTCCCAGTGCCAGCCACACAAATGCCAGTAATGACGGGCTGGTTATTGAGCTGACTGTGCGGAATTAGTGACACCCCCGGGCTAAATATTGCCTTGTGGGTCGGACTTAATTCTCGTTAACTTTTGCGACGCGAGTCGCGCGTAGTATCTGAGGAAGGAGGGCAGGACATGCGCATTACCGCACAACTATTTTGTCTGGCCGCCTCCCTGGCAGCTGCGCCCGCTTTTGCGCAGACGCACGGGAAGGACAGCGCTCCTGTATCCCAGACCCTGTCGCAGGCTTCCAAAGGCATTGCCTCGACCACCCAGCCGGCCCCGTCGATGAATCTCGGCCTCGGGATCAGCAAGGGCGGAACGGAGCGTACGTTCCTGCCGCTGGCGCCGATCCAGAAGGACGAGCTGGCGCTGACCTGGCAACCGGCCAGCAAGTGGGGCCTGACGCTCGACCTGACCAGCCGTGCGCCGAACGAAGTCTTCCCGCGGGAAGAAGTGACCGCCGGCGTGACCTATCAGGTGACGCCGCGCTTCCGCTTTGGCGGCGGCGTGACGGTGCGTGGCGACTCGCTCGCCCAGTCGCTGTCGAACCCGAACACGAACTTTGCGAACAGCAAGGATGGCGCGGACGCCACGGTTCGTATCGAGTCGGCGTTCTCCTTCTAATCTCCCCAGCCTGACATCACCGCATCGATCGCTGCCCAACCGGCTGCGTGCGCCATTGCGTGCGCTGCGTTATGCGCGTTGACGCCGCCGAGCGCATAGACGGGCAGATCGGCGTCGCGGGCGATCAGGCGAAAGCGCAGCGGGCCCATGGCGCGGGAAGCGGATGGGCTGCGGCTGGGGAAGACGGTCGACAGGATCGCCGCATCAAGGCCAAGCGCATGGGCGCGTGCGAGGCCGGCGCGGGAATGAGCCGAAGCGGTTTCGATGAAATGCGGGCTGCGTTTGCGTACGCCGCGCAGGCGGGCTTCCGGCCAGTGCACGCCGTCGGCGCCGATCGCGGCGGCGAGGGCCGGATCAGCGGAGACAAGAAGGATCAGTCCGCCAAGGCGGCAGGCGCGGGCGAGCGCTGCGCCGACCGTGAAGCGCTCGCCCGCGCCGAAATGGCGATAGATTACGCCCCAGCCCCGGGGCAGGCGGGCAATCACAGCGAGCAGGTTCTTTGTCCGGTCTGGATCGGTGAGGAACCATGCGCTGGGTAGGGCGCGTCCATTCTTCGCCTGTCTTGGCCTCGCCCGCGCAGGTTTTGCGAGGCGTGCGGCCGCAAGGAGCTTGCGGCGGATCGCGGCTTGGGGTTCAGACGTGTTCATGGACGTATTTCAGGAAATCTCTGCAGCGCGCTTGGACGTTCTTGCGCGCATTGACGCCGCCGCCAAGGGCGCGGGGCGGGATGCCTCGTCCGTGCAGCTGGTCGCCGTGTCGAAGACGCAGCCTGACGACCGCATCGACGCGATGCTCGGTATGGGCCAGCGTGTGTTCGGCGAGAACCGCGTGCAGGAGGCGACGGCGCGCTGGCAGCCGCGCCGCGAGGCGGGGCTGGATCTCGAGCTGCGCCTGATCGGGCCGTTGCAGTCGAACAAGGCGAAGGAAGCCGTCGCGCTGTTCGATGTGATCGAAACGCTGGACCGGACCAAGCTGGCGGCGGCTCTGGCGGATGAATGCGCCAAGTCGGGGAAGACGCCCCGGCTCTATGTGCAGGTGAATACCGGCGAGGAAGATCAGAAAGCCGGTGTTGCGCCGCTGGATGCGGATGCGTTCATCGGATCGATGCGCCGTGACTACGGGTTCGAGATCGAGGGGCTGATGTGCATTCCGCCATCGGATGAGCCTGCGGGGCCGCACTTTGCGTTGCTGGCAAAGATCGCTGCGCGCAATGGCGTAGCGAAGCTGTCGATGGGCATGAGCGCGGATTACGAGATCGCCGTGCTGTTCGGCGCGACGAGCGTGCGGGTTGGTTCGGCGCTGTTTGGAGCGCGAGATTATCCGGCGGCTTAGGCGCGGCGCGACAGGCTCCATGCCAGCATGATCTGCGCGCCTGCATAGGTGATCCATACGCTGCCGATGGGCACGGGCTGTTTGGCGAACATGCCGACGGCGATCAGCGTGTCGGACAGCATGAAGATCACCGCGCCTAGCTTGGCCATCAGCGGCGCTTTCGACATCACGGCCGAGATCACCATGATCGAGATGATGACGGAGTAGGCGGTCGCGGGAATGGTGAGGCCCATCTCTGCCTGGCCCGGCGCGAACCAGACGCCCAGCGCGATCGAGGCGGCCAGCACGGCGACCGCGAAAGGCCAGCCGCTTTTGTCGAGGCCATCCCGGCGGATGATGGTGATGAAGGCGGCCGAATAGAACACGTGGGCGAGGCCGAACGCGCCCATGCCGGCGACGAACAGGCCATCGAGTTCGAGAAACACATCGCCTGCCGCAGACAGCAACAGGCCGAGGCCCACAAGAATGGCGCGCTGGCTGAGCGCGTAGAGCCCGAGCACGACGATGCCCGAGCATTTCCACACCGGGCCCCAGGGCAGGTCGAGCTTCACCCATTCATTGGCGAGGTGCGATGCAGCGAGCAGGGCGCCTGCGATGAAGAGGATGTGGGTGGCGCTGGAGCGCGGGGCGGCGGTGTCTGTCATGGGGCGTTGTTAGCGCTGAGTGAAACGGCTGTCGATTTGTCGTGAGGGAAGCTTCTCAGCTCCTGATCTCCAGCGCATCGCCCGGCTTTGCGTCGGCCAGCAGCGCCAGCAGGTCGGGCAGGGCGCAGGCGACGCAGCCTTCGGTGGGCGAATAGTCTTCGCGCGCAACGTGCAGGAAGATGGCGCTGCCATTGCCGGGGATGACGGGGTTGTCGTTGTACCCAAGCTCGACGATCAGGTCGTAGATGTGATCCTCGCGCCAGAGCTTCTCGTGGCTGGCCGCGTAGGGCAGCAGGATGGGGCGGTTGTAGAACGGATCATCTGGCGCATCGCACCAGCCGGCGTCGGGGATCAGTTCAACCGCCGGCAGGCGCGTCGCAGGCGCGGCAATTCTGTCAGGACGCCACAGAACCTGTCTCATCGGCCAGATGCCGATGGGCGAGGCGCCATCGCCCTCGCGCTTGGATTCGGAGGGTGTAACGCCGCTTTTGCCCAAAGCGCAGCGCGCGGCGCGGCCATTCCATCGGAGCTGGCCTGCAGCTGTGGCGATAAAAGCGGCGTTATCCATGGGCTTATCCGCCTCGTGATGGCTTCCGTGCGGGCAACATACTCCCTAGAGTTGCCTTGTCCCGCACGGAAGATGCGGGTGGGAGACGCCTCAGAGATGACCACCGCAAAAACGATCCTGCTGGTCGATGACGACCAGGAACTGCGCGAGGCGCTCGCCGAGCAGTTCGAGCTGCATGAGGGCTTCCGGATCGAGCACGCGAGTTCGGCGGGCGAGGGCATCAAGAAGGCCGAAGAACAACGCGCCGATCTGATCGTGCTCGATGTCGAGCTGCCGGACATGGACGGGCGCGATGCCTGCCGTCTCATGAGAAAGCACGGTATCGCCGCGCCGATCGTCATGCTGACGGGGCAGGTGACGGATGCGGATGCGATCCTGGGTCTCGACTCGGGCGCCAATGATTACGTGACCAAGCCGTTCAAGTTCTCGGTGCTGCTTGCCCGCGTGCGCGCACACCTGCGCACGTTCGAGCAGAGCGAGGATGCGATCTTCCGGCTGGGCCCGTATGAATTCCGTCCGGCGGCGAAGCTGCTGGTCGACGACAAGGACAGGAAGATTCGCCTCACCGAGAAAGAGACGAACATCCTGAAGTATCTCTACCGCGCGGGCGGCAAGCCTGTCGGGCGCGAGGAGCTGTTGAGCGAGGTGTGGGGCTACAACGCCAACGTCACCACGCACACGCTGGAGACGCACATCTATCGCCTGCGCCAGAAGATCGAGCCCGATCCCGCAAATGCGCGCCTGCTGCTAACGGAAAGCGGCGGGTACCGGTTGCAGGCGTAAGCTTCTGCGCCGGGGCCAGTTGCATCTGGCACGCGTTGAGCGACACTCCTCCCCATAAAAGAAGCGGAACCAACCGCTGACAGGGAGGAGACGACGATGGCGTTCCGCTTTGCGGGCTGTGCGGCTGTGCTTGCTGTTGTGCTGGGTGCTGCACCCGCGTTCGCGCAGGGCGCGGCGAAGTATGAGCCGCCGCGAACGTTGGCGGGAAAGCCGGACATGCAGGGCGTGTGGAGTTCGGCGACTGCGACCGCGATGGAGCGGCCGGCCGGATATCCGCTGGTGATCTCGCGCGAACAGGCGGACGCGATCGAAGGCGGCACGCTGTTCAATCAGCGCATGAAGACGCAAGCCAGTTATGTCGATCCGAAGGAGGGTGCGCCGGAGAAGGGCAAGCCTCTGCCGCCGGTGGGCAATTACGATGTGGCTTACACCGATCCGGGCTCGCGGGTGATTTCGATCGGCGGCGAGCTGCGATCCTCGTGGGTCGTCTATCCGGAGAACGGGAAGATACCGGCGCTGACGGCGGAGGGGAAACGGATACAGGACGCTACGCCGCGCAAGATCGGCTCGGGCTATGACAATCCCGAGGAGAGGGGATTGGGCGAACGCTGCATCCTGATGTCGGGCGGGCCGCCCTTCAGGTCGGGGCTCTACAACAACAACATCCAGATCGTGCAGACGCCCGAGCATGTGATGATGATGGTGGAGATGGTGCATGATGTGCGCATCGCGCGCTTCTCGGATCAGCATCGCAAGGATGGGATCGACACGTGGATGGGCGATGCCATCGCGACGTGGGATGGCGATACGCTGGTGCTCGAGACGACCAACATCCATCCCGACCAGCGCAGCGAGCGCACGACGATGAGCCCGGCCGGCAAGATCATCGAGCGCTTCACGCGCATCTCCGACCGGCAGATGCTCTACCAGTTCGAGATCAATGATCCGTCGGTCTATACCAGCGTGTGGCGCGGCGAGACGGCGTTGAACCGTCTCGACGACAGCATCTTCGAATACGCCTGCCACGAGGGCAATTACGGGCTGAACAACATCCTGTCCGGTGGGCGGCAGAATGATCTGAAAGGCATCAGCGTAAGAGCCGGCGCGGAGCGGGAAGAGTAGGCGAGCTTACGCACAGCCTTCGACGTACTGGATGCTCGGGCCGCCGGCGTGGATGGCGCCGACCTTACCCGTGCCGTCGATCTCATAGACGATGCCGCGCGCAGCTTCGTCCTGCACGTAGGGTTCGGTGCGCGGGCCGCCCTTCCACCACGTGATGTATTCGGCGGGCTTGTCCTGATATTTGTGCGGCGAGGCCTTGGCCTGGTCGCCATAGCCGGTCTTCACGGTGTCGGCCGTATCGCCGAGGCCGAGGCCCTTGTCGGTTTTAACGGTCGACATGTCGACGAGCGAGATGCGGGACAGCTTGCCTTGCTCGATCATCACCAGCACGCCTTCGGGTGCGCGCTCCGGGCGGAACTCCTCGCAGCTTTCAGGTTCGGGTCCGCCAACCGCGTCGGGCGTGCGCGTGGGACCGACTGCGGCGATGACTTCGTCCTTGGTCATGCCGAGGGTGAGCGGGCCGATGCCGTCAGCGGTGAGAACGTCGAGCGTGACAGACGGCGCAGGCGGCGTCGCCTCGGCGGCGGGAGTTTCGGGCGCCGGAACCGGCGGCTCGGCGGCGGGCGAGCAGGCGCTGAAGGCGAGGGCGGTGGCGAGAAGGGCGATACGCTTCATGATGCGGTTCCGTTCGTTTCCTGCTTCCGCATATAGGCGGCGCAGTTTGCCTGACGAGCAAGTTGCAGTGCTTTAAGAATAGGGCGCCGGTCAGCCCGGGGCGGTGACCGTGACCGTGACGGGCACATGGTCGCTGGGCTTTTCGCCGCCGCGTTCTTCCGGGTGGATCCTGTAGCTGCCGATATCGACCAGCGGCGTGGCGCGCTTGTCTGACCACCAGTGATCGAGACGGCGGCCACGATTGGAGACTTTCCAGTCGGCGGCGCGATAGCTCCACCAGGTGTAGAGCTTCTCGTTCGCCGGGTGCTTGGCGCGGGCGATGTCGGTGAGCTTGCCATCGACGAGCACGCGCTTGAGGCCGTCGGTTTCGACCGGCGTGTGGCTGACCACATTCAGCAGCTGGCGGTGGGACCAGACGTCGTTTTCTTCCGGCGCGATGTTGATGTCGCCCGCCACAAGGAGCGGAAGGGCCGAGCGTTTGGCCGCGCGGGCGGCGTAGAAGTCGTGCATGCGCTCCACGAAATCGAGTTTGTGGGCGAACTTCTCGTTGAGATCGGGATCGGGAATATCGGCGCCTGCGGGAACGTAGAGATTCTGAACTTCGAGTCCGGCGACCTCGACCGAGGCGCAGCGTGCATGGCCATGGCGGCAGAGGCCGGGCGTTTCCAGCGGCTTGATCGGCAGCTTCGACACGATGGCGACGCCATGCATGCCTTTCTGGCCGGAGAGGTGGACGTACTTGTAACCGGCGGCTTCGAACGCCTTCCTCGGAAACTGGTCATCAAGGCATTTGATCTCCTGCAGGCACAGGATTTCCGGCTTCTCCCGCTTCAGGAAGGCAATCACGCGGTCGATGCGGAGACGAACCGAATTGATGTTCCAGGTCGCCAGGGAGAGGCGGTTCATGTCGTGGGGGAAGCCGTTGGTTTGGGGGCTGCGGGCAGACCTGACCATCGGGTGCGCCGTACCTCAAATCAAGGAAAAGCGCCGGTCGCGAGAGGGTTTTTCGGGAAGGTTGTTCCGGTCACATCAAACGCGCCCGGCCGCGGGGACAGCCAGGCGCGCTTTGCGCCCCGGGGGCGCGATGGGGCCGGGGAGATAGCTCCGGCTTTTCGAATTCCACTGCGAGCGCCTGCGGGGGGAAGCTCAGGCGCGAGCGGCTCCGATCCACGTGGCAATTTAGCCACGAAGCTGCAGATTTGTCACCTGAAACATGGTTAAAATTTGCGTGTGGTGACGCCGCTACGTCACGAGCGTGTGGTTAGCGGCGCTCGTCATTTACGTCGTTGGGGTCTTTGACGACAAACAGTGACGCCTTGAGCGACACGTTCTTTTTCATGTCGGCCAGCTGGACGCGCGTTTCGGCGCCTGTGCCGTCGATCTGGCGCCAGCCCATCAGTTCGAAATCAGTCGCACGGAATTGCAGGATCATCTTGCCTTCCGCTTCGCCCGTCTTGTCGACCAGCGTGACGAAGTGCGAGCCGTTCGAGGTAGTGACGTCGGTGACGCTGCCATCCTTCTTCAGGTCGATGTTCGAACGCAGGAAGAGGTGCAGGGGCGTGGAGGCGAGGGGGATCGCGTCATAGGCCTTGCGCTTGGGCTCCTCGATCGAGACCGTGGTGCCATCCGACACAATGAAAATGGGCTCTGGCGAGGTGTATTCGAAGCGCACCTTGCCGGGGCGGTTGATGTAGAACGACCCCGACGACGGCGAGCCCGCAGGGTCGACCTGCGTGAAGCGGCCTTGCACGGTTTTCGTGTCGGTCATCGCCTTGGCGACGCGGTCAACGATGGCGTTGCGGTCCATCGCGACCGGCGCCTGGATCTTGATGAGGTCGGCATCGCCCGGGCGGGCCACGGCGGGGGCCGGCTTAATCGCAGGCTTGGCCGCAGGCGGCGCGAATTTCACCTCGATCGGTTTCGCGGCCGGCGCAGTTGCGACGGGCAGGGCGACAGGCTCCGGAGCCAAAGTCACCGGGGCAGCCAGCGCTTGCGGGCTGACGGAAAGGGCGAGGGGGAAAAGTGCGGACAGGATGCTCATGAGGGTGAACCTCGTCTTCGGGCCCGGCGAAAACAAGTCGCCGCCAAGGTTTTTTTGCCGTGTTTTCATGAACATCGGTTCAGTCCTACTGGTGTTTGCCGCGGTCACAGGGGTAGCTAACGCGATGGGGCCGAAACAGTTTCATGAGCTGGTGATGTCGTTTCCGGAGACGGAAGTCGGAACGTCCTATGGGCATCCCTCGTACAAATCGTTCGGAAAATTCCTGACTCGTCTGCGTACTGAGGATGACAGCGTCGTCCTGGGCTGCGTGCCGCTGGATGAGCGGGAAATGCTGTGCGAGGCGGACCCGGAGACATTCCATGTCACCGATCACTACGGGAGCTATCCGTATGTGCTGGCGCGGCTGAAGCGGCTCGATGCGAAGACGCTGCGGAGTTATCTGACAAGACAGTGGCGCCATAATGCGCCCAAGAAGTGGCTCAAGGCTTGGGAAGAGGGACAAACGCCTCCGCCCGTCGCGAAGGCGGGGCCGAAGCCGAGACGTGCAACCGGGTCGAGGAAACTGAAATGAGAATGCTGCTGATATTGTTGCTCGCCGGCGCGCTGGCCGTGGGCGGCTTCCTGACGCGGCCGGGCGAGGATGCGCAGAAGAAAAACGCCGACGCCGAGTTCGCCAAGGCGAGCGGAGGCGACGGTATCGGCGCTTTGATCGACACCGTGGTCGGCGGCATCACGCGCGAAGCCAAGTTCGAGGACATGCTGGTGGCCACGAAATATACCGTGACGTCGGGCGGCTCCACCGTGCTGGAATGCCTTGGCGCCTATGCGCAATTCTTCTGCTCGAAGCCGGAGCCGAAATAGCGCATAACTGATCTGTTCGGGGGCGCGGGGAGAAATCCATGCGGACGTTTGTCGTGCTAGTTTTCCTGCTCGCGCTTGCCGGCGCCGGCGCCTACATGACGCGGCCTACGCAGGGCCTGCATCGCGGCGTCGCCAGCGAATTGATGAAGCAGGGCAAGGTCGTGCGGCCGGATGCGGCGACGGGCAGCTACAACTTCGACGACTTCTATGTGGTGACGTTGTCGCGCATGAGTTCCGGCGGCGGCGACGTGTTGCAGTGCTGGGGCATGTTCACGCGCTTTCTGTGCGTTGGCCCCGCGCAGGTTGCGCAAGCGCCGACAGTTGAAGTTTCGCCACCTGCGTGATGGGGACTGTCACCGACGGCCGTCCGGCTGACGCGGTGGCGCAAACCAGTCGTCGTGATCGCCAGAAACAAAAAGGCCGGCCCGTTGGGGCCGGCCTTTCTCTTGCTGTCCGGGGCGCGGCTGCACGCGCCAACCGGGCAGGGCAGTCCTAGACGGTCTTGAGGTTGACGGCAGACATCTTGCCCGAGCGCTTGTCAGCTTGCTCTTCGAACGAGATCTTCTGACCGTCAGCAAGGCCGCGAAGGCCCGCGGCTTCCACCGCGCTGATGTGGACGAACACGTCCTTCGAGCCGCCATCCGGCTGGATGAAGCCGTAGCCCTTGGTGGTGTTGAACCACTTCACTGTTCCGGTAGCCATAGTAAGTCTTCCTTGCGTACGTGACGACGGTTCGCGCGAACGCGATCCGCCTGGTTGCATCAAGTGTAGGTGGATGTCGTCAGCATGCGCAGGGTAGCGCGGCCAAGTCGTCGGCCGAAACTCGATATTTCCAGTATAGCGCATATCCGGGGCGCTTGCAAAAGGCGTCGTGCAGTCTCGTGGAGCCACGGAAAACAACGCTTTTGCGCACTTTTGCTTGATTATGTGCGCTAGCGGGCGCATCTCATAACGTGTCGTTCTTTCGTGAGCGCCGGCCTTTGCCGCGCTGGGGCCGGCAGGAGACCCCGATGAGCCTTGATGCCCGCATCCCTGAAATGTCGGAAAAGGAACTGGAGAACCTCCAGGCCAATGCCGAGCGTCTGATGAAGTCAGGGTCCGCGAAACAGCAGGCAGAAGCCGAGCGTCTGTTGCCGATGATCGCTGAGGCGATGGCGGCGCGCAAGGTGGAGCGGTCGGCCGAGATGGCCGAGAAGAAGGTCACGCGGCAGAAGGACATGGCGGCTGCGCGCGCCCGCAAGGCGGCTTCCAAGAAAGCCGAAGCCGAGGCCGCCGCAGAAATCGACAGCGAGTAGTTTTCACCGGAACCGAAAATGAAAAGGCCGGCTCGATGAGCCGGCCTTTCGTATTCTGAAGGTCGCCGCCGGATCAGGCGGCCTCCTCGTCGCCGCCATTGCTGGGGCCGCCACCGCCGCGCCGCACATCCTGCGCCACGATCTGGCGTTTGCCGGCATGGTCGGCGCCGCTGATGATGCCTTCACGCTCCATGCGCTCGATCATCGAGGCTGCACGGTTGTAGCCGATGCGGAGCACGCGCTGGACGTAGGAGGTGGTCGGGCGCTTGTCGCGCACGACGGCCGCCACTGCTTCGCGGTACATGTCTTCTTCCGGATCGCCAGACGAGGTGCCGAAGGCGTTGTCGGAAACGGACGCTTCTTCTTCCACTTCGTCGGTGATGCCTTCGACGTATTGCGGCTGGCCCTGATCCTTCAGCCAGTTCACGACGCGCTCGACTTCCTCGTCCTTCACGAACGGGCCGTGGACGCGGGAGATCTTGCCGCCCGAC
>Ga0209097_10001917_pt1 | contig 17296 bp, 14 predicted proteins | sample AD_UKC052_MetaG_FD_184419 | JGI IMG/M metagenome (GOLD analysis project Ga0209097, IMG submission 184419) | Active sludge microbial communities of municipal wastewater-treating anaerobic digesters from USA - AD_UKC052_MetaG (SPAdes) (version 2) | ecosystem: Engineered > Bioreactor > Anaerobic >... | reverse complement strand
CATCTGACCGTAGAACAGCAGGTTGTTCATGCGATCGACGAGGGAGCTTGCGTTATCGGCCAGCGCGATCTCTGCGCTGTAGTTGGCGCGCACGTCGCGACCGCTGCCGCCCTGTGGCGTGTTGCCCATTCCGTTGGTGATGACGTCCTGAATGTAGTTGATGTAGGCGGCGGCGGTGACTTCATCGACGACCTGGAATTCCGGCGCGACGAGACTGCGCTGACCGAGCTGGGTCGTGCCGGGGGGCGTGAAGCCGGGGCGCCAGAAGTTGAACACCGAGGGCGAGGTCAGCGGCGTCTGGTTGAGCGCGGTGTTCGCACTGGTGGACGGGATCAGATAGTTGTTGGTCTGCGACGTGGCGCCAAAGGCGCGCGCCCAGTTGGTCATGCGGATGAGCGGTTCACGCAGCTTTCCGAAGGAAGCGGAGCTGACGGCGGCGCTGGTGTTGCGTGCTTCGGTGTCTGTCAGGATGGCGCGGACGACGGCGGCGAGATCGCCCCGCACGCCGGAGCCATTGTTTGCGAACACGGCGGAGACGCGGCCGACATAGGCGGGGGTGGGGTTTGACGTGACCAGCTGCTGGATGAGGCGGCGCGAGATAAAGGGCGCGGTGTTGGCGTGGTTGAACAGCCGGTCGAGCGCGATATCGAGCTCACCGCCGATATTCGTCGCGGGGCCTGCCGGAATGGTCGTGCCGAGGAAGGTCTTCGCCGATGTGGAGTGGAAGTTCGGGTAGAAGAGCATCGGCGTCCAGTTGGCTTCGTGCAGGCCGCCGCCGTTGAAGAACGAGTAGTTGTTGAGCACGGTGCTGTACCAGCTGATGCCGGTGAACACCTTGGCGAGGCCGGCGATGTCGGCCGAAGTGTAAGTGGGAATGGTCTGGCCGTTGTTGAGGCGCGGCGTGCCGTCGGCGTTCAGCTCGACGAGGCCGATGGTCATGAGCTGCATGACTTCGCGCGCGTAGTTTTCGTCCGGGGTACGCGTGCCGGCGGCGTCTTCCTTCTGGTTGGCGAGGAAGGTGAGATAGCGGCCCATCATGGGATGGAGCGTCACGTCCTCGAGCAAGGTGCGGAAGTTGCCGAAGGCGTTGCCGGTGAGCATGTCGTAGTAGGACGCTGCGCCGCGGGGATCGATGACTTCGTCGTTCAGCGAGATGACGAAAATCTGGGAGAGCGCGAAGGCGACACGCTGGCGGAGCTGGTCCTGCCCGCTGATCGCCTGGCGCCACCATGACTGGTAGAAGGCGTCGTCATCGGCATAGCCGACAGCGGCGACAATGGCCTGGACGTGGGCCAGATGGCTGATGCTGGCGCGCGGGGCCGACATCTGGGACGTGATCCAGCCATTGATGCTGCCGCCCGAGACGACGCCCTGGATGGTCGCTTCCGTGGGGCCGAAGGTGGCCTGTGTCAGAAGGCGTGCGGCTTCCGACTGGGTTGGCGGGGTCGAGGTTGTGGTTCCACCGCCGCCGCCGCCGCCTCCGCCTCCACCGCCTCCGCCGATGACGCCGCCTCCGCCGCTGTCACCGCCGCCTCCACCTCCGCCGCCTCCGCAAGCTGCGAGAAGGCCGGCCATGGCGATGACGACAAGATGACGCTTGAGCAAGCGAAGCATGGGCAAACTTTTCATCCCCAAGCCCCTCCAGATCAAAGCGCCTCTCTCAGCGGGAACATGCTGGAGCGGAGGACCGGAATGGCGATACGAAAAACGTGGCAGTCATCCGCGAAACCGCGGCAGTCTTTCAGTCCGCCCCGTCGATACAACACCGACCCGGTGAACCCCCACGCCTTGACTGTTACTCAGTTAACGCAGCTATGCCAATTAATTTCCGTGTAAGTTCGGGGCGGCGTTGCATCTGCCCGAATGTCAGTCGCGCGCAGCGTTTGTTGCGCAGCCGAACTAGCCAGCCGCGCGAACATGAACGAGAAATTTCGCCTGCGCTACTTTGCGGGCGTCAGTTTGATGACTCTCTCGGCGACGCGGTCGACGGCCTCGCGGCTGAAGGCGAGCGGGACGTAGGAGCCCTCTGCCCACATCGGGAACAGGTCACGGTAGTGGGCGCTGTAGGGATCGCCTGACTGGCCGGGCGTGTTCATCACCACGGAATTATCCCAGGCGCCGACATCCATCACCATGCGCACGGAGGCGCCGGCTGTGACGTTGAAGTCCGAGGCGCGGTAGGTTTGCGCGCGTGGCGTGGAGGATGAGCCGGGAGTCTGCAGCGGGCCGATGCTCATCTGCGCCTTGAGTTGCGGATCAGCGAGAACGGAGATGGCGGGGTCCCACTTGGCGTGGTGGAGACGGCCCCATGTCCAGCTGTGCGGATCACCGCCGAGGCGTTGGGCGAGTTCGTCTGTCGCCGCTTTCAGGCTTTCGAGGATGATGGTGTTGCGGGCTTCTGTCGGCTTGGCGCCGAGGCGGCTATCGGGCTTTTCGAGATAGGCGAGGATGGCTTCGAGATGGCCGTTGCCGACGATCTCGCGCGCGGCGGCGGGCGTGACTTTCGCGACGACAGCTTTGCCGAGATGCTTGTTGGCCCAGACTTCGTAGATGGAAGCGGCGGCGCTATCGACAGTCTCGTTGCCGTCCCATGCGGTGAGCAGCTTCAGGGCGTGATCGACATTCATGCCCATCGTGCCGCCGGGGACGTTCTTGATGAGCGCGACGAAGCGGCGGGCTTGCGGGCTGGTCGAGTCGGTCTGCAGCTTCATGGAGTCGAGCAGGCTGACCTTGGGCGTGGCGGCGAGGACTTCCTTGATGCGGGTGACACGCGAGGGATCGGTCCATTCGAAGGCGACCTTGCGCTCTTCCGCAGGATAGCCGCTGGGCAGGTTGTATTCGTTGGCGGTGGCGAAGAAGCCTTCCTTAGGATTGAGGACGGAAGGCAGCATGTCTTTCGAGAAGAAGCCCTGCCATTCATAGCGGCCATCGCCGGGGACGGGCATGAGACCATCCCAGTTCTTGCGGACAGGCGTGCGGCCCGAGGCGGCCCAGCCGACATTCCCTTTGGTGTCGGCATAGACAAGGTTCAGCGGCGGGGCGCCCCAGTTGAAGCTGGCGGCCTTGAAATCATCCCATGTCTTGGCGTGCGTGAGGCGTGATGATCCGAAATAGCCGGAGAGGCCCGGTTCGGCCCAGATGCTGCGCATGGCGAAGGCTTTGTTCTTGCCAGCGTCGCGCGCCATGACGGGACCGTGGCGTGTGAACTTCAGCTCGACCTCGCGCGGCCCCTGGCCGCGTACGTCGATCGTCTGCTTCTCGACGGTCATCTTCTCCCACTTGCCGCCATAGCGGTAGGAGTCCGGGTCTTTAGGGTTGGTCTCGTAAACGTAGAGATCTTCCTGATCCATGGCGAAGATGGTGATGCCGAAGGCGATGTCTGCGTTGTGGCCGATGGAGACGCCGGGCAAGGCGGGCTCGCCTGCGCCGATGATGTTCAGGCCCGGCGCATTTAGGCCTACCACATAGCGCAGCGACGGGACGCCCAGCTGGCGGTGAGGATCATTGGCGAGGATGGGACGACCGGTTTCGGATTTCGACGGCGCGACGACCCAGTTGTTGGAGCCTTCGTTGAGCTGCTTGTCCATCAACTCGGCAAGGCGCGTTTCGGGATCGACCAAAGCCTGTGTCCGGTTCTTGATCGCGTCGAAATCGACCTGACGGGTGGCGAGCTCATAATCGCTCAAAACATCCTTCGGGATATCGCAAGGATCGAGACCTGCGGGAACGACGCGCTTGTGGGAGACGGGATCAAGCTTGCGACGGAGAAGATCGGCATCGACGCCGGCGGCGCAGGCGACGCGCGCGCGCACAACCTCTGACGTTACGTTGGAGACGAGCGCGTGGCTGCGGATGCGCAGCACGTCTTCCGGACGCCACTCTTCGGGCGTGGAGTTGGTCAGCTTGAACTCGACCGGCAGCGGCCTCGCCTGGGCCCGCACGTCGCCAATATAGGCGTTGATGCCGGCGGTGAACGCCTCGACCGAGGCGCGCGCGTCGGGCGCGTAAGCGGCCCACTCCTTCTCCATATCGCCGCGATAGAGGAAGAGACGGGCGGCGCGATCCTGCTCGACATAGTCGGGACCGAAGGATTTGGAGAGCAGGCCGAGGCCCCGCTTGCGCCAGAGGTCGATCTGCCAGAGGCGGTCGCGTGCTGCGTTGTAGCCCTGCAGGAAGAAGGCATCGCGCTCCGACTGGGCGAAGATATGCGGAATGCCCCAATGGTCGACCACGATTTCGGCGGGAGCGGTGAGGCCGTGGACGGGCCATTCCTCTCGGGCCACAGCCGAGGATGTTGGCCCCTGAGCGGAGGCAGCCAGAGCGGCCGTCAGCGCGATGGCCAGAACAGTCGCGATCCTTGACGATTTGGTTGCCATGACGCCCTCCACTTGCCCGACAAAGGATCGGATGCGGATTGCGGGTTGTCAAAGCCGCGCGGGTTGAAAACGGCGTGTGATGACGCTGTTTAGCGACACTTCAGCTGGGCCTGACGCTCGCGGACCATCTTCTGGGCATTATCGCGGTCGAGCTGGGTCAGGACGCCGCGCTTGTCGAGTTCGATCCAGACCTGCTCGGCCTTCGCATAGATGGGGCAGGCTTCCTTCGCGATGTTGTTGTCGGCGTACAGGTCCGCCAGCATGGCTAGCGTGACGCCGTAGGATCGTACCTGCTCTGGCCGCGAACTGGTCTGGCGCACCAGCTCCTCACTCTTCGCCAGCTCTTCGCGCAACAGCGCCACGCCTTCATCAAACCGGCCCGACATGGCCAGCGCCTGAGCGAGCGCGGAATGAACGATGCGCTGGGTGCGTTGCGCGCCAGTGTCTTCAGGCTGGTATTGCAGCAGGGTCGGCATCAGGGCTGCGGCTGCCTGCATTTCGCGGAGCCCGTCTTTCGGGCGGTTGAGGCCAAGCAAGGTAGCGCCGAGGCCCCAGTGGGCTTCGATTGCCAGCCTCTGGCCGAGCATGTCGTCTGGATGAGACGCAAGGTAGCTGGATGTGATCTCGACAAGCCGCGCATAGACCGGCTCGGATTCAGGGACGCTGACGCCATAATAGACGGACTCGGCCAGCGCATCGTAGAGGCGCGCCAGCACGTACTGGGTTTCGCGCGCGTCGATCGGATCGGGTGTCAGGCTTTCGGCGACGGCGATACCTTTGCGGGCGTGGGCCTGGCTTTCCGTGTAGGCGCCCTTCCAGTTGCCAAGGATAGCAGATTCCATCTCATGCTGGGCGGTGAGGAGTTTTGCGACGCGCGTATCGGGCGGGATAGCGGCGATATACCTGCTTGCCTGCGCCAGCAGCTCTGTTGCGCTGTCCAGTTCCTGCCGCGAGTTCATGGCGATAGCGGCATGACGGATGGCGACACGCGCACGAAGGATCAGCGTGCCCGTGTTAGCGGGATCGGTCTTCTGCAGGCGGGCCGCGATTTGATCGGCCCGGTCGAGGTTTTCGAGAGCGCCGACAGGGTCGCCCAGGCTGGCGCGCGAGCGACCGGCCTGAAGTTCCGCGATGCGTGAAAAGCCATCGGCGGCTTCGAGCAGCACGTCGGACGGCGCGGAGGGCGTATCGGCGAGCTGGTTGAGATAGCCCTGCGCGACGCGGGCAACATCCCGGCGCATGGCAAGCGTTTGCGGCGTGCGTTCGAGGCGGTCGTACACGTCGTAGAGAAGGTATTTCGCGAGATTGCGCACTTCGGCGAAGCGGGCTTCGGCCTGCTTGCGCGCGAAGTCTGCCTGCGCATAGAGCGTTGAGGTGAGCATCAGCGCGATGATGAGGCCGAAGCCGCCAATGGTGACGGCGACAACGCGCCAGCGGCGGCGGCGGATAAATTTGCGGAAGACATAGACGCGGTCGTCCGCATGGGCGGCGATGGGCCGGGTTTCCAGCCAGGCGCGCAGATCAGCCGCAAGCGCGACCGCGGCTTGGTAGCGATCTTCAGGCGCAGCGGCGCAGGCGCGTTCGATGATGTCGTCGAGATCGCCCTGCACGAGGCGGGCACGATTGGAGCGCCACTCACCGGAGCGGGCGGCAAAGGCGGCTGACCTTGCGATGGCTTCAGACGTGAGCACAGTATGCTGCGCGCGGCGTGCGGCATCGCCGGTGAGCAACGCCCGCAGGATGGCGCCAAGGGCGAACACGTCGTCGGCGGGGGTTGGACTCGCGCCTGTCTCGCGCTGGGGGCTGGCGTAGCCCGGAGTTTGCGGGTGCAGGCTGATGTCGTCTGCATCGCGCAGGACGCGGGCGACGCCGAAATCAACGACCTTGGGGTCTCCTGCCTCGTTGATGAGGATGTTGGCGGGCTTGAGATCGGCGTGGACGATGAGGTTCTGGTGTGCGTGCTGTACGGCATCGCAGATGGCGATCATCTTCTCGACGATCTGACGCGGTGAGAGATCGGCGCTGGCGGCGTAGGCGTCGATGGGCGCGCCGCGGACCAGCTCCATGATGAAGTAAGGCGCGCCGGTTTCGTCGACGCCGCCGTCATACAGTTGCGCGATATGGCGATGGCTGAGCGTGGCGAGGACGCGGCGCTCGCGGTCAAACAGGGCGCGGGAGGTTTCGGGCAGGAGCGATGGACGCACACGCTTGATGGCGACGGCATGGTCGAACAGGCCATCGTCGCGGGCGCCGACGAAGACTTCGCCCATACCGCCCTGACCGAGAAGATCGACGATGCGGTAATGACCGATGCGCGTGGGCATTGGGCCGGCCGTGGGTTGCAGGCCGCCGGTGGGCATGGCGCGCTCTGCGGCGGCATCCGCGCGGAGGAGCTTTTTCACTTCACGGAAAAGCAAGTCGTCGGCGCCGCAAGTGGAGACAAGCCAGCTTTCACGCTCAGCATCGTCGTCGATGTCGAGAGCGTTCTCGAACACGGCGAAGGCGCGCCTTGTGAGGCTGGTGTCCATCGCCCTAACGCTGGCCCAGCTCGGAGACGAGCCAAGCGCGGGCGGCGCGCCACTGGCGTTTCACGGTGCGGACGGAGACGCCGTCGATCTCGGCGATTTCCTCGAGCGTGAGGCCGGCGAAATAGCGCTGCTCGACAAGGCGGGCATGATCGGGGGCGACGGCTTCGAGTTTCGACAGGGCGCGGTCGAGGTCTTCGAGGTCGATGCTCTGGGCGCCGAGTTCGGGCGGGAGCTGGGTGGAGACGGGCGGCGCCTGGCGCTTGGCGGCGCGCATGCGGCGAATCTCGTCGATCAGGATCTGGCGCATGACGCGGGCGGACAGCGACAGGAAATGGGTGCGCCCCTTGAAGTCGAGCCGGTTGAGGCCGGACAGGCGGATGACCGCTTCGTGGGCAAGGTCTGTCGGCTGGATCTGGAGGGCGGCGGCGTCGCCGTTCAGGACGCGGCCAGCTACCTTGCGGAACTCGTCATAATGGGCGCGCAGAAGCTCGTCGCGTGCAGCAGCTGCTGCTCCGCGCCCGCTGTCAGCGCGCTGCCTGTCTGGTTCGGACACCAATTACCCCTGCGCGCGAGATTAATCACGCGTGACGCAGCCCTGCAAATGCCAGACCCGCTCGCCCGGTGCGGGAAGCAAATAATACGCAGGTTTCTGAGTCCCGTTTTCCAGCGAAATACGCTTGCAGAGGTAGAAGCGGGAATCCGGAACATCCGCCGGGCCGTGATGATCGTGCAGACTCCGGAAAAACCCTCCCCGGACCTGCAGGGTGATTGCCCCGCTTCACCAGTTCATGGGTTGAGCGGGGACGCATGCCGGGCGGGATTGCTCATGACGAGCAGTTCCGCCCGAATTGCTTTGGATCAGGTCTGGAACAGGGCGGCGTGGGCTTCGCGGAGCAGGTTCTTCTGGACCTTGCCCATGGCGTTGCGCGGCAGATCAGCCACGAAGATCACCCGCTTGGGGGCCTTGTAGGCGGCCAGCTGCTGGCGGGCGGCGGCGATGACGGCGGCTTCCTCGCCCTGTCCGGTGCAGATGGCGGCGACGGCTTCGCCGAAATCCGGGTGAGGCAGGCCGATGACGGCGCTTTCCGTGATGCCGGACATCTCGTCGAGGACGAGTTCGACCTCTTTCGGATAGACGTTGTAGCCGCCGGAAATGATCAGGTCCTTGGCGCGGCCGGATATCCAGACGCGGCCGTCAGGGTCGACGCGGCCAACGTCGCCGGTGATGAAGAAGCCGTCGATGGTGAATTCGGCGGCGGTCTTTTCGGGCATGCGCCAGTAGGCGGAGAAGACGCTGGGGCCGCGGATCTGGATGACGCCGGTCTCGCTGTCGCCATCGGTGCGCAGCTCGACGCCGGGAAGCGGGAAGCCGACGCTGCCGGCGATGCGGTCTCCCTCCAGCGGGTTCGTGGTGATGATGACGGCTTCGCTCATGCCGTAGCGCTCGAGGATGCGCTGGCCGGTGCGTTGTTCGAAGTCGGCGAAGGTGGATGGCAAAAGCGGCGCGGAGCCTGAGATGAACAGGCGGACGTTGCGAGCGACGTCTGCGTTGAAGGCGGGGTTGGCGAGCAAGCGTGTGTAGAAGGTGGGCACGCCCATCATGACCGTGGAGCGCTGGAGGCCTGCGAGGACGTCTGCATCGGAAAATTTCGGTAGCCAGACCATCGGGGCGCCTGAGAGCAGCGCGCAATGCAGCGCGACGAACAGGCCGTGGACATGGAAGACCGGCAAGGCATGGAGCAGCACGTCCTTGTCCGAGAAGCCCCAGGCCGCGTGGAGAGCGGTGGCGTTCTCTGCAAGATTGCCATGGCTGAGCATCGCGCCCTTGGAACGCCCCGTCGTGCCGCTGGTGTAGATCAGCGAGGCGAGGTCGCCAGCTTCGCGGGGAATTGGGTGGGCGAGCATTTCCGCGCCTTCCGTGTCGCGGACGAAGGCCGGCGGATCGGTGACGAAGACCTTTGGTTCGGCATCGCCGAGGAAATAGTCGATCTCGTTGCGCGTATAGGCGGCGTTGAGCGGCACGAAGACGGCGCCGGCCATCAGGACCCCCAGATAGACCATGATCACTTCGGGAGACTTCTCGGCCTGCAGCGCGACACGGTCGCCGGGCCTGACACCATCCGCGATCAGACGCGCGGCGACACGGGCGGCAGCGGATGCGAGCGCGCCATAGCTGATCTCGCTACCGTCCGGAAGGATGAAGCACGGCGCCGAGCGGTCAGTCGGGAAGCGCGAGGAAAGCAGGTCGAAGAGATTTGCCGACATCACACCATTGATCCGCTTCAGGCGTCCGGGTCGCGGACAACCACGTCCCACTGCCAGGAACTGAAGAGATATTGCCCGCCGCCGGGCCGATCAGTCAGCGCCACTTGCACCTTGAATCTGGAGCCAACCGGGTAGTCAGTCACGAGGCTCTTGTTGCCCTCGACCAGCATGGTGGGCGGAAAAGCCTGACCGGCGACAGGACGAAGGAGGACAGGAGCTGCGGCCCCTTGAACGCGCTTTCCTTCGAAGCTCTCGATATCGATTGTCTGGGACATTTTGGGCGGGATCATGAGGGTCGGTTCCTTGGCAAATATCCGGGCCGGATCACCGCGAAACGCGTGCGCAATCCCGAAAGGGTTTCACGCAGTATCACACTGCATCAGCGAGCCGGTCAGAAATGATGCAGTCAGCGGTCACAAGAGCCGCTGGCGGAGAGGATGAGATTCGAACTCACGATAGGGTTACCCCTATACGCCCTTAGCAGGGGCGCGCCTTCGACCACTCGGCCACCTCTCCGCTTGGCGCCTACGTCAAGCGAGCGGACTTCCTAGCGGGATTTGGGGCAGGTGCAAGCCTGAAGGGGTTTGCAGCGAAAAAGCCCCGAAAACAGGTGCTCCGGACCCTGCCCGACCCTCAACGCACGCGGGTTTCGCCGGCGCGGGCCTTCAGCACGATGCCATCTTCCGGCGTAATGAAGCGGGCTTTGACCAGATCGTCGACGTTCCGTCGCACGGCGGCTTCATAGGTCTGCTGGTCCGGATAGAGGCTGACGAGCTTTACCGCGTCGAACGGGATTTCGTGGCCGGCGATGCGGCAGAAGGACAAGCCGGTAGAATTGCCGTTCCAGGTAGAGGTCGGCACATCCACCCATGGCGAGCGGATGCCGCCCTTCACATTGCCATTGGCGTCGAGGACGCCCTTGCCACCCACGACTTCGATATTCTGAGATGACGGCGGCGGCACGCCGTCTTCCACCCATGCTTTCAGGTTCCGGTAGATGGCGTTGTAGGCAACCCAGCTTGGAAAGCGGCTGCGTGGGCCCTGATCGCAGTTCACCGCCGGCGGCGTACGGCCGCCTTTCACGATGTCTTCCGAGCGTGCGGCGAACCAGAGCTCGTCTGGCGTGGCGTGACCTGCGCCGGCGATGTCGTAGTGGCGATACTGGTCGCCTGCCGTGTCGTTGTCTTCGCGGCGGCTGGGCGCCCAGCCGAGATAGTCAGACTGGCTCATGACGTGGATCACCGGCACGACGGCGTTGCGGATCGGGCGGCGTGGATCGCCAGCGGGAATGCGTTCGGCGCACTGGTTGATGGGCGAAGGGCCGCCGAGCATGCCGACGATGTAACCGTCGAAGGGCGGCTTGCCGTCCTTCGCTATCACCAGCGGCTGGATGGCGTTGATGTAGGTGAACAGGAAGCCGCCAGTCTGTGAATAGCCCCATGCATAGAGGCGATCAGCACGTGAGACAGCGCCACCATATCGGAACGGATTGCTGGCGTCCGTTGAGCGGAGCCATTTCGCGACCTCGGTGTGCATGTCCCACACCAGTCCGTTCTCGGTCGCCTTGGTCGTGTCGCCCGAGACGTCGCAATTCTTCGGATCATCGGCAGCAAGCGGATTCGACCAGTCGAGCGAGGCGTAACGCACCGGGTCGAATGCCTTGAGGGTTGCAACCGCAACCGGCTTGGCCGTGATGCCGACCCAGGCGTCGCCCTGGCGCACGATCTCGTCGTGATGGATCGCCCAGCCGATGTTGAGGTCGAACTGGTTGGACGGGTTCAGCATCTCCACGACAACGCGGCCGGAGAAACGCGCTGCGGATTGAGGGCGGCGAACGAGGACGCGCGTGGTGTAGGGCGAATCCGGCGTGCGGATCACCGCGCCCGATGCCGGCCAGTCATAAACATTGGCTGTTCCGGAGACGAAGAACTCTTCCTCCGTGTAACCCTGTCCGGGAAGGTCTTCGCTTTTCAGCGTGTAGGCAGCGCCGCCGAAGGCGTGGCTGGCTTCCGATTGCGTGAGCGGCCCCACGACCTTCGTGAGCGCCGACGGGATCGATGGCGAAGGCGCCAAAAGACAGCCAGAAACAAGTAGTAACGTACACGCAAGCAGGACTTTGAATTGCATAACGTCTTCCCCGTTCTGGCGCCCGTTGTTCGGCGCTCTATCGTCGCTCGGCCGCTTTCGCTCACGATATTGTATGGCTGAAACCGGCATTACAAAAAACAATCCGGCCAGCCGGTATTGATTATCATTCCGCCAAACGACATAGATGCGCCAAGCCGCAGCCACCACCCCGAGGGTGGCCGCGCACCGGACTGGATTATCTACTGCTTTCTACCCGGTAACTGCAGGCCTCGCAGCACGCTGCGAGGCCTTCTTCTTTTCTGGACTGGCTCAGTGCTGCCAGCTCTTGATGAGCGTGTCGTAGTCGACCGTCTCGGCTTTCGGATTTTCATCCGCAAGTTTCGGCTTGGGCGCGCCCGGACGATCAAACCAGACTTGCGGGCTCTCTTCCGGGTTCAGCTTGGGGCCGATGTCGCCCTGGACGCCTTGTTCCTCAAGGCGGGCCAGCACTTCTTCCTGCGCCTTGCAGAGCGCATCCATCGCCTGCTGCGGCGTCTTGGACCCGGCGGCGGCGTCGCCGATGTTCTGCCACCAGAGCGCGGAGAGCTTCGGATAATCCGGCACGTTGGTGCCTGTGGGCGACCACTGGGTACGCGCGGGTGAGCGATAGAATTCGACGAGACCGCCAAGCTTGGGCGCCCGTTCCGTGAAGGACGGATGCTGGATCGAGCTTTCGCGGATGAAGGTGAGGCCAGTGTGGCTCTTCTTCAGGTCGACCGTCTTGGACGTGACGAACTGGGCGTAGAGCCAGGCAGCCTTGGCGCGATCAGCCGGCGTGTTGGACATGAGCGTCCATGAGCCTGCGTCCTGGTAGCCGAGCTTCTGACCCTCTTCCCAGTATGCGCCGTGCGGCGAGGGAGCGACGCGCCATTTGGGCGTGCCGTCAGCGTTCACGACAGGCAGGCCTTCCTTGACCATGTCTGCGGTGAAGGTGGTGTACCAGAACATCTGTTGCGCGATCTCGCCCTGCGACGGGACGGGGCCGGACTCAGAGAACGTCATGCCCTGTGCGGCGGGCGGCGCGTATTTCTTGAGCCAGTCGAGATATTTGGTGATTGCATAGACCGAGGCCGGGCCGTTGGTGTCGCCGCCGCGCGCGACGCATGAGCCGACGGGGCGCGAGTTCTCGTCGACACGGATGCCCCACTCATCGACCGGCAGGCCGTTGGGGCCGCCATTGGTCTTGTCGCCATTGCCGGCCATCGAGAGCCACGCGTCGGTGAAGCGCCAGCCGAGCGACGGGTCTTTCTTGCCGTAGTCCATGTGGCCATAGACTTTCTTCCCGTCGACCGTGCGGCCCGTGAAGAATTCGGCGATGTCCTGATAGGCGGTCCAGTTCACCGGGACGCCGAGATCGTAGCCGTACTTGGCCTTGAAGTCGGCCTTGTTCTTCGCATCGCTGAACCAGTCATAGCGGAACCAGTAGAGGTTCGCGAACTGCTGGTCGGGAAGCTGGTAGAGCTTCTTGTCGGGGCCAGTGGTGAAGCTGATGCCGATGAAGTCGTTGAGGTCGAGCGTGGGCGAGGTTGCGTCCTTGCCCTCGTTCGCCATCCAGTCCGTGAGATCGCGTACCTGCTTGTAGCGCCAGTGGGTGCCGATCAGGTCCGAGTCGTTCACGTATGCGTCGAACTCGTTCTCGCCGGTGCGCATCTGGCGCTGGAGACGGTCAACGACGTCACCTTCGCCCATCAGCGTGTGCGTGATCTTGATTCCGGTGATGGCGGAGAATGCGGGGGCCAGGACTTTCGATTCATACTCGTGGGTGGCGATCGACTCGGAGACGACGTTGATCTCCATGCCCTGGAAAGGCGCGGCGGCGGTGGCGAACCAGTTGAGTTCGGCTTCCTGACCGGCGCGGTCGAGGACGGACAGGTCCTTGATCTCGCTATCGAGGAATTTCGCGATCTCCGCGGCGGCGTTGGGGTTTGTCGCCTGATTGGTGGCTTGTTCAGGGCCGCAAGCCGCAAGCCCAAGGGCCAGCGCTGAAGCAACCGCCATCATCAGCGCGCGAGGGCGCATCGTCGACCGCATGAAATCCTCCCAGCCGGCAGCTCCATGGCCGCCGGATTCTCTAGGGATCAAACAAATCGGAAAACGAGGGCGGCGTAAACTGCTGACGCTAGGGTGGCGAACCACAGGGGCAGGCTCGCGGGCGCAAGGCCGATCCAGGCGAGGTGGATGAAGGCCGAGCCGAGGAGGCTGAGGAACAGGCGATCCCCCCGCTGGGTGGCGATGCCGAGCATGCCGACGCGGGGTTCGTTGCGGGGGGCAAGCTTCTGCAGCACGCCCATGATTGTCAGGATCAACGCGATGGCGATGAAGAACATCGCCGTCGGGAGCGTCCACCCCATCCAGTTGGCGGCGCCGCTCATGGCGCCTTGCTCCGCAGCAGCCTCGCGCCGGACACCTGAAGCCAGATGCCCGCACCTGCCAGCGCGACGCCAAACAGGCCGGCAGCCATAGCCGCCGGCCTGATGTTGAGGAAGTAGAACACCATTGCCAGGCCGCCGCCGAAGATGAGACCACCCATGACCAGTGCCATGCCGGTCATGAACAGTTTCTGGCCCTTCTTCTGGGCGGCGGAGATTTCAGGCGTTGGCGTCATGATCAGGCGCTGCGCGCGTCCCTGATCTTGGTGTAGCCCCAGAAGAAGAGGCCGACGCCCACGATAAGCGCGAGCCACGACAGCGACGCGATCGGGCCGCCGAGAATTCCGAGGAAGACTGCCTTCAGCACCATCGACACGACGATGCCGGCAATGCCGCCGCCAGCAAGCACGACGCCCCAGAGGGTCAGCTTCTGACCATCGGAGCGCATGCGGGCGCGAACGGTTTCGGGAGGGGTGTATGCATTGGCCATGTTTTTCTCCTGGCTCTATATGCTGCGTTTCAACTCGTATCTGCGTCCCGCCCCTTGTGCCGTCTGGGTGGTGACGTGCGCAGCATAGCACGGCTGATCCGGAAATCAGCCCTGCCGTAACGTCCGGATTTATGGGATTCTCAGGCCCGCCCCGCCAGATACGGCCCCCACACCTTCTTCGGGACAATGGTCGTCCAGGCGTCCGTAACGAGACTCTCGACTTCGGCCTTCGTCAGCTCTTCGATCGCCACATAGATCCAGACCATGCCGCCTGCGCGATAGGGCTGAAAGACGTCCGGGCGGGCTTCGAACAGAAGCTCCTGGCGCGGCTTGGGCAGCTTGAAAATCCAGCGACTGTCCTTCGCCCAGTACAGCACGAACGACTTCTTGCCGACGTTGAACCAGGAGCCGCCATGGGAATCGAGCTCCACGGCGCCCGGAAGCGCGAGAGCTGCGCGGCGAATGTCGGCGAGCTTTGCCAATCTAGCCCCTAGATCAATCTACGCCTGGACTCGCTAGCCATTAAGAGAACCAACCCCTGGAGATGATGGAACATGTGCCACACGGCAGCGCCTTCATCATTCGCCAAAGCCTGCATGCTGTCACGCAACTCAGCGAGGTCTTCTTCAAGGGAGTCCACACCAGATTGCGGCTGCTTGGTCATGTCAAAAGCGCCTTCAAAATAGACGCTCCAATAAGCATCCCTCTCAAGGCTGACTTCTTCGACCCCCGCAGCTTCGAGGCTCGTAAGCGCGGCATTCATGATGTTTCGAATTTCGTCGAGCTTCACCGATGTAGCAGGCGAATTCATCACACCCTCCCGAGCGCGAACCCTTTGGCGATGTAGTTGCGGACGAACCAGATCACGATGGCGCCGGGTATGATCGTCAGCGTTCCCGCAGCCGCAAGCACGCCCCAGTCTGTGCCGCCCTGTTGTTCGAACACCGCGCGCATCTTGCTGGTGATCGGCGTGGCGGCCGAGCGCGTGAGCGTATCGGCGATCAGGTATTCCACCCATGAGAACATGAAACAGAAGAAGGCTGCGACGCCGATGCCGCTAGCGATCAGCGGCATGAAGATGCGGGTGAAGAAGCTGGGGAAGCTGTGACCATCGACATAGGCAGTCTCGTCGATCTCGCGAGGGACGCCGCTCATGAAGCCTTCGAGAATCCAGACAGCCAGCGGCACGTTGAACAGGCAATGCGCCAGCGCCACGGCGATGTGCGTGTCGAACAGTCCGACCTTGTAATAGAGTTGGAAGAACGGCAGCGCGAACACGGCGGCGGGGGCCATGCGGTTGGTCAGCAGCCAGAAGAACAGGTGCTTGTCGCCGAAGAACTTGTAGCGCGAGAACGCGTAGGCCGCAGGCAAAGCCACTGCGATCGATATGACCGTGTTCATCAGCACGTAGAAGATCGAGTTGAAGAACACGCCCCGCCATTTCGGATCGCCGAACACCTTGGCGTAGTTGTCGAGCGTGAAGGCCTCCGGGAACAGCGTGAAGCCGCCGGTGATCTCGGTATTCGTCTTGAAGCTCATGCTGATGAGCCAGTAGATCGGCGTCAGCAGAAACAGGATGTAGATCGCCGGAACGATCCAAGTAAAACGGCCCTGCTTCATGGCGCGGCCTCCGGCTTGGCAGAATCAGAGTCTTCGCGGGTCATGACCGCGTAGAACACCCAGCTGATCGCAAGAATGATCAGGAAGAAGATGATCGACATGGCTGAGGCCCAGCCAAGCTCTTCGCTCTTCTGCTCAAGCTCGATCGACAGGAATGCGGGATCGCCGCCCGTCACACGGAACGGCTCGGCGAAGATCATCAGCGAGTCCATGAAACGCAGCAGGACGGCGATGGTGAGCACGCGCCCCAGCTTGGGCAGCTGGATGTAGCGGAACACCGCCCACTTCGACGCGCCATCGATGCGCGCCGCTTGATAATAAGCGTCGGGGATCGACACGAGACCCGCATAAGCCAGCAGCGCGACAAGGCTGGTCCAGTGCCAGACGTCCATGAGGATGAGCGTGCCCCACGCATCAACAGGATCGCCGACGTAGTTGTAGCCCAAGTCCTTCAGCATCACGCCCATGAGGCCGATATCGACCCGTCCGAACATCTGCCAGATCATGCCGACGACATACCATGGGATCAGCAGCGGCAGCGCCATCAGCACGAGGGTCGCCGGAACGCCCCAACCTTTGCGCGGCATGTTGAGCGCAATGAAGATGCCAAGCGGGATCTGGATCGCCAGGATGATCGCCGAGAAGGACAGGCTGCGGAACAACGCGCCCCAGAACTTCTCGTCATGCAGAACGGTCTCGTACCATTTCGTGCCCATCCAGAAGAACTGGCCATTGGAAGCCTTCTCCTGAACCGAGAAGTTGACGACCATCATCAGCGGGATGACCGCCGAGATCGCGACAAGCACGAGCACCGGCAGGACGAGGAACCACGCTTTCTGGTTGACCGGCTTCATGACGCGTCTCCCGCGCCAAGATCGACACGCCAGCTATCGGCGTAGAGATGCAATCCCTTGGGGTCGAACGCGATGTGCGGATCTGCCGGGATCTCGTCGCCTTCGGAGACGATCGCAGTTATGGCGTGGCCCTGCACCGCCGCCCGGACGATGCGGAACCGGCCGGCATCCTCGACGCGCGTGATGGCTGCTGGAATGCCTTCCGCTCCGATACGCACATATTCCGGCCGCACACCCATCTCGAGCTTCGGCTTCCCGCGCAGTCTGGGTACGGTAGACAGGGGAGCGGAGTAATCCCCCAGCCGCATGCTGGCGCCATCGAGCGTGGTGGGGATGACGTTCATGCCAGGCGAGCCAATGAAATAGCCGACGAAGGTGTGGCTGGGTCGCTCGAACAGTTCTTCCGGCGTCCCGATCTGGACGATCTCGCCTTCATACATGACCACGACCTGGTTTGCGAACGTCAGCGCTTCGGTCTGGTCGTGCGTGACATAGATCATCGTATAGCCGAACCGCTTGTGCAGCTCGCGCAACTGGGCACGCAGCTGCCACTTCATCAGCGGGTCGATCACGGTCAGCGGTTCGTCAAACAGGATCGCGTTGACGTCAGATCGCACGAGCCCGCGGCCGAGCGAGACCTTCTGCTTCACATCCGCCGTCAGGCCCC
>Ga0209097_10001916_pt1 | contig 17299 bp, 16 predicted proteins | sample AD_UKC052_MetaG_FD_184419 | JGI IMG/M metagenome (GOLD analysis project Ga0209097, IMG submission 184419) | Active sludge microbial communities of municipal wastewater-treating anaerobic digesters from USA - AD_UKC052_MetaG (SPAdes) (version 2) | ecosystem: Engineered > Bioreactor > Anaerobic >... | reverse complement strand
GAAGTGCTTCTATGAAACATTTGTGCAAGGCTCAACAGTAGGAATTCTATTGAACTTTTGTGCTGAAAACCCGCCACATCGCCAAGCCGCAAATCGTTGCCTGCAAGCCGGGGCAGGATCTTTCATCGGGTGACCAAACCCTGACCGGACAGTGGTTACAGCCGGAAACCAAACCGCCCCAATTGTTCAACATTTGACTATTTGCCGGACAATAATAGCCGGACAGCGGTTAACAATTAGACGGAGCGGGTCTGAAGGCAGGCGCAGGAATCGAAAAATAATTTGTGACTGATTATTGGCAGATAGAGGCGGCTGAATCGGAAAATCATTTTTTAGCCAACCAATGCCGGACAGACCAAAAGCGCTGAACTGACCCAACCCTGGGACCATGACCCAATGCCGAGCTGAAAAAACCTTTAGACTGAATAAAAAAACAAGGTGCCGCCCAAATACAAAGCAGACTTGAAGCAACTGCCTTCTAGCCCGCTTGCTATGATGACCATTTGCCCAGCAACCGAACGAAACGATTCCGAGCGATAGACTAAAATCAGGCTGGGCGGCTCCTGTGGTAGACAAAGATGATTTGACTTACCAATCCCGCCCTACCACAGCAGCAGTACTTATCCCGGGACGAAACGCAGAATCTGCAGTACCAATTCCAAGCCGGCGGGCAGACCCGGAGGCCGACCTGAAGCCGGAACCATGAACGGCCAGCAGGCAACATTGGGTTTGGCTATACCGCGGGCGGAAGGAACGTGTATTTTGGGCAGTAATGCATGGCTCGGCAGTAGTCGGGCGACCCAACTTCGGAGGAGCGGCGTAAGTGAACAAATACTTTGTACTTTTATGGCTTGCAGGATTGGCCAGGCGGGATGAACTATGAATGCCGCGGCATCGCCAAGCCCTTTACGTTAGGTGCAAGCGTAACGGCACCTCAACATTGACAACCGAACGATTAAAATATTTTTAGCAACAATTAAATAAGAAATTTAACCATGCACATATCTTCCCTATCCATCAGAAATTTTAGGAATTTCAAAAATGCCAAGCTGAATTTCAAAAATGGGATAAATACAATAATTGGCGAAAATGGTGCGGGCAAAACAAATTTGTTCTATGCTTTAAGAGTTTTACTTGACGACACACTACCGAGATATATAAATTTTTATCCCTCCGACTTCAATCGGTCTTTAGGAAATTGGGCGGGTCATTGGATTATCATTTCAATTGCTTTTGAAGAATTAGATGCAAGTGAAGAAGCACAAGCATTAGCAGTCCAATCAAGCGGACACATGGACACCGGTACGCAAGGAAGTTATTCAGTTTACTTCCGACCAAAGTATCAATTCAGAAAAGAACTCTACGACTATTCTCAAACGGCAGGCAAGAACATTGCCGACCTCCAACTTATATTGGATAAACTAACTCTTGAAGACTACGAAACAGTTTATTTAAGTAGAGGTTCAGCCGATTTTAGTGTAGACGCAACTTACAATCAGTATGTAGGAAACTTTGAAACGGTTGAGTTTCCAGATCCCGACAATAAGGAAGAACTAATATTTGGAACTTGGTTGCCGAAAGAAATCAATATTCACAATGAAGTTTCATGCACATTCATTAAAGCATTACGAGATGTTGAAAGCGACTTAAGGTCCTACGCAAATAATCCACTTCTAAACCTTTTGAGAGGAAAGGAAAAAACAGTTGAAGTTGCAAAGCAAAATGAAATAATTGAGAGCATTGACAAATTAAATGAGCAGATAGGTTCGCTTGATGAAGTCAAAGAAATAAAACAAGGCATCGACAAGAGTATAAAAGAAGCTGTTGGAACAACCTATGCACCAAACATTGATATAAAATCAGAGTTGCCAAATGAAATGGAGAAATTGTTTCAATCATTGAAACTTTGGGTAGGCGACCCAGATGATGAAGGTTATAAGGGGAGAATTTGGGAATTAAGTTTAGGGGGAGCTAACCTTATTTACCTTTCCTTAAAACTACTTGAATATGAAAAAGTAAAGACAGATAGAATTGCAAACTTTCTTTTGATTGAAGAACCGGAAGCACACATTCACACTCACATTCAAAAAACTCTTTTCAACAACTTAAAAGAAAATAAAACGCAAGTAATAATTTCAACTCACTCAACACACATTTCATCGGTAAGTAAAATTAGTAGTGTAAATATTTTAAGTCGTGGCGAAAGCCAAGCATTAGTTTTTCATCCGTCAAACAATTTAGAGCCAGATGATATAATTAGAGTTGAAAGATACTTAGATGCAGTGAGAAGCAATTTGCTTTTTGCTAAAGGCGTTATTTTAGTTGAAGGTGATGCAGAGCAAATTTTAATTCCCGAAATGTTCAAAAAAGTATTTGGACTTTCACTTGACGAAATAGGAATTAGTTTGGTAAATATCGGCAGCACGGGTTTTGAAAATATTGCGAGCATTTTTCACCCCGACAGAATACAAAAGAACTGTGCAATTCTTACTGACTTAGACAAATCAATTGTGACACTTCCTGCTGACCCAAATGATGATGACGATTATCAAAAACATTGCAGAGCATCAGAAAAAAGCGGGGCAGAAAGAAAAGTTCGGCTGACTGAATTTTGTGACGGAAATAATTTCCTCAAACCATTCTATTCAAAGCACACTTTTGAAGTAGATATTCTAATGAATGGCAACAGTCATGAGTTTGTCCAATGCCTTAGTGAAATTTATTCAAGAGAAGGAGACAGGACAAAAGCAAAAAACAAACTTGAAGATGCCTCGGTTGAAGTTGCAGGTGTTGAAATACTGCGGATTGCCGACAAACAAGGTAAAGGTTGGTTGGCATTGTTGGTCGCTGAACAAGTTAATTACAATACCTACATTCCAAAATACATACTTAAAGCAATTGCTCATTCATCTTCTCACATAAACTTAGCTTCAAAAGTAAAATCAGTTTTACATCGTCTGAAATCAATCCGGAGTAATGACAAAGATGCACAATACGCAGAAGCCAAAAAATTTGTAGTAAGAGGAAAAACTCAACAAGAACTTTTGGACGCATTCACAGCAACTTTTACAGAAGACCAATTGACTAAGTTCTTAGCACTAATATGATACTTGACAAACTAAATGACGAGCAAAAATTAGCAGTTCAGCAAGACGGAAATGTTTTGTTGACGGCTTGTCCTGGTAGTGGAAAAACAAGAGTAATCATTCACAAACTTGCTTATGAGGTTAGTCGACTTGAAGAAGGAAGTAAGAAAAGAATTGCAGCAGTAACTTTTACAGTCAGAGCATCCGAAGAAATTTTTAGGCGACTTAACACTTTAGGAATTAACAGCGAAAGAATTTGGTCAGGAACGCTACATTCCTTTTGCTTGGAGTGGATAATGAAGCCCTATTCCTGTTATCTGCCTGAACTGAAAAACGGTTTCTCAATTGCAGATGAAACTTTCTGTTCTGACTTAATTAGCGAACTAAAAGACAAGTATAACCTTAAACAAATAGACCCTGTTAATCTTCGGTTTAATAGAGACGGAAGTTTTGTTGAGCCAAAAAGTATTCAGAAGAAACTTCTAAAGGAGTATCACCAAATATTAAAAGAGAAAAAGCTAATTGATTTTGAATTACTGCTTTATTACTCCTACCGAATATTGGCAACCTATCCGAAAATTCAAAAAACACTTGCTAATTTATTCAAGTTGATATGTGTTGACGAGTATCAAGATACGCAGGATTTACTTTACGCCATCATTTGTACAATAATCAAAGCTGGCAATGGCAACACATCTTTATTTCTTGTTGGCGATACAGACCAAGCAATTTATGCTTCACTTGGCGGAGTTGCCAAAAGCATGGAAGAAATTCAAGCTGAGTTAAATGGAATGCCAATAACTCCGTTAACTCTTACTGGAAATTACAGGTCAAGCCAAAGAGTTATTGATTTTTACAGACACTTTCAAACGCAATCAATAGAAATTGAAGCTGTCGGCAGTCATGCAGCAACAGAGGGTTTAATCACACTTAACAAAACTATTCACAGTTCTAAAATTGTTGATGAAATAGCCCGACTAATTCAAATTAGTTTAGATAGTGGAATTCCCGAAGATGAAATTTGTGTTCTTGTTCCTCAATGGTGGTTGATTACATCCGTTTCAAAAAAATTGCGAGCAACTTTGCCCGATGTAAACTTTGATGCTTCAGGATTAGCACCAATGTCAAGAAACAGGGAAAATATTTGGTATAAACTATCCCGACTTTTTCTCACAGAGCCAAGTCCAAAAATTTATTCTTCAAGATATAGGTGGGCAAACGAGTTGATTGAAAACTTTAGGATTGCAACAAACACGGAGTTCAATGAAAAATATAGAATAGAAAGAAATCTATTACGACTAATCAATACAATTAAATCCGAAGAAACAGAAGGCATTGATTACCTTATTGATTGTTTTGAAAAATTTCTTTTAGCCGTTGACGTTGACTACACAAAGTATCCACAATTGGTTGAAGACAGAAAACGCTTCTTTGATAATATTGAAAGCAGATTAAATGATGAAGAATTTAAAATTCCAAGCGATATTAAATCATTCAAAAGTTTTTACCGAGAAATGACCGGAGTAATTATTAATACTTGTGTTGGCGTGAAAGGAGAAGAATTTGAAACAGTAATTGCTTATGGACTTTTGTTTGGATTTATTCCACATTGGAATGATGTTTACTTTGGCGACCCTGTTGATGCATCAAAAAAACTGATGTATGTTATTTGTTCAAGGGCAAAAACAAACTTGCATCTTATTAGTGAAACAGGGAGAACAACAAGACGTGGAGATGCACTTACAATTACACCTGAATTGGCAAGTAAAATTTTTAAGTACGATGAAATATAAGGTAAAGGCTGCAACACAGTTGTCAAGAACGCCAGCACCTAACAGGCGTTTGGCTCAATGGCGGGTGATGTGGTTAATTGAACATTCTGCCTCGCTTCAACTTTTGTGGTGTATTGCCAGTTTTGTGCTCCGAAATCCGCCACTGCGCCAAGCGCCAAAACGTTATGTGCTATCCATCTTTTTCCGCAGAATTAACTTCTCCGGCTAAAATTTGGATATAGGAAACTGAAAAAACTAGATTTTTAAAAATTTTTAATTAATTGTTTTTCAACCATTTAACTTTACGTTGGTCGGAAGCACAAACAACCACTCAAAACGACAGAGACAATGAAAGAATATTTTTGGACACTTCTTTTTTTGACAGCATTGACGCAACCTGTATATCCTTGTTCATCGTTCGTATTGAAGAATGGAAAGACAGTCTTGTTGGGCAAAAATTTCGATTGGACTTTTGACCAAGGTTACATCATTAAAAATTCAAGAACCACGACAAAGAATGCTTACTGTACACACAGCGGAACACCTGCAAGTTGGACAAGTAAATACGGAAGTATTACGTTTAACCAAAACGGAAAAGAAATGCCTTATGGCGGAATGAACGAGAAAGGGCTTGTAGTGGAAATGCTTTGGTTGGAAGATACCCGTTTTAATATTTCGGACAACAAAAATTACCTGAATGAATTGGAGTGGATACAGTATCAGTTAGATAATTTCCAAGCAGTGGACGAAGTTGTCGCTAACATTGAAAATCTTAAAATTTATCCGATTAAAGGAAAAATTCATTACATATTGGCAGACACTAACGGCAAATCCGTAATCATAGAGTATTTGGACGGCAAACCAAAAATATATGAAAAGGAAGCCAACTCTTGCCAGGCAATAACCAATAAATCGGTCGTGTTTTCTGAAAAGTATATTGATAATCTACAAGGTATTCCCAAGAAGAATACGTCAGAAATTTACCGCTATCACCAACTTGAAAATCAAATTAAGAAACTGAAAGGCCAAAATGATTTTTCGGAAAAAACAGCATTTCAAATGCTGAAGAGTATAAGTATTCCGAATGGAGTTTTTAAAACGGTTTGGTCTATTGTGTACAATTTGGAAAGCAAAACTATTTCATTCCTTTCTCATTCACATAAGAAAACAAAGCAAATCAATCTGAGTAATATTGACTTTGAACAAGGTTTAAGCTACTTCAATATTAATCAGGATAGCGAAGTTGTTTTGGACACCAAATTAAATCCGTTTGCCGAGCAGACAAATTTTGAAATGGTTTCAGCTTCTTTTACACATTTGGGATTTGATATGGATATAAGCAAAGAATTAAGTGAACACCAATTCAATCAAAAATTGACTACTCAATCTTATTTCTCACAAAATTACTTTCATTTTGACATTAGTATTCCAATGTTAGAAGCAGGAAAACGTTTAATGTTTGTGGTAATGGACAGCGAAAATAATTTTAATAGAAGGGTAGCAGTTACAGGGGGCTATCTTTTTGGTACAACATCTATAGGTACGGCTATCAGACACATTTACGGCCTCAAAAATGGTTCATACGCAATGATTTCACTAATTGACGAAAACAAAAATTCCAAGCTTGATTTTGACATTGACGGAGTTCCTGTTGAGAGGTACGCAACATTCAGCGACTATAAACCGAAATCAATGGCTGAGATTTCGTTTAAGAATACTTCAAACTATTTTACAATAGACAATTCTAAACTGACAATAGAATGGAGATGAGAATGCCAGCCGCTAAAATGGTATTGCATCAAGTGGGGCTGGACAAGCAAACTTCAGCAGATTGCAAATCTAAGCTTCAGTTTGGGCTGGACAAGCAAACATCAACTTAAGTGCAAAATTTCAACAATTTATTTTTAGTTTTCTATCAATAATTCAACCAGTTGATAACCCTACCTTGGATAAAGTTGAAAGTGTAGTTTCTTATTGGGGCCCTGGGAACATTCAAGCGACTTTTGACCGGCTGATTGAATCAGGAGGGACCAAAAATGAAAAACCATATTGCGTTGGTGGAAATTGAATGACAGCGCCTGTTAAAGACCCATTTGGTAGCGTACCAGGCTTTATTTACAATCCTCACTTTCAACTAAAAAACTAACCAATGGCATCCGAAATAAACTTTGTAAATTTTGTATCAGATCAAATAAGAAATTCAGGGGAAATAACTGCTAAAAAGATGTTTGGTGAATACGGCATTTATTCGGACGGAAAACTGTTTGGGCTGATATGTGACAATAAACTATTTATTAAGCCAACAAATTCAGGGCGGAAGTTTATAGGAAATGTGGTTGAAGCACCCCCATACGATGGAGCGAAGCCAAGTTTTTTAATAGAAGACAAAATTGAAGACAGCGAATGGTTAAGTGAATTGGTTAGAATCTCATTGAAAGAATTACCGTCACCTAAACCGAAAAAGAAAAAATGACAGCAATTGCTATTTACTGACTTTTTCTTCAGATTAGTAGCAGACTTTGCAGAAACATACGACAGGAAAAAGGCGTGGTGGGACTTTACGGAAAAACGAAAGAAGTTTTGCCTGCAACCGGTGAATTAAAAACCTTGTGTGGCCATGATGCAGTCGTGCCAACCTGGCAACCTGCTCAAGAATGGTGTAATGAAATGCCCAAAAACGGGCGCATTTTCAAACAGGAATGATCTTGGGCATACCACCTGCCTGTCGGCAGACAGGTGTGACAAATAAAACCAGCCCCGACAGCTTCACTTTGTAAGAAAAATATAAACCAATGGTAAAGTCTTTCCTCCTTCTAATCCTTTTATTTATCGCCTCCCTTGCGATTGCCCAAAAAAGTACTGCCTGGTATAACCATACTCTATTCGATGTGAAGAGCTTGGAAAGTAGTGTAGCTTTTTACACCAAAGTCTTTCAGGCAGACACTATACCGTATCCCTTTCCTCCAAGCTCTCAATACATTGTAAAATGGTTGAGAGTTGGAGAGGGTATTGAACTCCATTTATCACAGTGGCTCAACGACACCACTAAAATTATAAATGAAATACCCTCAGTACCAGGACATGTAGGTTTTGTACACCTGGGTTTTATGGTAAATTCTATGGATGCTTTTCTGAAGAGGCTTATGGAAATGAGCAGCGATTATAAATCAGGCAAATACAAGCGCCCGATTATTGAAAGAATGCCCTACGGTGCAAAAACTATAGAGATTAAAGACCCTGATGGAAACGAAATACATGTTATTGAAGCAATGCCTGCAAACAATAGAACGAACCGCTAACAAAAGGTTTTGTGCAATTGGGGCTCGACGTTGAAACAATCATCGGCAGTGCATATCCAGGCTTCATATTCGGTGGACGTAATTCTGCCGGGCAGCAGTTCTAAACTTCGGCTTTTAGTTATAAATTTAGCCTCAGTACCCGGCGGACAGTTGGTCAATTCCCCACCTGCACAAAGCCTCGGCAACTAGCAGTTTTTTGGCCGATCAATCTGCAAACTTTAACTGACAAAAAAAATCTTTGAAATTTCTGTCCAATTTTGAAAGTGCCGATCGTCATAAGTTGTAACAAATATTTTAAACAACTTAAAAAGTAAAACAATGGAAAAATTTATGTTTTTATTCAGGGGCGGTGACACTCACATTCACAATGCTAAAGATTCCAAAGAAACTATGGAATACATTCAATCCTGGACAACCTGGATGCAAGGTCTTGGTGAGAAAGGAATACTTGCAGGGGGAGATCCTCTTCAAACCACCGGCAAACAGGTAAACGGAAAATTTAAAGTAGTGACTGATGGACCCTTAATAGATGCCAAGGAAATGGTTGGTGGTTACCTGCTCGTTAACGCAAAAGACATTGAAGAGGCTGTAGAGATTTCAATGGGGTGTCCTATATTTGAAGAGGATGGAAAAGTTGAAGTTCGCCCAATTCAAAAACAAAATTAATTTTGATAACTAATAAGTAAGAAAATGAAAGAATTTATGATGATTTTCAAAAGCGAAATCAACGAGTCGTTTGGACCTTCTCCTGAACAAATGCAATCAAACATTCAACAATGGATGGATTGGTTTGGTGGTATTGCTGCACAAGGAAGAATTGTAAACGCAAACCGTTTAAGTTTTGAAGGGAAAACGTTGAAGCCTAATAATGTAATTGCCGATGGCCCTTATACAGAAGTAAAAGAAATTATTGGTGGGTATGTAGTGGTAAAAGCTGCTAACATTGATGAAGCTATGAAATTGGCGGAAGGTTGTCCAATTCTTAACCACGGAGGACTTGTTGAAGTAAGAAGTATAATAGCAATGAACAGTTAATTTGAACGGGAAAGAATTAATTGCACAACTTTTTAAAACAGAGTACAGAAAAATAATTTCTGTACTCTGTAAGTTGTTTGGTATTGTTCATATTGAAATTGCAGAGGACATTACAAACGATACCTTTTTATTGGCTTCTGAAACCTGGGGATTAAAAGGCATTCCCGAAAACCCAACTGCCTGGCTGTATACTGTTGCTAAAAACAAGACCAAAGACTACTTTAAACGACATAAAACATTTTCTGAAAGAATAGTTGTTGATTTTAAACTGAATCAAAACCAAAGTGAAGAAATTGAAGTTGATTTATCTCATAAAAATATCACTGACAGCCAATTGCAAATGATTTTCGCAATTTGCAATCCAATAATTCCGGCAGAAGCACAAATTGGCTTGGCATTAAGAATTCTTTGTGGTTTTGGAATTGACGAAATTGCAGAGGCATTTTTAACCAATAAAGAAACCATCAACAAACGATTATTTAGAGCCAAAGAAAAATTACGAAAAGAAAATATTAAAATTGAATTGCCCACTGAAAATGTTCTTAATTCAAGACTGGAAACTGTATTGACAACATTGTACCTGCTTTTTAATGAAGGTTATCATTCAAGTACACAGAAAACCCATTTGCGAAAGGAATTGTGTTTGGAAGCAATGCGTTTAAATTATTTTTTGATAGATAATGAAATTACAAACAAACCGATCGTAAACGCTTTGATGGCATTAATGTGCTTTCACTCTTCACGTTTTGAAGCAAGAACAAATCAAATAGGCGAACCAATATTGTATGACCAGCAGGATAGAAAATTATGGAATGAAGAACTCATTGCAAAAGGAAATTTTTATTTAGTACAAAAGTGCTAAAGGAAACGAGATAAGTAAATATCATTTAGAGGCTAACATTGCCTATTGGCATAGTAGCAAAATTGAAAACCCACAAAAATGGGACTTCATTTTACAAGCCTATAATCAACTTTTGCTAATTGAATATTCGCCAATAACTGCACTAAACAGAACTTATGCCTTGGCACAAGTAAAGGGGAAGCAAACTGCTATTACAGAGGCAGAAAAATTAAATCTAACAGACAATCAATTTTACTTTGCCTTGCTTGGTTATTTGCATACAGGCCTTGACAATGTGAAAGCTATTTCGTATTTTGAAGTGGCCCGGCAAAAAGCGAAAACTGACAATGATAAGGCATTATTAAACAAAAAATTAAATGACCTTGGAAAGGAATAAAATAGCTAACAAGAGGTTTTGTGCAAGTGTAGCTTGACGGAATGCAATTCATCAGCAAATCAATATTCCAAATGAATTCTGATACCACACCTGCCCAAAGCCTGTTTCGTTAAGGTAAAAGTTTATTAGACACCCTGCACAAAATGAAGCAACTTAAGAATACATTTACTTGTTTTAAACTGATTCTGATTATAACTGCAATCAGTTTTATTTCTTGTAAGCAAATGAAAGAAAAATCACATGACAGGAAAGCAAATCCAGTAAATACCAAAACATTCAAAGTAAGTGACGAAATACCTATCTGGAAAAAGTCGATTCCAGACGCTGATTTAATTTCGGGTGAAGAAACTATTATTGACGGAATTGCTATAAATGTATCTGATCCAACTATCAGAATATTTTCTCCCATAGAAGAGAATAGTGGTGCAGCAGTAGTTGTATTTCCGGGTGGTGGATATACAAAAGTTGCTCTTGAATTGGAAGGTTCTGAAAACTCATTGGTCTGTTTTATCGCACTTCAAAAGGCAAATGTTCATGCCGAATATCACGTTTATGCCGAAGGAGGTCAGGCCTTTGGTTTGAACAGGACTATACTTGATAATCCAAATTGGAATAAACTTCCCGTTGCCGATTGGGAAAGTTTGGTTGAGAGGTGGTTAAAAACTATAAAAATGACTCCTGATTAATAGATTAAGAAATCCTTAACCATTTCAGTAGAAAAAAGTAAGGAAATTTTTATTATTCTGATTATTTTGTTGAGTATTTATTGGGTGTGGGGGAAATTGACAATTTAACAATACGAAATTAAACCGCATAATGACATGCCAGCTTTAAAAATAAATTTCCGGGAAGCACTTCTCTTTTTGTGTATTCTTTTTTCGACTTCCTGTTCTGCAGCAAATACGAAATCTGAAATCATTTTATTTGGCAGTACTCCCGGCGACGAACTTGTCAAAGCTATGCTGACAATTCCTGCTGAAACAAAAGTTGATTTTATACAATGGAATTTAATATTAGATGACAAAAATGCTTTTGTTTTGGATATTAACTTTGGGGAGTCCCAGCCTAATACTTTGGGCTTTAAGGAAAATGGGAAGGAAAAGACTTTTACAGGAACTTTTTCAGTTTCGGAAAGCAGTAATTTCAGAACTGTTTATCATCTAAAAAGTGTTGACTTTTTTACAGAAATCCTGATAGCAAAACTAAATGCAAATGTATTTCACCTGCTCACATCTCAAAACCAATTGTTGGTAGGAAATGGAGGATGGAGCTATACTTTAAATAGAAGTGTTCCCGTTCCTAATGACGAAATCTCTATTTCATCAAAGAATACCGGGGATAAATCCAATCAACTAGTATTTGAAGGTAGAACGCCTTGTCGGGAAATTGCCAGTGAACATCCTGAAATGAAGGCAACATCATCTTGTTTTAAGATTAAATGGAGGCTGACCCTGAATAGAGATTCGATAACTTATCAACCAACAACCTGCACCATCCGGAATATTGTGAATAATCAACCTCGTGATATTTCAGGAAGGTGGGAGATTGTTTTGGGGACAGCAACAAATCCCAATGCAATAATTTATAAGATTAAAGCAGATAACCTGTCAGGGCCGATTTTATTGTTTGCAGGTGATGAGCATGTTTTGTTTTTTCTCGACAGGAATAATAAACCGATGATTGGAAATAGAGACTTCAGTTTTACGATGAACAGGAAAAGTCATTAATGAAATCACCTGAAGAAAACCGTAAGCGATTGATTTATATCAGGTCCCCATTTTTCAACCATTTTTCTGCTTTCACAATGAAAAGAAGAAACATTATTGCAACAGGCCTTAATGGAAGTTTAGCAGCCGGCAATAAAGGAACTGTTACCGTTATGGTTGCAGATGAATGATCAGAGATTGAAGAAGGCAGATGGCACTTAAGACTCAAGCCCTTGTTCGTGGAGAAATGAACCAGGTCTTTTGCAGGGAATGATGATTAACCGGCAGGTGGTGATAGTAGGGTAGTTAAGCAATGATTCCTTATTCATAAATGCGCAAATCAGTCAACTCCTCAACCCGTCAACTTTTCAACCCGTAAACCAGTCAACTCCTCAACCCGTCAACTTTTCAACCCATCAACCAACCCTCACTACCTGTCAAACCACTTCTTAAACTCCGGCGCCTTGGCCCTTCCTACACTCGTTTCCATTTTCAGCGGATCTTTCAGCGTAACGGTAAGTGTTGCATTGTCAAGGGGTTTAACTGCTTTGATGGCATTGATGTGAATAATGGTTTGCCGGTTGGCACGGTAAAAAAGGCGTGGGTCTAAAAGGGTTTCCACTTCTTCAAGTGTTGTAAAATCCAGGATGAATTTTTCGCCGCTGAAGGTAACGAGGTAGTTCAGGTTTTCGCGAACAAATGCGGCGATATCGGTTGTGTCAACCGGTATCCATTGACGACGCGACTGAACAATAAATTTTTCTTTGTACCGGGGTGTATGCTGCCTGCCCGAAAGCACCTGAAGCAGCGCCTGCATATCCTGCGGATAGGGCGATTTACTTTCCACGATGGTACGGCATTTGTCAATAGCCCGTTTCAACTCATTGGTATCCACGGGCTTTAACAGGTAATCGGTGCCGTTTACCTTAAAAGCCTGTATGGCATATTCATCGTAGGCAGTACAAAAAATAACCGGGCAGGTGATCCGGTGTAATTTAAACAACTCGAAGCTTACCCCGTCGCCCAGTTGAATATCCATAAAAAAGAGGTCAGGCTGCGGGTTGCTCCCAAGCCATTCGCTCGCTGCTTCCAGGCTGTCGAGGTGTTCAATGATCTCAACATCCTGCGCTATGCCCGCTATTTTGTGCCTGAGCTCCCTTGCTATCAGGCTTTCGTCTTCAAGGATAACAGCTTTCATGTTCTTTATTTTTTTGGCATTTATATCATCGGAATTTTTACCCAAAAATATTTTTCATCTTCCCCAATCAGCATCGGCCTGTGCGAAAGATACCGGTACAATTCCTGCATGCTTTTTAATCCCTGCTGATTACTTGTTTCAACAAAGTTTTTGCGTTGCATCCCGTTGCGAACCACCAGGTAATCATCTTCGGCATAAATATCAATAATTAACGGCTTGCTCTTGCTGATGGTATTGTGCTTCAAAGCGTTTTCCACCAGGTTTTGAAGGGTTACCGGCGCAATACCCCTTTGCATATTTTCCTCATCTACACTGATATTTACCACCAACCCGCTTTCAAACCTTGTTTTCTGCAGTTCAATAAAGTTTGATACAAAAGCTAGCTCATCCTGGATGGATACGGTTTCACTATCCCTGTTTTTCAGGATATAGCGGTAAATTTTACTCATCCTTTCCAAAAAATCGCCCGCCATTGCCTGATCTATCCTGATAAGGCTGTTGAGCGAGGTGAGGGAGTTGAAGAGAAAATGCGGGTTGAGTTGTTGTTTCAGGTTTTCGTACATCACCAGGGCTTTTTCCTTTTCCAGCGCCTGTGTTCTCGATTGCAGGGCAAATACCTCTTCCTGTTGCGAAAGCCGCTGCCGGTATATCCGGTAAAGTATGCCTGCTGCCATTATTGCAATAAGGAGCCAGAACCAGGTGGTTTTGTAAAAAACAACACCAATCTTTACCCGGAGCATTTCATGGGTCTGATTCCACGACCCATTTACCGAAGAGGCTTTATATTCGAAACTGTAAAGGCCACCGGGTAAATTGGAATAGCCGGCATATGGATCCCTGGTAAAATGCCACTCCTTTTCAAAACCTTTGAGCCGGTAGGCAAACCAGGCACCGTCGGGTTTATTGTAATCAGGGGCTTCAAGGTGAAAGCTGATTGAGTTTTCATGATGTTTAAGCCGGATCAGGGTATCTCTTTTTTCATAAAAGGGAAGGGGGTGGATGATCCTGTTGATGAGGATGCCTGTAATATATACCGGAATACAGGAGCCGGCCGGGCGATAATCCAGCGGGTTGAACCGGATATAGCCGTTGAAAGTAGGCATAATGAAATGACCATTTTTGGCGATGTAACCAACCTGTTCATTAAAGGCAAGGTGGGGCAAGCCATCATTTTTATCGAATGCGGTGAAATTTTTCCTGCTGCTGTCCAGCATCATTAACCCTCTTGAAGAGCCTATCCATAAGCGGTTCAGCGAATCTACAGCAAGGGTAGAAACTGTATTGCTCAGCAGGCCCTCGGTTTGGGTATAGTTGGTAACTTTTTTGGTGATGGGATCCACACAACTTAAACCCGTAAAAGTGCTGAGCCAGATTTTACCATTCCGGTCTTCCTTTATATCGCAAACATAGCTTCCGGCAATAGCGGGCAGGCTGTCGGGGATGTCAATCCAGCGGCTGATACTTTGGTCAGCAGGGTTGTACATGGCAAGTCCGGAACCGTTCAGACCCATCCAGTAGCGCCCTTTGCTGTCTTCGAGAAAGGACCTGAATCCAAACCCAACCAGTTTTTGTAATTGGGGATGTGATGCAATGCTGAAACATTTATCCTTCGTTTTGTTATAATAGTACAGGCCATTGTTATCGCGGCTGCAAAACCAGATGTTTCCTGAACGGTCCTTAAACGCGCCAAAGTAAAATCCCAATCCCAGGCTGTCTGCCGGCCCGAGAAATTCCATTTTTTTGGTTTTGTTGTCATACCGGTTGATCCCTCTTCCTGTAGCAATCCAAACCCTTCCACGGTGATCGGTTGCCATGCCGCGTACGGAGTTATAGTGTATTTTGTCCGGTTGTCCTGTTCTGTTATTCCACTCCGCCAACTGGTTAAAATTGCTGTCAATTAGCGAAACACCATCTGTTGTACCGAGCCAGAAATTGCCCTCATTATCTTCGGTAATTACCCGGGCTACCTGCCTGTTTCTTTCGTAGGTATTGGTGGCAAACGGCGGAATAATACTGAACAGGGAATGAATAGGGTTACAGATGTTAAGGCCATTGTCGCCACCTGCCCAGATCAATCCGGTTCTGTCTGCATATAAACACCTGATTAAATTACCGTTTAATGTCCAAGGCTGAAAGGGGTTGAACCTGTAATTGTTATACCGTCCGTTCGACGGATCAAACCTCATCAACCCATCAATAGAAGTGGAAATCCAGATATTTCCATCCCCGGGATGGGCTATAATATCGGTTGTGGCAAAATCGCTTCCACCAATATTTTTTTTAAGGGGGGTTAATTTTTGGGAAGCCAAACTAAATCTGAACAGTTGATTGTTACGCCTCGTTACCATCCATACATCGCCGGCTTTGTCAATTGTTATTACCATTCGGCCTGCTACTGAATCCGGCAGGGCATACCGGTTTACTTTTTTTTGCCCATGGTGATATAAAAAAAGGCCGTTTTTATTGGTGAAAATCAGGCTATCCCCTTTTTGGGCCATACCGAATGGTCTAACGGAGGCTGCTGAGTCTTTCAGGATTTGATTAATTGGGATTTTTTCCTTTTTTTCCGGATTAAAAGCAATCCAGTCATTATTTGTAATAACGATCATTAAGGAACGGGAGAGAATAAAAGTACTAAACACCCAATGATTGTCAAAGGCAGGAACTGTTACGAGTTTACGCAGCCGGTAATCAAATTTTGCAAGACAATTTTCAAAACCAAAATACAGGTTGCCGGAGGGGTCTGCGGTAATTGACCGGCAAATGCTTTTGGGCATGATGCTTTTTCCGGAATAGACCCTGTCAAAAAAGGTTACTTCCTTTCCGTTATAGCAATTAATTCCACCCAGCGTACTTGCCCAGATATAGCCATAATGATCCTGCGCAATTGCCTCAACGCCACCATCATTCAGCCCTTCCTCAACTCCAACTTTGTTGAAGTAAACCGTGGGCTGCCCTTTTACCTTTATTAAAAGGCAAAAAAACAGGCAAATAAATAAAAGGGTACCTGAACGCATAGAAGGGAAAGGTACAGGAAGAGGTAATTTAGGCCAAAAGTCCTGTGCTTTAAACGCCTGGAATTTGAATGAATGGTAGTAAATTTACAATGAACAGTATCGGTCATTTGCGGGCACATCCTTAAAATTGGATTAGGAACGGTTTAAATCAAATAATCTACTGTTCAATTAAAAGAGTTTGGATAGTAGCCCGGATGCTTCCATTTTTGTATCCTTAACAGAGGAGGATGATATGGTTACACCGCAACAAATCAGGTTGGTAAAGGGCAGTTGGCGCCGTTTACAGGGCATTCAGCCAGAAACCATAGCAGGGCTGTTTTATGCCCGGTTATTTGCAAGCCACCCGGCACTGCGTAAAATGTTTCCGGTGGATATGGAGGCACAGTACCGCAAACTGATGGATATGCTGCATACCATTGTGATGCGGCTCGATCACCTCGACCAATTAACTGCCGAAATTGCCGCCATGGCTGCAAGGCACGAGGGATACGGCGTAAAGCCTGTACATTACCTGTACGTTGGCGACGCCCTGCTATGGACACTTGAAAAGGGGCTGGGCAAAGATTGGACAGAGGAGGTGGCCCTTGCCTGGCAGGAAAGCTATGCCACCCTTACAGCAAGTATGCTTGAAGAGGCTTAATATTATACCCCTGATAATCCGGGGCAGGTTCAGGTTGTGGCAATTAGCTTGTTATATAACAGGGTGCTGTACACGGCCAATAGGTGGCTTCCTGTGTAATCGCCTGAAACGGGGAAGTTCAGTTGCCGGTATTAAATGATGGATTTTCTTTATGTAGAGGCAATTCCTGAAAGCAGTAAGGTTTGCCTTTTTTTATTTTGATTTTTTTGAATAAATCAGCAAGAATTGCGTGCCGGTTAAATTTATTTTTCCAATCTTTAAAGAAATTTGCCATTAGCATGCAAAAGTTCATTTTAAACAATACCCCG
>Ga0209097_10001906_pt1 | contig 17347 bp, 12 predicted proteins | sample AD_UKC052_MetaG_FD_184419 | JGI IMG/M metagenome (GOLD analysis project Ga0209097, IMG submission 184419) | Active sludge microbial communities of municipal wastewater-treating anaerobic digesters from USA - AD_UKC052_MetaG (SPAdes) (version 2) | ecosystem: Engineered > Bioreactor > Anaerobic >... | reverse complement strand
AAAACTTAAACCCGAAATGACGTCATCCCTATAACAAACATTGAAAAAACGGCTACTTTACCCCCTACGCTCAAATAAGTGATGTCGGAGTCGCTGAACAGGCGATAGACCAAAAAGCCCGAAAGAGTATCAATTCTTTCGGGCTTTCGTTTTAGGGCTTTTCGGCTATCGCTCTATGTGTTACCAGCTGGCGTTCTTGTCCACCGTGTCTGTAAACCATTGTCGTTGTTGAGTTTCACTGTCTTTGTAGTGTCGGGTTGTGCGGTTGCGTATTTTTTATTTTCAGAAGGGGAGGAGTTTTTTTTTAATTCAATTTTGTCTGCGTGGTAAAGGTGGAAGCTCTTTTGCAAGCTTTGCCCTGTGCTTGGGCTTGTGGGGCTTGCAAATGTGCTTACACCTGTGCGTTGGATTGTTCTCATAATGACATTTTTACTCCGTTCCTTTTTAACCAATCTTCATGTTCACGGTAATTGGGCATTTTCTTGTCTAGTTCATTCCAAAATTCAGGTGAGTGATTTGGATGTTTTAAATGAACCATTTCGTGGGTAATGATGTAGTCTAGCACCGAAACAGGAGCCATGATACATTTCCAGTGAAAATTCAGTCCGTTTTTAGGTGTCCATGATGCCCAACGGTTTTGAAGTTCCAAAACTTTAATGGTTGTTGGTTTCGTTTGAAATTTTTCTTCTATCAATTTAAGTCGTTCCTCTATTTTTTGAAGACCTTTTGCACGATAGAATTCCTTAAAAACCTTTTCCGCTTTTGGTAAATACTTTTTGTCAAGGTGAAAGAAGCCACCCGAAATTTTCAATGGCACATCTTGATTCTCGGTTAGTTGTAATCGGTAGTTTCTGCCCAAATAGAGAAATGATTGCCCACTAACATATTCACGTTTTACTTTACCCTGATTCAGTTCTTTCCATTTAGCCAGTTTCTGAAATATTTGATACTCCTTTGCTTTTACTGCCGCTTCAATTTTGTCGTCACTCGCTGTAATGGGTGCAAGCACTTTTACCGAACCGTTTCGTTCAATAAAAATGCTTACCGTTTTTCTTCTTTCGGTTTTTTCTATGTCAATATGGATACTGTCTAATTTCATCTTAATTCTGCTTCACGGTTTTTAGCCAACTTCAAAAGCTCTGTTGTCAATTCTGCTGCTTTTCCAGTCAATCCGTTAATTCGTGAATAATAAATTTCGTCTTCTATTCGACCCGAAATTAAACGCTGTTCTGCCGGTTTATTCCAGAAGTTATTTATCTGTGCGGTTTCTTTCAGAATGAGTATCAAAGTATGTGACAATTCCTTTGTTTTCTCAATCTCTTTTTCATCTTCGATAGGCAGAGCAGATTTCAGAATTTCATAAAATGGTGCTTCAACAACTGAAACGCCTTCGGTTTCAACCTTTCTTCCTTCTGCCATTTCTTCTCGTAACCCTTCAAGCTGCTTTACAATTTCTTCCCAATTCTCTTTGTATGAATTTAAAATTGTTTCAAGGCGGTCTTTGAAACGACTGTAAAGTGTCGGGTCTTTTTCAAGATTTACTTTGATGTGCCAACGAATGGCGTGTTCCATTTCAGATGCTTTCGATTTTGGCGTTTTGTTCAGATAATCAACTTTAGATTTAAACTCATCTGAAAGGATAGAAACCTGTTGAACTTTTGTGTCAATACCTAAAGAATACAAATGCTTGTCAATGAGCTGGCGGACTTTCTGTGAAGCCCATTTCAAGTCCATTGTTTCGTCCTTATATCGGTCTTTGATTCTCCATAGCAAGTAACCCAATCGTTTCGCAATTACCCAATATTCGCCACCTGCTTGTGTATTGAAAAGCAAGTCCAAACTATCGAAAAAGCTTTTGGAATAGGTAAGTAATTCGGCTCTGAACTTTATATTCTTGGCTTGCTCTATACAACTTTCTGCAAACTCAAATTCGGCTGTTGGATCTGCAAATTTCTGATTCAGGAAGTTTTCAATTTCATTTAGGTTATTTTCTGTGAACAGATTTAAAACTCTTTTATATCGGGCTTCCAAAACAGGAATTTCCTTATTGATGTCACGGAATACATTCAGGAAATGCTGTGCTTTTTCTTTGTCCTTGTCTGTATAAATTCCCAAGGCTTGCTGTAAGTGTTTAGTTATCCCGATATAATCAACAATAAGTCCAAAGGTTTTTCCCTTTTTGGTTCTGTTTACTCTTGTGATGGCTTGGAACAAATCATGCTCTTTCATGATTTTGTCCAGATACATTACTTGCTCAATGGGAGCATCAAAGCCAGTCAACAAGCGGTCGCAAACACACAAAATTCCTATGCCTGATTCGGGTTTTTTGTATTGTCCGCCTTCTTCCTGCGAATAGTCAAAGTCTTTTTTGAAGCTGTTTACAGCATCCCAATCTTTGGCTTCACTTCTTGCCTTGCTGATATAGCCGGGTTCATTGTTACCCATGCCCGAAACTACGGCAGCAACTTTTAAAAATTCCAGTTGCTTTATGCGTTCATCATCTCTGGCTTCATCAGGCAATGCTTTCAATTGAGCAATTTTCTCTTTGATTGCCGTTTCCAGTTCATACTTGTATCGAACGGCTGCCACAATGCTTGATGCCACTACTTGTGCTTTAAAGCCATTGATTAAAATATCGGTGTAATAGTGTTCTACAATGTCTTTGGCTATTTCAGCAATCCTGTCTTTACTTTCGAGATAGGCAATAAATGAACCGTAACGCCTTTGAATTTCTTCTCTTTCTTCCTGAGTTCTTTTCTGAAACAGGTCTTCAAATTCTGCATCAAATAGTTCTTTATCGTCTATTTTATCGTTAGAAACTTTTCCGATATACTTTATTTCAACGGTGGCTCTATCTGCCACAGCTTTGTCAAATTTGTAGCTGTCAATCCACGGCTCTCCGTTTTCATCCAGTTTGCCACCAAATCGTTCATGGGTTTTGATTTCATGTCGTTCGGTTAGTAAAGGAGTTCCTGTAAATCCAATTCGCACGGCTTGCGGAAAAGCGTTGAACAAATTATCGCCCATGTCTCCGCCTTGAGTTCGGTGTGCTTCATCTACCATTAGTAAAATGCGGTCGCTGTTGTTGATGGTTTCAAATTTTTCAAACTTTGGAACTACACCCGCATCAATCAGCGATTGTGCCGAAACATTGCTGTCTACCAAAAACTTGTGAATCATCACCAGATTTAAGTTTCCGGTATCATCATCCAAAAGGTTCAAATCTGTTTTACTGTCAATGATGGACAATGATTCGTTTGCATATTTCAAGGTGTCTGCCAACTGTTCTTCCAAATCTACACGGTCAACAATTGAAATAATCTTCAGATCTTTTAAATCATCACTGCTGCGGAGTTTTCGGATAAGAAAAACCATGGTTAAACTTTTTCCGCTCCCTTGTGTATGCCAAACCACACCACCTTTCTCTTTCGGGTTTGTTCCTTCACGGAGATTACGAATGATTTTACCAACGGCTCTGTATTGATTGTAACGAGCCACAATTTTCACTTCCACACCTTTCTTGATTTCCATAAATAGCGTGTAGTGTTTCAGAATGTCCACCAAGATTTCTTTGTTGAGCATTCCGCAAATCATTACTTCCTGCCTTTCTTCATCAGGTGGGAAAGCAACCGTTTTATATTCTTCGGGAAATATGTCCACCCAATTGTTGTAAAAATCAAAATCGGCACTAATGGTTCCCACACGGGCTTCATGTCCGTGGGTGATGATGCTGAATAAATTGTAGTGAAAAAGCCGTTCTTCGCCTTCTTTAACTCCGTAATCATCTTCTCTGGTATTGGCATATCGGGTAATCTGCAAAAATGCTTCGCTTAAAGGTTCCGCCACATCAAAATCTTTTGCCTCAACCACTACCAATGGCAAACCATTCAGAAACAAAACAATATCGGGAATAATGCCCTGACGGCTTGCTCCCGGAGTAAGCAAACGAAATTGATTGATGGCAATAAACCTGTTCTTTTCATAATTCTTGAAATCCACCAAACGAACCGTTGGGTTTACTTCTCCTGTCAGTTCGTTTTTGTTTACCGTTGTGCCTTTAATCAATAAGCGGTGAATTTCTTTGTTAGCTTCATGCAAAGTTTTGCCCGAAAAACTTTGAATCTCAGTAAGTAATTCTTCCAACTGTCTTTCAGTAAGCCATTCTCTGCCATCTGCCGTTTTGTTAATGGACTTTACCGTGTCTTTAAATACCTGGGGTAACAACACCTGTTTAAAATGTTCTCTCAAACTTTTTGCAGGGTCTTGCGGAACGCCAATGCCCTGGTCTATCACTTGCCAACCTAATTGGTGGAGTTTATCTAAAAACGGTTTTTCTACATTGATATATTCTGCCATAGCTAGTTAGTAATTTCATTAATAGCATTTATAAAAGAATCATTATTCTTCTTAAAATCGTTATGATAGTTTTCATTTTGATTTTCAGGTACAACTATAAAAAGCACATAGAAGTCAATCTCGAAGCCAAGGACTTTTATTTTGCTTTTAATACACGGCAATTCTAAATCTTTCGCTTTCTCTTGCCACCCTTTGGCAGATATAGGATAAATAAATCCACATGCTTTTATTTCTATTTCGTTGCCATATTGTCCCACATAGGTATGAAGTTGAAATAAATCTTCACGACTAACTCCATAGACAAAGTCAAAACTCTTGTACTTAACATCAAATACAAAGCCTTTATCTTTATGATTAATTAAAATATCAGGCTCTAGTTTTCTTTTGTATGTTTTGCTTCCCGTTGGAATTTCTGCCCGATTTTCAAATTTACTGTTTAATAAATATCCAGCTCTTTTAAGTAATTTTCTAACAAAGTATTCGAATAGCATCGATACATCAAAAAAGAAAGCACTCGTATCTGACTTTTCTCCAAAATCTGATAATTGGTCACGAAGAATCAACTTTGAAAGGTCAATTACCTCATTATAATCTTTATAGAAAGGATTAGTAAAATGTTTAGTTCTATACAACTCTGCACTTCTTAATTTATCTCCTTCGATAGCAGTATAAAATGCATTTTTCATGAGGGTGCAATCATTTAAAAACTCATGCTTTCCGATTTTTTTAAAAGTTGCTGCTATTAATCGTGTAGCCTCATTATTGTAACTATGTTCTCTGTATTCGCAATCGTATATTCCGATATCTTTTCCTGTTGTAAAGTAGTGCACAGGGTTTAAATTGCCTCTTAAACGGGTTAGCTCTTGTCTCTTGGTTTGGTATTTCTTTGGGAGGCCAAGTCTGTATGCCTTCCTAACTTTGGTTTTCCATAAATATATCAACAACCATTCATATCCTTGTTCCTTTTCGGAACCTCCATAATTTTCAATTTCCAAAAAACCATCTGCATCGGAAATAATGTACTTTAGAAAGTTATCTCCAAACCTTGATGAAATTTTTATGGCATATTCTCCTTTTTTCAGGTAACCGATAATGTTACCTGTTCTAAGTGAGAAGTTCATACAATCTATTCCATTGACTTCGATAAAATCATCATTACTGTTATGTTCGTAGTCTCTGTTATGAAATAATACCAGTGCTTTTTGCTTATTGGTTTCGAATAGTTTTTGAATTTCTCTATTTGTTTGATTCAGGAAATACCATATTGCGTTCTCATTATTATATGAATAATTCCACTGCCCACTTTCCCTACGATATAATTGAATAGGTTGCTCAAAACGATTATTAGTAAACAAACCGTTATCTATATGATAAATTTGATTGTCTACCAGTGTATTGTCTTTCAATATGTCAAACAACCACTTTTTCATTAGTTGATGCCGAAACTTTTTGCAAATTTTGAAATTAAATCTTCTCTTCCAGTTCCACGAAGATATTCTTGTAAAAGGGGTGCAATACTATCATCCCAAACGGCATTTCTTGCTTCTGAAATAGTTAACTCTTTAGAATAACGTAGTTCCCATAAGTAAGCATGACCGATTTGAAAATCTCTTCCCAAAAGTGGTTCTCTTTCAATTTGAGCATTCAACTCTTTCAGATTTTCTGCCAGTTTTGCCCATTTGCTGTTATGATTAATTAGATGGTAATGTAATAAGGTTGTGTCTGGCATAATTTCTTCCCATCTGAATCTTCTTCTAAGAGCAAAGTCAAAGCTTTCAACACTTCGGTCTATAGTATTCATTGTGCCAATGAGAAAAATATTAGTTGGTATAAAAAACTGATAACCATCCCCAATCTTAATCATTCCCGTTTCAGCATTATTCAAATGAGCATATTGGGTTTTAATAGCTCCCTTTATACCTCGGTATTCTAAGCAAAACATTAATTCGCCAAATACCCGGGATAATTCCGCTCGATTTATCTCATCAACTATAAAGAAAAATGGTGGAATAGCATCTGAAAGCTTTTTTGTTTTATCCGGAATTTCTAATAAGAACTTCCAATGTTCACCCTGTAAATCAGATTTAACCTCATGAACATCATTTAGTGTTAGGTCCAACCATTGCTTCTTGATTTTCCCTAAGTTTGAAAGCATTGCAATGTCACATTCCCACTTTCCTGCCTTGATACAAAAATCCTTGAATATGCCATTTTGTAAGGTTAGTTGAGCTTGGTCATTTTTATCAAGCTTGGGCCTAAGTCCTTCCATAAAATCTTCGTAAGTATAGGATGGGTGAAACTGTATAGTCTCAATATGGTCATTAAAATCAAAGACGCATGAACCAGCGAATTCGTCTTTCCAAATTTCAAAAAGTAATTGCGTGTTTTGTTTCGCTGTGTATGTTTTTCCGGTTCCAGGTGAGCCGTATTTAACTACTTGCTTTTTGAGGCTAAAAGGGTTCGAAATATTCACGTACATTTCCCACAAGCATATACTAATCCAATATTCGTCAATACCTTTTACATCCTTTAAACTGTTTGTGAGATGCTCAATGGCAAACTTGTTTTTATTAAACCAATCCTGTGGTTGAGTATTTTCATAAGGGGGGATGAGATTTTCCTTTTGTAACCAATAAAATACCTGATTAAACTTACCTTCATCAACAGTACTTGATAATGTTGTGGTACAAGCGGCTATTGCACGATTTATCAGAACTGGATTATTCCCTACATTTTGACTTAGCCACCACGATTGTAATTTTTGATAGGCTTCAAAATCAGGGTTTTCAATAATGTTTTTGATTATGTCATCAAATCCGGTGGTTGCTTTAAATCTATTAAGGTTTTCCCAACTTAAGACTGATTGTCCTCTGGAAGATATACCGTTAGACATAGCATAAATAAGATGAGTAATAAAATCATCAAATGGATTTGTTGCGTCTTCAAAGGAAGTGCTACGATAAGTTTCTTTATCCCTCAGGCCATGTGCTGCCAGGTTTGCTTTAATCTTAGCAATATCCTCTGAGAATTGCTTATACTCATTATACCATCCAATAAGATGATGTTTTCTGTTTTGAATTAAGTGTGTGTACAGATTTATTACTCTTTGACTCATAGATATTTGTTTTTTATTCCTCCATTAAATTCCAGTATACATAGTTAAAGAAGCTATCAATTTCCAGGAAAGAGCTCATTTCCAATTCATCCTTAATTTCGGTTAGCAATGCCACATATTCTGCATAATCAGGGCCTTTGAAACTTGAAATATAAGGAAACTCTTTCCCCACTAGTTCAAGTACTGCCAATGGATTGTCATTTAGATTTGCAAACTTCTCAGGATTGTAGCTTAAAAATATTTCAGCAACTATGTTTTCACCTACCCCGGAAATTTCCTTTGCCTTTCTCATTTGGTTCAGCATGCCTGTTACATTTTCATAAGCGGTCCCAACCGGTCTAGATAGATTGCTCTTCACGGCTCTTACAATATCACGGAAAGCATCGGGATAATCCAGTGTTTTATATGTAGTACGATGAATACTGCCCGAATGCCAGAGTTTCGGTTTATAATCTTTATGTCCGACTAATGGGCCAAACAAATTGTGAAACTGTGAAGCATTCAGTCTTTTGTTTGATGCGAGTTCTTCAAGGTTTTGCTTCGCTTGTTCGTAGGCTGCTTCTCTTTCATTAGGTTTAATGTAATAGTCCGAGTTCTGATAAATTTCATAGTAAGCCCTCAGCCTTGGCATGTCAACACCTGAAATGGTCGTCTTTTTTCTTCTAAACCTGAATGCAGGTCCTTTGCCGTATTTTTTACCATGCGCTTCCTTTTCCCTTTTATACTGAGTTATCAAAGCTTCAACCTTATCGGTGTAATAACGCTTATGTAAACCTTTAAAATAGTTATTCAGCTTTTGAAATTCAGGTGAGTTCATGGTAGTTTCTGTCACCATCGAAACCTCATCATTCACCGCCCATCCATGTTGGGTAAGGTTAGATGAACCAGTGACAATCGTAACTTTTCTGCCTGTAATGAACACATAAATTTTAGGGTGAAATATTCCGGCATCAGGGGTGCAAAGTACTAACTGGTGATTTGTTTTGGTTTTGATAATATTATACAGACTTTGCAAAGTATCAGGGTCTGTTTCTCCTAAACCAGTGCCGATATAGAAGTTGGATGATTTGGTTTTGTCGGCACAAAACTCCTTCACATAGTCTTTGATATTGTCTAAGCCACTTCGTTTCAAAAAGCCAACTGCGAATATGATTTTATCAGATTGCTCTAATAAATTCAGTAAATAATCTCTGTGTGTTTCACCGGTGTTTGATATGAATGTAGTTGATGTTGCCATACTATGATTTTTTTATTGCTCCTGTTATACCATGCGGCTTGTCCACATCAACCGTTAAGTTTGCAAAAGGTAAATACGATCCAATATTGTTTAGTTTATAAATGTCTTTTTCGCCTGATGTTTTCATGATAAAATACATCAGCATTCTAAACTCTAACTCATGCGGATTTTCGCATATGGTATAATGCACATTCAAATTATTAATGTTGTTCAAGAGCTTTACCCAATAACCACCTGCATGTGGTCCTTTGTTTCCTGGTTGATGGCCAAAAAAATCACTCAATCGTTTATTTATTCCCTTCTGGGATAATGAAGATTGACCTATGTAAACAATACTTTCGTTGGGCTTCCAAAACGTAGACAAGTGCTTTTTAACTGTTTTTATATCGACTTTCTTTTCGTCAATTTCTACTCTCTTAGAGTTACCAAGCCAGTTGGAAATAGCAGCTTCATTTAGTGGTGGATTCGTATATAATTCCGGTATTTCAATGATATACACACCGTATTTCTTTGGAATTTCTGATTGCCTGATAGCCCCCCATTTAATGGTGGTATATTCAGAAACACCTACTGCCTTAAACATTTCTTTAACTTTTATCATACCGTTGTCGCTTCATTTATTTTCACCTGCTTCCTCCCACTCAACAAATCTTCCATCAACCCCTTTTTAAGGCTTTGCATTTTTTGTAAGTAGGTTAGCTCGGTTTGGAGTTTGTTGTCTATTGCTTTTAATCGTTCAGCAATTATCTGTTGTTCATCAAATGGTGGTTTTTTGAAAGATGCTTTTTCAAAATCTGCTTTACCTATATTCCCTTGTGCTCCAGTATTTACTTTGTTAAAAATCTGTGTCAATAAATCTCCTGCTATAAGCAAGTAGTAAAGAAATTCTTTGTCAATGTCGTTTTCCTTAATGATGGGCTCAAACCTTCCAACACGGTAGTTCTGTAATACCACACCGTTCAATCCCTTAACCAAACAGGCTTTTCCAAGTGTTGCACCTGTTAATGCCATTAACACATCACCGTTTCTGATGATTTCATTTTGAAATTCATCTTCACGACCATAAGCCACAAAGGAGCAACTTGAAAGGTCCACATTTTCAGGTTTTACCTGGCCTATTTTTACAACAGGAATTCCAAATTCAGTAAAATCATAATCTCTGAACTGATGTCCATGAATTAAATCAACTTCTTCTCCAAAAATCTTTTCATTCCATTCAATAGGTATCATCCCCAGCTTACTTTCTTTATACAACTCCGGTGCATCTTCATAGCGTGGGCGGAGTTTGTTGGTGTTCAGGTCTATGCCACGGGTAAACAAATCCTGCAACATGCCTTGCTTTATGGCCTTGTATTTGGCAATGGCGGCTTGGGTTTTCTCTATCACCGCATCGGCTGTGGATAGGATGCGGGCGATATTTGACTGTTCATTTGGCTCCTTTGGATATTGAATTTGTAATCTGTTTATATCTGCTAAGCTAAAATTAGCTTGTGCAGCTTGAACATTTATTCTTCTTATTTGCTCTTTTACAAATTCACTGTTTAACAGATGCTTCAAAAAATCCTTTTCGATTTCGGAATTTGAAGAAAGTCGAATTATTGCAATTGCTTGATTAGTATTAGCAGGAAGAATGTCTCTATTGACAACCGCAACTCTGCCTAATACACCTGCAATAGAAAATAAAATATCTCCATTCTGTAATTGAGAACGCTTTAAAATTTCGTGTGTAGATTCATCAATATATGCAAATGCACTTGAAATGAACATTCCTGCATCAGTTATGCTCTCTGCTTTAATAAAATTTATTCCATTATCTTGGAATTGCTTTCCAATTGATGTTGGTGTTGTTCCTTTTGTAACTAAAGAAACATGCTTTGTCAATGAATCTTGTTTCCAATTACTCATAACCTAACTCCATTAAAAAGGTGCTTAACAATTCAGTTTCTCTTTCTCTTTCTTCCAAAATATTTTGCAATGTTGTGGTGTATTTCTCCCAAACATTCTCTATTGCCTGCAACAATTGGCGTTGGTGGGCTTGCAAATAGTCGTTCACGGTTTGTTGTAAGGTTCGCAGCCAGCGTTGCATGATGAGTTCTTTGGCTTCATCGGGCGTAATGAGCAAGCGTGCCTGGTCCACCAATGCCTGTTTGCGGTCTTTTATTTCTTTAATTTTTCGCTTGCATACTTTTAGTTCTTCTTCCAGTTCGCTGTGTTTGGCTATTCGGCTTTCTTCCGTTTCAAGCCGTGCATCCAATCGTTGCACATCTGCAAGAAGTTTTTCTGCTTCCTTGGTCAAAGTGGTTACTTCTTCTGCCAGTTCGGGCTGTTTTTTCAATGCCTTTTCGTTGGCTTTTAATCGTTTGAGCAGCAACTTATATTCCTTATCGGCTTCTTTGCGTTCGCCTTTCAGTTCTTTAATGCTGTCTTTGTGTTCTTTCAGTTCCTTGCTGCGCCATACTTCGTAATCTTCTTCATTCCAAACATCATCTTCTAGTTCGTTTACCTCGTCAAATTTGGCTTGCAGTTCGTCACGCCTTGCTTCATTGTCCTTCAGTTCTTTCAGCACTTCAGGAAACTGGCTTTGCAAAATTTCATCATCGGGTATCAGTTCGGCATTCCATCCGCTGGCAATCACACTTTTTATGTCGTTGGTAATGCTGTTCCAGTATGCAGCAAACGAACCACGGCTTTTAAAGTCGTCTAAAATGGGTAGTGCGTTTAGCTTCTCGGTCAGCGTTCGGGAAAAATCATGGTAAAGGTCAAACACATTGGCTTGTCCTTGGGGTAATTGCTCAATAGCCGGAATTTGCTGTTGCCACCACTCGGCAATGGCTTGGGTGTATTGGGCAAAAGCAGTTTTTATTTCAGGACTTTCATCAAACAGTCTTTTAACGTCCTCTTTGTGAGCAAGGGTTTCCGTAAATTTCAGGTAATGGGGCTTTAAAGGCTCAAAAAGTTTGGCTTCCAAACCTGCATAGCAGTTAAAATAATCGGTTAATGCTTTTACCTCACTTTCGGGAATTCCGCCTTGCAAATGGGCATGCACATCCTGCGGTTCGGGTGGTGGTGCATTGTCCACAAACCTGCGAATGTTGAAATTGAAATCTTCGTTCTCCAAATTATTATGCTCGTCAATGGCTTTGCTCTTTGCTACCAACTTGCTGTATTTGGGTGTTTCCTTTTTATGTCGGTAGGTGTAGGCAATTTTCTCCAAATCTTCGGGTCGAAGTTTGTTTTGGTTTTTGCCCTCTTTGTATTCACGGTCGGCATTGATAAAAAGCACATGGTCTCTTTCGTGTGCTCCGGCTTTGTTGATTACCAAAACACAAGCACCAATGCCCGTTCCATAAAACAAGGCAGAAGGCATTCCAATCACCGCTTCCAGATAGCCACGACCAACGAGCCACTCACGGAATTTCTTTTCTTCACCACCCCGATACAATACACCGTGTGGCATAACTACCGCCATTCGTCCGGCATTGTTCAGCGAAGCCACCATGTGCTGCACAAACATGAAATCGGCTTTGTCTTTGTTAGGCATCCAAAAGCTAAAGCGTTCTTTGAATTTCATGTTGGTGGTGCTGTAATCCTGTGAAAATGGCGGATTGGCAATTACAATGTCAAAGGTCTTTAGTTCCCCATGTTCCTGATGTAAAGGATTCAGCAAAGTGTCACCATTCAGAATTTTGCTGTCGTAAATGTTGTGGAACAGCATATTCATTTTACACAAGCCCCAAACTGTTCCGCTTTTTTCCTGACCGTATAGCGTGATCTTTCGTGCCGAACCATATCGGCTTTCCACATAGTTTTTACACTCAATCAACATACCGCCACTTCCAACGGTAGGGTCATAGATTTCAGCATTTTCTCCCGGCTCTAAAATGTTTACCAGCAGTTTTACTATTTCGTTTGGCGTGTAGAATTCTCCGGCTTTCTTTCCGGCACTGTCGGCAAAATGCTTGATAAGATATTCATAGGCAGCACCCATAAGGTCGGGGAACTCCAAATTGTCATCCCGCAAATTCATTCGGTTGAAATGCTGAATGAGTTTTCGCAAATCTTCATCACTGATTTGCTTATTGTTTTTTCCAAATGTTTTGTTGAAGTTGATGTTGTCCTGATTGAATACACCGTCCAATTTGTCAAGGTTAGCCTCCTGTAAAGCAGCTAAAGCCTTGTTGAGATGGTCGCCAATTTCTTCCGTCAAATCTTTGATGAAATTGTAACGCTGTTCGTTGCCTTCGCTGTCAATATAGGTTTCAGGGTCGCCTTCAAGTTTTTTCCACCTTGCAGCAAGGGGAACAAAGAAATCATATTCAGGTGCATTTTGTCTTTCCAGTTCTCCGTAAAGAATTTCTGGTTCACTCACACCACGAACATCCGTCAATGTTTTCTTTCTTCTGTCACGGTGCACTTCAAACTGGTCGTTTACCCGTTTAAGAAACAACATAGATATGATGTACTCCTTGTATTCTGATGCATCCATGTTACCTCTCAGGATGTCACACGCATCAAAAAGGAAAGTTTCTAATCGGGAAAGTGAAATTTTATTTGCCATATATATAAATCAATTTTTTATTTTCAAAAGTAACAATTTAGCACGGGTGCGTAAGCAAAATTACTCGCCATTTTAATAATTTTCAAAGGTGCTCGTGAGCTCCCTTCGGTCGGTTGCAGCTCTTTTGCAAGCTTTGGTTTTGAGCGTCGGCTCGTGGGGCTTGCAAATGTGCTGCAATGTGGGTGGGGTTTCTTTCTTCTTTTTTTGCGGGGGGAAGAAAAAACAAAATAAATTTCCATCAAATTTGCACTGTCCTGTCAAAAAGCTAAATCCTTTCTTATTTTAATTTTGTCAATATCGTATCTGTCTGCTCGTCTGTCTTTTTTACACTTGCCCCCAACGTTTGGCGGTATGGTTAGTTGCCGATTTCGAAGCACTTTCCTATCAAGTTACAACTACTTTTGATACGAGCTGTGCCGCTCGAATAACCACTGCACCGGCAATTAACTATACCGCGTGTTGGGGGCTGGTGTTTTTTTCGTCCTATGTTTCCAAAACCTTTCATAAAGTCCTAATTGATATAGTATAAACTTTCTAAAATCCTTTTGTTTCTTTTCTCCACTAAATCTAAAGTATGTTTTTTATATTGTCTATACTCGTCAATTGTCTGAGGCAATGGCGGTCTGTTGAAATTGTCAAACGGTAAAGAAAATTCAATTTGCTCTTGTTGGTCAATAAAGTCTTGTAAATGGAAAAAGCCAACATAGCCTTTGAAGTCCACGAACAAGTCAAAAAAGTCTTTGTAGTTTGTGATTGTCTTTGAAAGTGGGCTTTCTTCGTCTTTGTAAAAACGTCTTATGCACTCCAATGTCAAGTCAAACCTGTCACAAATTATTCTACTTACTCCTCTGGCTTGATTAATTGTAAATCCATTCTTTTTATGTGCTGGAAAAACAATGTGTCCGCCAATTGTCCGCACCTTATATTTTAGTTCTTTTCTTTCAATATCTGAAAGCCAACCGTCAAACTTGTTATTATATTTTCCGTCAAAATGAGGACACATTCTGTCGCTTGACAAATTCATTGTAAAGTTGTTTTTCAAAAGAAATCTTCCATAACTGTCTCCTTTAATTTCCAAGATGAATTCTTTTCCGTTTGGTAATTCTTTACTCCATAACAACTTGTGAGTTTCATATAATTTTGGACTGTCCGTATCAGGGTCGCCACATTTACTGTCTTGTCGAAAGTCAAAATCTATATCAATTTGTTCTGTCATTTATACTTTAAATTTCATTTTTATTGTCGGGTCGTGTCGTCCTACGCTTGCCTGTAACGGTCGGCAGCTTGCCGTAGTGCGGGGGAACACAAATGTTCGCGCGGGTGCGAACGCTTGAAAGTCCGACAGGACTTTCTGCGGGCGTACACCCCGCATTATGGCAAACTGCTTGTTATGGGCAGGTTTTTCTTTATTCTTCTAACAACCAATCAATAACATTTATTTTTTGTATTCCTTTGTAAGTTGTTACTGGTTCAACATCGGTAGTGAGTAAAATTCGGCGGTTAAAATCATTTATCAATTCAAATGGTCGCATTTCTCGTTGAAAAGTGCTTTCTTCTTTTGCTGTCCAAGCCACTTGAATATATTCCCAATCTCCCCTGTTTGTCATTACTGCAAAATCCATTTCTGTGCGGTCGGCTTTACCTATATAAACTTGACGGTTTCTTCTGAATAACTCCAAATACACAACATTTTCCAAATTATGTCCAAAATCCGTTTTGTGCGATTTTCCAAGCAATGCCTGTTTGAAACCCAAATCAACTGTGTAATATTTTTCCAATGTACGAAGTATATTTTTACCCTTTATGTCGTATCGAGGTACTTTATAAAACAAATATGTCTCCGTGAGTGCCTGCAAATAATTGTCAACTGTATGGTGTGAAATTCTGTATCCTTCATTTTTCAATACGCCTGCAATATTGTTGCTTGATAAGGAGGAACCAGCAGCATCTAACATAAATTTTACAATATTCTCAAAATTATTTTCCTTGTGCCAACGATTTCGCACCATAATGTCTTTTTGCAAAATATTAGTGTAAATATCAAGCAAATATTTTTCAATAAAATCTTCCTGTATTTCGAGCGTTCCGGGCATACCCCCATTTTTCAAAAAGCGGTTAAACAGCAAATCGGTACGACTTTTATCGTCAAATGCACTCACATACTCCTTAAACGAAAACGGCAAAATGTGTATGGAAATATACCGTCCTGTTAATAATGTGGCAAGTTCGCTTGATAAAAGATATGCATTTGAACCTGTTACATAAACATCTATGTTTGGCTTCACATAAAGTCCATCTACCAATCGCTCGAATTCTTTGACTTGTTGCACTTCATCCAGAAAGACATAACACTTCTGAGATAAATCCAATTGATTTACAATGTGATAATACAATCCTTCTAAGTCGCTTAACCATTTGTGATTTTCAAAATCTTCAAAATTCAGAAAAACGATTTGCGAAGAAGTTATACCATCTTCTGTCAAATAATCACGATACATTTGCATCACGGTTGATTTTCCGCAACGCCTAACACCTGTCAATACCTTGATAAGATTCTTATCTCTAAGCCCTTTCAATATCTCTAAATATCTGTCTCTTTGTATCATAATTTTATTTTCAGCAAAAATTTGCGACATTATTCAAGTTTCGGCAAAAATACGGAATGTTTTTCAAAAACTTGTGATTTTATACAAGTTTTGGCTAAAAATGCGTCAAAAAACTATTCAGCACTAATTAGGCAAATATTAGGGTTAATTTTTTCAATCAGTTGTTTCACAAAGGCGGAGTCTGTTTTATTCATTTTTTTACCAATAATCATTTCCTTTACTTTCACATTAATAAAATCAGAGTTTTTAACAAACACTCTTACTTCTTCTTCATACTCCCAAGACTTAAATTTGTGAGTTAATATTTCTTTTGCTGTATGAACATTTAAATTTGAATGAGATAAAAAAGGCAATTCGTTTTCATACTGAATCGTCTCAATGTCATATTGTTCACGATAATTGTCAACTTCCACACCTATAACAACTCCTTTGTGCTTATCTGCGTAGTAATGCCACATAAGTTCTTCATCTTTTGTTCTTGACAAAGAACAAATGTTGAGTTTTTCTTTATCAGATTTCAACTTTTGTACCATAGATTCATCAAATTGACCATTCCAATGATAATAATATCCCTCCATTGGGTCATTCATCTCATTATACTTTGAAGCGTACAATCTGTTTTTAAGGATAATATCAACAAAATATCTAAAATTTTCTAAACTTCTGTATTTGTAAAATTTTTCTATCATAAGCATTATTTTTATTTGTTGCAATATTTGGCAATATATTCAAAGGCATCAGCCTTGCCAATTTCGCCTGCTTTGCTCCAATATTCGCAAGCCTTTTCTTTATTACCCAAGCGATAGGTAGCTCTTCCTTTTATAAAATAAGCATTTGATATTTGAGAGTTTAATGATAGTGCCTTGTCACAATCTTCAATGCAACCTTTATAATCATTCAGATTGAATTTTATTTCCGCACGACTATCATAAGCAGTAGCATTTTTATCGTCCAATTCAATGGCTTTGTTTACATCAATTAAAGCTTCATTGTATTTTTTGAGTTCAAATTTTGCCCAACCTCGATTGTTATAAACCATAGAATTATTGGGGGCTAATTCTATGGCTTTAGTCATATCATTCAACGCTCCATTATAATCTTTTAATTCATCTTTTACTGTTCCTCTGAAAGAATAAGCATTAATATTTGTTGGGTCTAAGTCTATTACTTTGCTAAAATCAGTCATTGAGCTAATATAATCTTTGTTATAATATTTTGCCATTCCCCTATAACTTAAAGCTAAAAGGTCATTAGGTTGAAGTTGAAGTGCTTTGGTAAAATCAGATATAGCATCAGTGTAATTCGCTTGATTGAAAAGCAAAAGACCTCTATATGCATACCCTGAAGGTTCTTGTGGTTCTAATTGAATATATTTTGAGAAATCCTTCATTGCGCCACCACTATTATTAAGATTGGCATAAGAGAATCCTCTCTGAAAATATGCAGGTGCAAAATCTGGCGACAACTGTATTACT
>Ga0209097_10001903_pt1 | contig 17355 bp, 18 predicted proteins | sample AD_UKC052_MetaG_FD_184419 | JGI IMG/M metagenome (GOLD analysis project Ga0209097, IMG submission 184419) | Active sludge microbial communities of municipal wastewater-treating anaerobic digesters from USA - AD_UKC052_MetaG (SPAdes) (version 2) | ecosystem: Engineered > Bioreactor > Anaerobic >... | reverse complement strand
CGCCATCGATTGTATGCAAATGACCGACGATTACGTGTGGGACCGGTTTGAAGTGTATCGTTCCGCGCAGGACAGTTACCGCCGCCACAGCCTGTTGCTGCAAGACCGCCGCTACGGCTGGATGCTGCACCGCTACGAAGTAGGCGGCATTTACCATATCGACAAATCCCTGTACGGACAAACGGAAGTGCCTTACTACGCTGCATGGAGCGTGGGCCTCAAGCAATCGGGCTACGCCACCGCGCGTACCTACGCCGAAAAATTGACACTTATTATTGAAACATATCAACTGTGGCGTATTGATTATGAAGCAGTTGTTTCTTAATGATGAATGATGAATGATGAATGATGAATGATGAATGATGAATGATGAATGATGAATGATGAATGATGAATGATGAATATTCAGCATTTGCACTTTTTAATAGCATCGCAGTAGGGAAAACATTTGTTCTCTATAGTGATTTTCAGCCGGAACCACGAGTGCCAAAATATTCATCATTCATCATTCATCATTCATCATTCATCATTCATCACTCTTTCCCTTCACTTTTTTAATTTTCAAACATGAAAAACTTTTTCGAATTCTTTGGTTTCCTTTCCGCGGCAGGCATGTCGGCGGTCGTTATCTTCCTTTTTATCGGTAAAAAAGAAGGTTTGAGAAGTGGCATTTCCGACCCGATGAAGTCGGAGCACAACATTTCCGACGATTCGGACATGCCCGAAAGACCACGCGCCATTGCATTACATCCCGCCAAAAGCAGCAAGGGCAGCGCTAAAAAAGAAAAAATGGTACAGCAGGAAGCGGCTGATCAATCGGCCGGCGAACGCCTGAAATACCTGTACGACGACGCGGAATTCATTTCCTCGACCGCCAAACAATGGAAATCGACCGTCAAAGACATAGCGGAAGACTACAACGTAAAACCGCAGGTACTGCTGGCACATGTCATCGTGCAATCGTACGTGGGCAACTATTCCAAAAGCCAACTGAAACGCGATGCCAGCCAGCACGCCGGCGAACAGATCAAATCCGTTGCCTCGGCTATTAAAACCTATCCGTACGGCTGGAGCATGCAAAAAGTGATGCAGCAATACGACCTGCTGCGGTATTTCCCGGAAGAAATGCCGGTGGCTTCGGCTTCGCTGCGTATGATGCCCGAGAAAAAAATGGCGCCCAAAGGAGAAGCCAAAGGAAGTCGCCCGGCAGTAAAACCCGCAGCGCCGGAGGTGTCGGCAGTAGAAGACGGATTCCGGGTAATGGTAGCGAAAGAGAACGGTTTTTCGTCGTGGGCAGGGCTTCAGCGCCTGGCCGACCCGGAAACCAAAGCGGATGCGCAGAAGCGCGTAAAAAGACTGATGCTGGCTGCACGGATCAAGTAAACCCGATTCATGAATTAGTAAAAAACGTACAAATGCTCCGGCAGGTCGAAACGATCGGGCCGGAGCATTTATAGGGTTGCTTTTCTGAACAAACCTGATTTTGCCAGAGATGTGTGGTGATGCCCCGATCCGGGATCGGGTCTACGTTACGGTTGCAGTTCGTTGATGCGCTGCATCAGCACCGGGCGGTCGCCGTCGGGACGGTGGCTGACGTGATACCACTGGTTTTCGCCGAAACGCGTCCAGGTAAACGGATATTTGCCGGGGCGGGTGGGTTCGAAACGAACGTCCTTTTCTCCAATCCAGGTGACCACCCAATCGAGGTTTTCGCCCAGGTAGTAACATCCTTCATGCCAGGTCAGCATGGTGGTATTGGGTTCTACGGAATCATCTATATCAGTGATTTCCAGATGATTGTCGGGGTGAAATTGAAAATTTTGTCGCACCGGCTTGCCCGGCTGGGTGCTTTCCCACGCGCCTTCGATCCAGCGTATTTTGCGGATATCCGATTGTGTATACCGAACCGATGGAGCCGGTTCCATCGCCTGGTCGGCGGCAGCCAACGGCATGGATGTTTCACGGCAGGCAAAGGAAGCGGTAATCAACAGGGCGAGGACAAATATTTTCATGGCAGTTGAATTTCGTTGGAAGAGGCTCCTCGGACGTTTCAGCAATTATTTTGCCAACTCATAACATTTTGATAGTCAAATACTTACAGTAGTTATTTCAAATAAAAAACGCCCGAAAGCGAACAACACTGTTCATTTTCGGACGTTCTGAAAAACCGTGAAAAAACGGATACTTTATTGAATCGCTTCCACCTTATAAACGATGTAATCGGTGTCGCCCTGCCAGGGAAACGCATCGATGAGTTGCTTGTAATACAGTTTGACGTTTTTACCGTCGAATTGTTGGGCCTGCCGGTAAACCGCTTCGTCTTTTACGGAAAAATCCCAGGTACTCTGAACGGTCACAAAAGCACTGTTACCCAGTTGCAACTGGCCTTCATACGTTTTGAAAAGGGCGCCTTTTTTTGAAATTTTAAACAGCACTCCGGTTCTGGTACCTTCGCTGATCGTGTAGGTGCGGTACATGTAGTAGCCGATACTAAAAAGCAAGGTGGCGGCCAGCAATATCCAGAGTGTCCGGCGAAGTACCTTGCCGGCTCTTTGTTTGACCTGATCGAGTTGAACAGACATGATTGGGAAATATAGAGTGAATGGGTTGGAGGATTGGAGGATGTGAGGATGTGAGGATTTGAGGATGTGAATCGAATACTCGCATCCTCAAATCCACAAAAATCTTAGACTTGACAAATGTAAAAAAGTCTCCCTCGTATTGGTGTTTAAATGACGTTTGATTGAAATATTTCGGGTGAGGCATCGGTTTAAACACCCTTTTTACTCCCCCATATTTGTACGTGCAGCCGGTCGGAGTAGCGGAACCCATATTGCTTGCAGATTTCCACCAGCCAGTGCCGCTTTTCCTGTAACGCTTCCCATCCGGTCGCTTCCGGCATCAGCCATATTTTTTCGGCGGCGATTTGGTAGGTACCTGCCAGCTCCAGCACTTCTGCCAGGTCGTTTTCGGCGGCCAGCACAAATTTGAAATTGGCTTTCGGACTTTTCGCAAAAAAGCGGAGCGGCACAGGCCGTTCCCGAAGTTTCCGCGTGTTGTTGCTGTTTTCTAGTTTGGGAGAAACGTTGTACTGATCGATGCCGGCGTCGAATTCGGGGCCGGGTTTCAGGGTTCCGTTCGTTTCTACCTCGAACCGATAATCTATTGAAATAGAACGCAATGTGCGCATAAGGTTTGTGAAGGCAGGTTGTTGAAGCATCGGTTCACCGCCTGTGAGGATCACATTTTTACACGGAAAAGCCGCCACTTCATCCGCCACTGCCCGGATATCGCATTCCACGATCCAGTCTTTTTTCTGAAACTTCCGGTAGCCGGGCAAAACATCGTGCACATGCGGAAAACGGGTACCGACCCAGTTCCAGGTATAATCCGTATCGCACCAGATGCAGTGCAGGTTGCACAGGGAACTGCGCACAAAGATGGAAGGTACTCCGATGCTTTTCCCTTCCCCCTGAATGGAATAGAAAATTTCGGGCCGACCATTCAGTCGGGCCATTTTGAGCATCGGTAAAGCCGGATCGGATGATGGTTCGGTGTGGGACAAAAGAGAAATTTTGCTGCAAAAATAGTGCGCTCCCGGAGGATGCGCTTGCTTAGCATGTTGAGTTTTTTAATCTCTTAAAATTCAATCAAAAAAACAGTACCCTTCGGTTTATTATCCACAACGGAGATGGTACCGCCGTGCGCTTTTACGATTTGCTGTACAATGTACAAACCCAGCCCGGTGCCCGTACTCTGGCGAGTTTCCTCGCTGCCCAGTCGGTAGAATTTTTCAAAAACGGCCTCTTTTTCTTCGGCTGGAATTCCAAAACCCTGGTCGGCAATGCGAATACTCACCTTTCCATTGTTCATGGCCACCGTACATTCCACGGGTGCGCCGGGGGGCGAGTATTTCAGGGCGTTTTCCAGCAAATTCTGGATCACCGAGCTCAGGCCGGGTTGATCTGCCTGTATGATCGGGAAATGATCGGGGAAATGCACCCGAATATCGGCCTGCGTAAAGCGCACGCGAAGCCTTGTTACAATTTCCTGTACCAGCGCTGGCAGATTGATCGGCTCGGGCAGAGGCCGCCAGTTGTCTTCCAGGCGGGCCGCGAGCAGCAGGTCTTCTACGAGGTTTTGCAGGCGGCTGACGTCTTTGAGGCCGTTGGAGAGGAGTTGTTCGCGGTGCTCGGGCGGCAGGTTGTGTTTGCGCAGTGTTTCGAGTTCGAGTCGTAGCGCGGCAATGGGCGATTTCAGTTCATGTGTGATACTCAACAGAAAATTGCGGCGCTGCCTGGCCAGTTTCACTTCGCGATTGGCGCTGCGATGTACGATCCATAATCCGAATATGAGGCATGCCACGAAAAACAGTCCTTCCGAGACGATCATTCGCTGGCTCTTTTTCCAGTTTTTTTCGGCTCTTTTGTATTCCGTTGTGTCGTACATACGGGTCAGGTTTACCCCCTGGCCGGCATGGGAAAAGCGGGCTTCGAGCGTGGCTTTTTCCGATTCGAACAAACGGTCGTTCTGCGACCAGAGGTGCCACGACCACCAGCCGAACGCCAGCACCATGTAGCCTATCACGAGGCTGGATGCCAGTTTTATGGGTATTTTTTCGAGCAGCATGTTTTTTTTGAATGATGAATGATGAGCGATGAATGATGAATTTTTGAAGTCTGTGCTGCTGTAGAGCAGTGGATTATAGGAGAAACAACTCCTTATCAAGTCAAAATGCTACCAAAACTAACCCGAGTGCCAAAATATTCATCATTCATCATTCAATTAAACGTTCTCCGGCCAAAAAGTTCTTTCAGGTTCCAGATAAACAAACTGAAAGCCAGCGCCAGCCAGACGTACATCCATACTTTGTAAGAAAAAATGCCCACTACCTGTTCATACATGGCCAGATCGCTTTTGGGGCCCACGTCGAAATCCTGGATGATATAGAGCACCGTGGCAAGTCCGAGAAACATCAAAGCGTCCTGGTCCCAGGTCGTTTTTTTGGCAATAAAAAACAGCGCGGCCGCAAAAAGGAACAGCAACCCGGTGCTGATAAACGACTCGAACCAGAGAATACCGGCCAGGGCCATTAAAAAAGCCAGCACCAGCAGAGTGGCCTGGGCGCGGGTGCGGTGTTTCACACCGATGCGGAACATCAGATTGCCCAGCAGGGCGCTTCCCAGATAGCCGCCGATGAGGATGATTCCGGCGCTGCCGCCTCTGGTGACGGTGTATCCGCTGCCGTCGGGGTTGATTTGCAGGCCCTCGACGGAACCGCCGGTCAGGATGGCGCCCGTGGCATGGCCCAGTTCGTGCAGAAACGCTACGAGCATCGTTACGGGGTATAGCACCAGAACGCCGAAGGAACCCCCGAAAAATTTTAAGATCACATAGACCAGAACCATGGCCAGTAGCCGGGGGAGCAGGTTTTTATTCATGGAAAGGATTTATTTTGGACAGGCAAATGAACGGCTTTTTGGTGAATCGTTTGCTGTTCGCCGGCCGGCCGGAAAGTTTTCCTGATCCGGATGCGTTCTTTTCGCCCGAAATTTCGAATTTTTGTCCCCGCAAACCCAGCATATGGCAACCAGCACCAAACAAATCCGCGAACTAATCGGCGACAACGAGATCGAGCAGGCAATCGGCCTTTTGCTCGACTACCTGTATAGCAGTACGGAATATGATCTTACCGACTCGGCAGTGCTGCAAAAAAGCCGCTGGGCAGAATACAAACGCAAGATTGTCAGCGGTTTGGCCAAAAACGAAGACATTGACGAAATTCGCGATTCACTGATCCGTATCGTTCGGGAAATTGACAACCGCAGCGCAAAAGCGGAAACGCAACAGCAAAAGCCATACGTGCCGCCGCGGCAGACCGATTTTCCGCCACCGCCACCGCCCCCACCGCCTGTAAAACAGTATGTGGCACAGTGCTTTTTCAATGGCGACCCCAACACGTACTATGTAGCGCCGAACAACCAGATCGTCGTCGTGAACCCCATGAGCAACTTTCCCGTCGTGGTTGCCACCCGTACCGCCTCCATGAATCCGGCGTTCGCATGGATTTACCAGTTTCCCAACGGTTTTTATTACAGCATCGACCACAATGGCGCTATCTGGGGCCTTAATGCCTTCGGCATGCCTATGCAAATGGGTTACGTGCAGTATTTGTAGGTGTGTGGTGTTCAGGCCGGCAGGGGTTGTAGCCTGTCAACTCCCGGTTAAAATATCTGTTTTGTCTGCTGCCGAACGTTTGGGGCTGAAATGCGGGGGTGTTTTTACTCGGGAAGGCTAAACGGGCGTTTGGGTCGTAAGTGTTATACGTTATTGGTTATTGGTTATTAGTGTGGTAACGCTTGTTGTTTCCTGATTGCCAAGCGTTACCACACTAATAACCAATAACAAATAACCAATAACGTATAACCAGCAACATCACTCAACCACACAATCATGAAACTCATCAGCATTTTCCTCATGTTCCTGTCCTGTAACGCTCCGGCACTGCCCAGCGAAAAAGGCGCAACGGCGGCAATCGACCAGCCTTCGGCAAGCACCATGGCTACAGACAGCATTGTTCCTCCCACATACGATGCAGACAACCATCTCGTAAAAGTGACAAAAACCAAAGCGGAGTGGAAAAAACAACTTTCTCCCGATGCCTATAGCGTGTTGCGCGAAGAAGGCACGGAGCGGGCCTACGCCGGCAAACTCTGGGACAACCATCAAAAAGGGACGTATATCTGCGCCGGATGCGGACTGCCGTTGTTTTCGTCGGATACCAAATTTGAAAGCGGCACGGGCTGGCCATCCTTCTACCAACCCTTCAACGAAACCTGTATTACTGAAAACACAGACGAATCCTACGGCATGACACGCACGGAAGTGGAGTGCGCCCGTTGCGGCGGCCACCAGGGGCACGTGTTCAACGACGGCCCGAAGCCGACGGGACTGCGGTATTGTATTAATTCGGTGTCGCTGAAGTTTGTGGCGAACTAGTTATTGGTTATTGGTTATTGGTTATTGGTTATTGGTTATTAGGGTGGTAGCATTTGGCATCAGTTAAAGCCAAATGCTACCACCCTAATAAAACCAATAACCAATAACTAATAACTTTGACACAGCTCCACCAACACCCCGTTACTCGACTTGGGGTGCAAAAACGCTACCAGTTTGTTGTCGGCGCCGCGCTTGGGTTCGCGGTTGAGCGGAATAAAACCTTCCGCTTCCAGGCGGGCGATTTCCGCCCGGATGTCGTGTACTTCGAAGGCGATATGGTGAATACCTTCTCCACGTTTTTCGATGAATTTGGCGATCGGGCTTTCCGGGTCGGTTGCTACGAGCAGTTCTATTTTGCTCTCCCCGATTTGGAAGAAAGAAGTTGTAACGTGTTCGCTTTCAACGGATTCCGTTTTATAATGTTCGGAACCCAGCAGTTTGCGGAAGAGTTCGTTGCCGGCAGCCAGGTCGCGTACGGCGATGCCGATATGTTCGATGCGGAGCATGGGTTTATTTCTTTTTGATCCAGATTTGATCTTCGCCGGTCAGTTTGGTCAGGATATTGATCGTTTCCTGGATTTCGCTGACTTTGGTATACTTGAATTTCACGCCTATCTGGTAGCCGTTTTTTTCAAGAAAATACACTTCATGGCCGTCATTCCGGAGTATTTGTATCAGGCGGTCGGCGTTATTTTTTTCGCGCAGGGTAGCAATCACGAGAATACATTCGCGGCCTTCTGCGGTTTTCGCCACCTGTTCACGGGCGGCAGCCATTTTTTCGTTAGCGGAGTCCTGCGCCGATTGCTCCACATTTTTTTGTTCCGGCTTTTTTTCCGTCGCTACAGGCTTTTCGGGTCGAGTTTGCTTTTCTACCGGCACGTCTGTTTGTTCTGTGCGGTCGCGTTCTGCGATCAGCGCCTGTTTTTTCCTTTGCTGCCAGTACCAGATACCGATAGCGAGGGAAGCGAACAGGAAAATGATGCCCAGTGCCAGTCCGACGCGTGAGCGGCCGCCTCTTACGGAAGGTGTAAACGTTTCGGAAGGCGGGTTGTAAGGCGTTTCTGCAGGAACGGACGGCGTGGTCGTGGAAAAGTCCGTAGCCGGCTTGTCTGTTACTTCCCGGGATCGGGCGATGGGCGAAAACTGTAGGGGTGGCAGCCCGTATGAACTGGCGTTGAAATTGGTGGAATCGGGCAAAAACTGAATTTTCTGCACATAATTCCGGTATAAACGACCCACTCCCGGCAACGTAACGATTTCCCGCTGGTTCAGGAGGTTTTGAATTTTCTCTACAAACGCTGCGATGGTTTTCCGGGCATCTTCCAACGGAATTCCGTGGGTTTGGGCAACATCACCTACCAGCACTCCGTCGTCGACAGTGAGGTTTTCGCTGAATGCCAGCGTTTTGGCCGGCGGTGCCACCGAGCCGCCTACATAATCGGTCGTCGCCGGTGTCCGGGTGGCCGTAAACCCTCCGAATCCGGGTATGATCAAGGCATCATGCAGAAAGAGCAATTTTTCAATATGCGCCGGTATGTCAATTTGCATAGTTAGTGGGATGGAACGATCTGAAATAGGGGGCAATCAATAATAAGCGGGATTACAATTTAAACAAGAACGGCATAAATAATTAAAATGGAGTCAAAAAAATCCATTTGGATACAATGCCTTCCGCCCTTTCGGGTTGTGAGTACAATTAGCTTGCCAAAACCAGTGCAAAAATAGGATTTTTCACTTGATACAAGTCGATTTACAGAATTGTTGACACGGAAAAAAATTCCGTTGCCGGGTTTGGTGTAAAAAAAACAATAAGCTCGTATTTTTGTCCTCCACTTCAAATACACTGAAAAAATATGAGTGAAGTCGAAAGCTTTTTCAAATCGGCTTTTTCTGTTGACAACGTCATTTTTGGTTTCGACGGTGGCGACCTGAAAGTGCTGCTGATTCAGCGCGGAGCCGCGCCGTTCAGGGGCAAATGGGCGCTACCGGGCGATCTGGTGTATCCGAATGAAGACCTCGATACGGCAGCCGAACGTGTACTGGAACAACTGACCGGCCTGCGCGGCGTGTACCTGGAACAGGTACGAACCTTCGGCGCCGTGAACCGGCATCCGCTTGGCCGGGTTATCACGGTCGCTTATTTTTCCCTGATCAAAGTCAGCGATTTCGCGCTGACGCCCGCTTCTTTTGCCCAATCGGCCCGCTGGCACAGCATTTCGGAAGTAGGCGAACTGGCTTTCGACCACAACGAAATCCTCGATATTTGCATGCAACGCCTGCAACGCAAGGTGCGCAACGCGCCTGTAGGGTTCGAATTGCTGCCGGAAAAATTCACCCTCACCGAACTACAGCAACTGTACGAATCAGTGTTGAACCTGCCGAAAAACAAAGGCCTCGACAAACGCAATTTCCGCAAAAAAATACTCTCTATGAACGTGCTGGTGGAATGCGAGGAAATGCAGGAGGGTGTGGCGCACCGCCCGGCGAAGTTGTATCAGTTCGATCGCGACCGGTACCACCAGTTTGTAGCGGAAGGCTTCAGTTTTGATATTTAGAGACTAAGAGACTTTTTATTCCCGTCTCAGTGGTTTACCGCCACTTTACGAATGGTCCGTTGCCCTTCCGCCGTCACTTCAATAAAATAAATCCCTGATTCCCAATCATTTACCGGGATCGCCGTTTTTCCGCCGCCACTTTGGCCACCGGCTATTTTCTGCCCTATCGTATTGAGCGCACGCCATGAATAGTGGCTGTATGGCTGCACGTCCAGTTGCACAATGTCGCGCGCCGGGTTGGGGCTGACCAGTATCTGTAATTCGGCAGCAGCAGGCTGATGCGTGGCCACCGTACTGCAATCCACCAAAGTTGTGGTGAACAGGCTGAGGCCGCCGCGCAGGTTCCCTACCACCATTTCCAGAATCCCGTCATTGTCGAGGTCGGCAAATGCCGGATGGGTACGGGCGCCTTCATCCACGTTGCCCCACATCGGATCGACGAGATCGAAGGTGTCGGCCAGGTTGAAATTCCGGTATGTTTCCAATTGCCCGCTGTTCGAGCCGCTTACGAGCAACAGTCCGGTGGGTGTAGGAATAAAAGACGGCGTACTGAAACCCACCGCTTCTCCGGTGAGCCGGGTATCCACAAAGCCCAGTTTCTGAATGCTCGGCGTAGTCGGATACACGGGATTGGAAGGGCCGCCGACGTTGGTGAAGAGGTTGATATTGCCGTTCCGTTCGCCGGCAATCAGATCGAGCAGGCCGTCGCCTGTGAGGTCAAACAAGGTCGGCGCAGCCACCAGGCCTACCACGTCCATGTTTTGCCACATGGGATCGAAATCTCGGGAGAGGTTCATGGGCACACCGGGGCCGGCCGAATTGCGGTAACAGAAGAAGCCGCCGTCGTTGTGTCCGACAATCAGATCCTGGTCGCCGTCGCCGTCGATGTCGCCGAAAGTGGGCGAAAAATCAAAGTTGTCCGGCGTAAATTCCGAAAACTGGAGCCAGTCGTTGTCGGTCAGCGTAAACGCGGGTTCGGTCGCGGTTCCGGTATTCAGCAGCAGGTACAGCCGGGCATTGACGCTCGATTGCGGGGTAAAGTAACCATATGTTCCTACCACCAGGTCTTCAAGTCCGTCGGCATTCACATCCGCAAAAGCCGGGTGTGTGGTCGATCCCAGGTCGAGCATACCGCCTACTATCAGCGTTTTACTTTGAAGTTCGAACTGGTGGCCGGTAGCAGCAGTGTTTTTATAGAACCAGGCATTTTTCTGGTCTTCCCCGATATTCCGGTTATTGGGCGAAACCACCATATCGCGTTTTCCATCGTTGTCAGCATCCAGGTAAAAAGCCGCCGGGAACGTAAACAACACCAGCGGCGTGCTATATGACGGGAAACCTTCGTCCTGAGCGGTCATCCAGGCAGCCGAAGCGCTGCCACCGTTGCTCAACTGGTTGAGGCAGTCAAAGGATACGTCGCCGAGCACGATTTCCTTATCACCGTCGCCTTCCTGATCGTAGGTCATCAGTGTAGAGCCGGGGTGTCGTTCGCTGCGTTCTTCGACTTGCCCGGTCAGGCCGTTGGAGCAAACGGCTGCGCTCGACGACAGGTCGCACTGGCATGCTACCAATCCGCTTTCGTAAAATCTTCCCCAACACCTGTCTACCAGTTGATATTTAAGGCTGTCGAGCCCAAAACCCAGCTCCACAGAGCGGTTTTGCACAAACCATACATGCCCGCCTGCCGGGTCGAAGGTGAGGATATCCAGGTCGCCGTCGCCGTCGATATCGTCCACTGCCGGAATGTCGGTCGGGGCAATCAGCAGGTTGTTCCACTCGCCGGGCTGGTCCTGGTCGGGGTACCATACCTGAAGCGGATTACAGTAGTCGCAATTGGGATAGTTGAAGTGATAGGAAGTGAATTTCAGCGTGTTATCTTCAAAATAGCCCTGAAAAACCTGTATTTCCTGCGAACCCGGATCCAGCGAGGTACAAAAAATATCCGCTGCGCCGTCCTGGTTGAAATCTCGCATCAGCGCATAATCCGTCAGTTTCGGGAAAAAACAGGCATAATCCGGGGCATAGGAATAACTGACCTCTCCGGGCGTGCCCGCATTGAGGAAAGTGAGCACTACGTCGCCGGAACGGTCGAATACCACCAGGTCGTCGATGCCGTCGTTGTTTAGATCGGCGGTTGAAAACTGGGGCGTATTCAGGCCACCCGCAAAGCCGGCAGGGAGCTGTACGCCGTTTTGAACCAGTGGAACCGCAATGCGTTCAAACGATTGTATTTGCGCGATAACGCATTGATTTACAAGCAATAAAAAAAACAGAATGGAAAATCCGAATCGCATATCTGAAGGAAATTTAAAAAAGGGCCGAACTTTGGGCAAAGCTAAGGGAAATTCGTTATTAGTTATCGGTTATCAGTTATCAGGGTGGCAACGCCTGGCTACTCGTTAGAGCATGTTGAGTTTTTTTTGCTGAGGTAAAAACAACACTCAACGTCGAATCATTAACAGCGCAGCGCAGCATCTGTTTTAACCTCTGGATGCTGCGCTCAGCATAACACACTGCTCCTGGCTTTTCAATAGAATATAACCATGCATGAGTACAGACTCCCCCCTACCACCCTGATAACTAATAACCGATAACCGATAACTAATAACAAAAACATGACCTACGAATTCAACGGCTTTCGCCCCGTCGTCCACGAAAGCGCTTTTATACACCCGCAGGCGGCGGTGACAGGCAATGTGATTATCGGCCGCGACGTCTATGTCGGCCCCGGTGCGGCCATTCGTGGCGATTGGGGGCAAATTATCCTGGAAGACGGCTGCAACGTTCAGGAGAACTGTACGGTCCATATGTTTCCAGGTATCACCGTGTTGCTGCGGGAAGGCGCCCACATCGGCCACGGCGCCATCATACACGGCGCGCAGATCGGCCGCAATTGCCTGGTCGGTATGAATGCGGTGCTGATGGATGAAGTCGAACTGGGCGACGGGAGTATTGTCGGGGCCTTGTGTTTCATCAAAAGCGGCGAAAAAATACCGCCGCGCAGCCTGGTTGTCGGCAATCCCGGCAAGATCATCCGCGAAGTGAGCGACGAGATGCTGGCCTGGAAAACGGAGGGCACCCGCATGTATCAGCAACTGCCGGCGCAATGCCACGAAACCCTGCGGCCCTGTGAGCCCTTGCGGTCGGTGCCCGAGAACAGGCCGGAGATGGATAAAAACTACTCCATCTGGAAAGAAAGAAAGTAGATTTGCCGGAGCATGCCACTTTACCAGGCATAAATGCCCTTGTCCCGACAGCATCAATGCTGTGCTACCAACTCAACCCATCCACTGCATGATATTTGCCCGTACATTTTCTTCCGGTCTGGCCTGGCGTATCGCCGGACTTTTTGCAGCAGCCCTGGGAGCGGCGGCAGCTATTGCGTATCCTGAAAAGCCGGCATACTGGCTGGCAGTGCTGTTCATGGCGATGGCTGTACAGGTGAGTTTAAACCTGTTTCGGTACGTGAATGATACCAACCGGCGGCTGGCGCGTTTTTTTGAAAGTGTGCGTTATTCCGATTTTGCCATCCGGTTTTCCTCGGGAAAAGAAAAAGGGGATTCTTTTGAAACGGTGAACCGGCAATTCAACGAAGTGCTGGAAGCATTCCGGCAAACCCGCGCCGAAAAAGAAGCCAACCTGTTGTTTCTCAATACGATGGTGCAGCACTTGAGCACAGGCATCCTGGCTTTCGACGGTCAGAACAACGTGCTCATTTCCAACAATGCCGCCCTGCAATTGCTGGGGCTGTATCGCCTGCACCACCTGAACGACCTGCCCGACCGGCACCGAACCCTCATTCATTTTATCCTGCACCTGGGCTCTAAAGGGAAAGTGCTCTACCAGCCCGAAACCAGCCGGCAGTTGTCGGTACAAGGCGTTGCTCTCAACCTGCAGGGCCGCGCCGTGCGCCTGCTTACGCTCCAGAATATCCACCCCGAACTCCAGCGCAAGGAAGTAGATGCCTGGCGCAACCTGACCCGCGTGCTCCGCCACGAAATGATGAATTCCATCACGCCCATCGTATCGCTGGTGGAAACGGCGCAGGAAATTGTGCGCTGCGACCTGCCCGAAACCGAAGCGTCGGCCGACCTCGGCGAAGCGCTCGAAGTGGTGGCTACCCGCAGCCGGGGTCTGGTCAATTTCGTGGAAGCCTACCGCTCGTTTACTTCGGTACCCGAGCCAAAAATGGAAGAAATCGGGGTGAAAAACCTGCTCGACCGTGTCATTTCCCTTACCGGAATCGACAACCGGCAAATGCAGATCAAAACGGAGGTATTTGTAAAACCCGAAGGCCTGAAACTCCAGGGCGACGGCGGACAACTGGAAATGGTACTGCTCAATCTGGTGAAAAATGCGCGTGAATCGTTCCATAAAAAACCCGAAACCGAAGAACGCCGTATCACCCTGCGCGCCGGCGCAGATGCCAAAGGCCGGGCATTTATTGAAGTGGAAGATAACGGATCGGGTATTTCACCGGAATTGCTGGATGAAATCTTTATCCCTTTTTTCACCACCAAACCGACCGGAACCGGCGTGGGCCTGAGCATTTCCCGGCAAATCATGCAATTGCACGGCGGCGATATCCGGGTAGGATCGTCGGTGGGATCGGGGGCACGTTTTGTGCTGGATTTTTGAGTTCTGGTTATTAGTTATCGGTTATTAGTTATCAGGGTGGTGAGGGACCATCTGTACATATGCCCGGCTGCCCGATAATGGAGGCAAAAGGTAATGAGTGCTGTTTGGCCGGGCGTAGTCACCCCGTCGCTTGAAGCGACGGGGTGACTCGGTGGTAACGCCTGGTACCCTTAATAGCGCAGCCATGAGCAGCGTGTCATACTTCTAAGGACTGAAACAGATGCTTCGCTGCGCTCAGCATGACACACTGCTCATGGCCTATACTGAAGTGGTGCCAGGTATTGGTGCCGTCGCCAATCATCATCCAGATAAATACATGCGGAAAAATGGGATATTAACAACCAAAGCCTGACTGCTCGATTGAGCAGCCAGGCTTTGGTACAGATGGCCCCTTTACCACCCTAATAACTAATAACCGATAACCAACAACCTACTTCAACTGGAAATTGAAAGTGATTGTCCCACATTCCTTGGCGCTGCCGGATGCGGCGAATTTGTAGGCGCGGGCGGCTGACAGGGCCTTGTTGCGCAATTCGCTGTCGCTGGTAGTGGAGCCGCGCTGTGTATAATCGGCGCTGATGACGTTGCCACCGCTATCGACGCACACCTCGATGACGACTTTACCTTGTTTTTGCGAATTATCATTGATCGGGCCGCGTTGTCGTACGGCGCGACCGCCGAGACCACCACCGATGGAAGGGCCTGTGCCGGTACCGACACCGCCGCCGGTACCACCGCCGGAGCCGCTGCTTTTACCGAATGGGTTGTCGCCCGTGCCGCCGGGAATACCCTGGTTGCCGGGTTTGCCGGTATTGCCCTGGCCGGTGCCCGTGCTGCCGGGTTTGCCGAAACTGCCGCCAAACTGGCCTTTTTTCTTGTCGCGGTCTTCCTGTTCCTTACGTTTTCGGTCGGCTTCGGCCTGCGCGGCAGCCTGTTGCTCTCTCCGGACGCGGTCGGCTTCGGCCTGTTTCTGGCGTTCGGCTTCTTTCTGTTGTTTAATGGCTGCTACGTCGGGGTCGTTGGTGGTAGACACGGGGGGCGTAGGGGTGGTTTTCACCGGCTCCGAAGTCGATTGTTTGGGTGGCGTAGGGGTGGGCGTGGGGTCTTCCACGGGTTCCGTTTCGGAAGGGTCTTCCATTTGCTGCCCTTGCGGTGCGGCTTTATCGCCCTGGCCTTCGTCGGGCAGGCCTGCTGCAGCATCGTCGCCGCCGCCGCCCCATTCGAGTTGAATGACCGGCTCTTCCTTCAATACATCGTCCAGCGGAAAGGTGTAAAAGATCAGGAACGCCAATAGCAGACTATGCACGATCAGGCTGCCGACGGCTGCTTTGGTGCGGTTTTCTTCCTTATTAATTGCCTCTTTCATGCGAAGTATAATTAAGTCCTCAGTGCGAAGTACGAAGTGCGAAGTCGTTTGAGAAGTGCGAAGTCTTCAGCATACAACGTTTAATAGCAGGATGCTAACAGGATCGACATTGCACAAGAGATTTCTAAAAAACTACATTTTACCTGAAAATGTTGCATCTCAACCCTCAACATCTCAAACCCTCAACCAACTTCAGTTCGTATCCGCTTTCGGATTGGTAGCCAGAATGGTTTTCAGTTTCAGGCGGTTGGCGATATCGAGAATGGTCACCACGTATTCAATCGGAGCGCCTACTTCGGCGTTCACGGTGATAACGGTTTTGGCGGGATCTTCACCCATCGCACGCAACCGGGCGCGGAGGCTGTTTTCCAGGTTGGCTTCGGTAACGGCTGTTTTTTCAATATAATAGGTGCCTTCCTTCCGGACCGATACGGACAGCGCCGGCGATGCCAGCGTTTTGGACGTGCTGGACGGCAACTGGAGGTTGAGGGCATTGGGGGTAACCATATTGGAGGTCAGCATGAAGAACATCAGCAACAGGAAGATGACGTCGATCATGGCGGCCAGACTGAATTCGGGTTCTACCCGGTTCCGACGTTTGAGTGCCATATTTCTTTAGTTTTTAGTGTTTGGTGTGTAGTGTTTGGTTCGGACTGTGCCGAACACGAAACACCTCACACGAAATACGAAAATTAACGGGAGGGTTCCTGCAGCAGGTCCATAAACTGAACTGCCGTATTTTCCATTTTGAAAATAACCTTGTCGAGGTTCGACACGAGCAGGTTGTAACCCGCCATGGCAATAATGGATACGAACAGACCGAAAGCCGTAGCCGTCAGGGCGTGGTAGATACCGTTGGAAAGAACTTTCGGCGTCACGGTTTCGGCGTTGGTCATGTCCTGGAAGGAAATGATCAGACCGATAACGGTACCCAACAGACCGATCATCGGTGCGATACCCGAGATAGATGCCAGGGTAGAAAGGTTTTTCTCCAGTTTCAGCAGTTCGAGGTTACCCACGTTTTCGATGGCTCGGTTGATGTCGTCGAGCGGCTTGCCGATGCGATCGAGGCCTTTTTCCACCATACGTGCCATGGGTGCGTCGACGCTCTGGCAAAGCGCCTTGGCTGCCTGCAGGTTGCCGTTTTCAACGCTGGCGCGGATGCTGTTCATAAAATTCTGGTCGACCTGGCCGGCGCGGGTGATCGTGAGGTAGCGCTCGATGATAATATAAAAGGCGTAAATGGACAGGAGCGTCAGAACACCGATCACCACCTGACCGGAGAGGCTGCTGCCGGTAATGATGTCGAAAAGGCTTTTCGATTCGACGGGCTTGATGTCTGCGGTCTTGGTTGTTACTTGCAGGAAGAAAAAGGATGTCAGGAAGGCGTTCAGTGTCATAAGAACGTTGGGCTGTTTACTGGTGAAACCGATTGTTTTCTTTTGAAAAGTTGCGAACGCCAAAAGTAGCGCATTTTGTATTCGGCCGAGCAATTTCCTTAACATTTTTAGCCCCCGGTCGGCATTTTGCCAGTTGAATGACAAAGTTGGGTGCTTGAAAATGAAGGAATTATGCATAGCATATGGAAATACCCCGGGTTTACTACATTTGCCAAACAAACTTTTTCAAATGATACAAAAGCATGTTTTGTATGGCTTGCTGATCCTGCTGGCAGCCTGTAAGAATTCTCCGAAATCCGAAACACAGGCTGCTCAACCCGTAGCGGAAGCTCCTGCCGATACCCGGCCGGCACTTTACCTGGAAGGATATTACGCTACTTCTACCCTGCCCGGCCAC
>Ga0209097_10001902_pt1 | contig 17357 bp, 16 predicted proteins | sample AD_UKC052_MetaG_FD_184419 | JGI IMG/M metagenome (GOLD analysis project Ga0209097, IMG submission 184419) | Active sludge microbial communities of municipal wastewater-treating anaerobic digesters from USA - AD_UKC052_MetaG (SPAdes) (version 2) | ecosystem: Engineered > Bioreactor > Anaerobic >... | reverse complement strand
TTTCTGCTTTTGTCTTCTCGTTCTCTAAACGTGCCTTCTCTTCTCTAGCTAGTTTCTCTTGTTCAGCTGCTACGAAAGAAGCTTGCTGTGAATCATACTCAGCTTTATAAAGAGCCTTAGCTTGTTCGACTGTATAGCCACCAGCGTCTGCTATCATCTTCCAAGTTGCATCATCAATCTCTTCTGGTGCCATACCAGCAGTAATAAAGTTCTTTCGTAATTCTGCAGCATTAGATCTTATACGATCAGCTTCTTTACTTTGATACTCTAGCCAAGCTTCTGCGTCTTTAGTTCTCAGTTCTGTTGCTTTCAGAATATCATCGCTAATCTTGGTCTGATAATCAGACATGATCTGAGAGATCTTCGCTTGCTTCTCAGCTAACTTAGCATCAACAATACTCTGGTTATATGCTTTCGTCTTATTCGTCTCTGCTTGTCCAGAAGGAGAGCCTCTTTCACCTGTTAGAGCTGTAATGTTGTATGAACTACCGAGTCTCCCTGTGTTATCTCGATAGATCTGATCCATAATTCTAGAGTACATCTGCTCGATAGTTGCGATCTCTGCTTGCTGCTGTTCTAATCGTCTTTGTCGTATTCTCTCTTCTTCTGCAGCAATCTCTTCTGCTGTCTTTGGCTTCTTCGAGTTGTAGTAAGCTGCTATCTCGTCTTCTGTAGTTTCTTTTCTTGTACCGTCTGTATTGTACGTTACTGTCGTATCAGGTTGTTGCTGAGTTGTAGCTGGCTGAGCACCAGGAATAAACTTTTGCCAGCCATTAGCGTAAGTTATCAGACGTCCACCGTTGATTTGCTCTTCTTTAGCAACAGCAGGGCCGACGTATTGTCCATTGTTCCAGCTTCTTGGATCATTGGCTTCTTCCATTGTTTGTCCGTAGTCATTTACTGTTACCAGTTGACCATTACGGTAGACTTGTGTAGGCATATTTGTAAATTAAGTTAGTTATCCTTTAAGAATAGTAGTTGCGTTAATTGCTGTACCTATTTTTTGGTAAGTAGCTGTTTAGTATAGACTTTCCCGCTAGGTGATTTATATTTACCTTTGTCTTTTCCATATTTATTTAATTACTTATTGACTTATCTCAGCCCTCATAAAAGGGCTGGGGAAGTTAATTAGAATGTAGTGTTTTTATATATCCAAGTTGGAGTGCCTGTCGCACCACCAGTACCGCCAGTAGTACCGCTAGAGTTACCACCACTACCACCAAGACCAGCTCCGCCACCACCGCCGTGTCCTGCCCCACCGCCGTGGCTAACATCTCCATTACCACCATTACCGCCAGTTGCGATTAAAGTGCCAGTATTAGTGATTAGAGTGTTGTATATCAATATTGGCGTGCCAGCACTACCTCCTCCGCCGCCAGAACCAGCATAAGCACCACTGCCAGTAGTACCGTTAAAAGTTCCATAAACACCACCATTTTCACCAGATGTATTAACCGTACCCGTAAAGGTTAGACTACCAGCACATTCAATAACAATAGCTCCACCACCGTCGCCACCTTTACTTAGGGTGGTGGCATTTGTATTTCCAACACCACCAGAACCTCCACCAGAGCCAGGAAGAACAGTAATATGCCTGTCATTTATAAAACCTCTACCAATTGTGTATTGATATTGTTTAACGGTAGAACTGCCTCCAGCTGCTCCACCACCTGTTCCGCCAGTACCTCCATAACCCCCAGCTCCAGCTCCACCATAAGTTACACCATTTGACAAACCGCCAATACCATAAAAATTAATCGCAGTAGTGCTAAGCTCATAAATTGACAAAGCCGATAATCCAGGATTTCCAGCTGTATTAGCACCGACAACCGCTCCACCATCCGCACCTGAGCCCGTAGTTAAAATCGTACCATCTATAACACAGGCACCTTTACATTTAAGAAATATTAAACAGCCTGTTGGTGGAGCATCGCTAAATGTTAAAGTAGCACCAGCACTAATATTTATAGAAGAGTAATTAAATTCTTTAAGTGTTAAACCTCCTAAACTAAGTGTTGTAGTTCCGCTTGTAACGTTTAAAACACCATCAGAACCATCCCCACCAAACATAGATTTAAACTCAACACTCAGACCATTAGCATCGTTTATTAAACCTCCTCCACTCTTTAGCTTTATGTTATTGTTTACTTTGTTTTTAGGCATATTAGTAAGTTAGAAATTAGTTGAACTATACCAATCAAGGTATATTATTGCGTAATTATCACTAGAAGCAGTATTATTTGACGTAATTGATAGCATTCTTGTTCCAACTCGCTGGTCTGTTTTTGTTGCCGCTGCTAAAATCTCAACCTTAGGAGGTGTATCCGAAGAATTAGAAACTGTTCCAGTTGTTCTGTTTATAATATAAATTGTTCCATTTTGTAGAGCCACGTAAAAATTAGTAGCATCTAACCAAGTTCCTCCAGTTGAACCACCAGCCGCACTCGATGTTATTTGGCTTATGAAAGTGAATGTCGTCCCAGAAACACTATATTTTTTTATATAATACGAACCAGTTCTATTATAAACATATAGATTTGTTCCATCATTAAATAGATACTTAACACTAGAATCTGGTGAATCACCTGAATATGATATTGTAGCCTCATTTGTCAACGTCGCCTTATCAACTCTATAAATATTGTTAGAATTAGAGCGTGAATAATAAAGATAATCGCCCATAACTGTCATACTCGGTGTGGCCCAATAAGAATTACCAGAAATAGCACTTTGAAATGAGTGAGTCATTTTATAATTACCAGTAACAGAATCTTTAGCAAGTCTAAAGATAATAATTGTATTATTAGCTGTCGCAGGAGCATTATATGCTAAGAAAAGAGTTCCGTCTGTGTCTGCCGCGGTTGTAATGTTATGCATCGTTACCGAACCTTTAGTCAATTTTCCAAGAATTTGGAAATTAGACTGAGGAGGCAAATTAGTCAACTGACTTCCATCAACTGGTGGTAACTTACCACTTCCATCAAGTCTTACTAATTCATTTGCAGCTGTCCCAGATGTTAGTTTGCCATTAGCTCCATCGTCTAGATTTGACCCGTCGCCAGAGAAAGAACCAGCAGATACAGCACCAGAGAAATGTGCATCCTTAAACTTCTTTGCTGTTGAACCAATATCATACTGATTGTCAGTATCTGGCAAGATGTCAGCATTAACATTTCCCCACGCTGGATTGTAAAGATCAATAGAGACAACTAATAGGTCAATTACATCATCATCTTCAACAGCATCGTTAAAGACAGCTTGGTTAGAACCAGTTGCAATATAATCGTTAGTAGCACCTTCTACCATCAAGACACCGTTCTTGTAGACTTGAAAGTATTTCTTATCTGGAAACGACCCTGTAGTTAATTGGAATGTCTTATTATCATCTCCCTCAGCTTCTGTTCCGAGCAATGTAGTGCGATAAACTGTTCCAGCTCCACCGCCTGCACCTGCTAGTGTCCAAGTAGTTGTGTCTAAGTCGTAAACATAGATTTTAGAGTCGTCTAAAGTAACCCGAACTTCGCCATCATTAGGCAATCCTTTATAAATGTTTGATACTTGGCTAGCTGTTAAAGCAACAGCATGAACACGAATATCATCTAATTTACCCTTAAATTGACGAAGATATGTAGATGGACTATCTCCTGATGCTATTATATAATTTGTTAATTGATTATTATAATAATCAATCGTCTGCGTAGCTTCAGCGACACCATCCATATAAAAAGTCAAATCTGTTCCATCAACTACAACAGAAATATGATGCCATTCTCCGTTAGAAATGATTCCATTAGAATAATAATTATTATATCCTGTATTAGTAGAATTTCTAGTAAGTAAATAAATACGTCCAGTGTTAGTTCTAAAGACAGACCACCGAGCAGTGCTACCAAGAGAAATTATTACTTGCTGACTGACTCCCCCAGCTTCTCCATACATCCAAAACGAAACCGAGGCATGAACTGAAGAACCGACAAATGGGTTAAGTGCAACAGTTCCAATCTCAATATAGTTAGTTTCAGTTCCATCAAAATAATAAGCACTATCGGGATTACCATTTCTGTCTGTCGTTAAAGTTGCCCCAACTACTGTTCCATTATATCCATTCCCAGAAACATCATTAGCATTGCCATCAAAATTCCAATGAGCTATTCCTGGACCACCATCAAAACCTAATAATGCAGCATAATTTGCTACAGCACCTTCCCAGTGCCCTTGATATGTGTCGATAAATGTATCAAAGGTCTTTAGCATTACTGAAAGAGCTGGATGTGCAGTAATCTCTACGATAGCACCTTTGTCGTGTGCGAATTTATTATCTTCTACGCTAGTGCTTCCATCGAGATCAGAAAGACCTCTTAGAACGAACGTAACTACTCCTTCATTGTAAGTACCAGTACAAACTTCTTCGTTCTCTTGTCCTCTGTCTATTACAAAACCGTAGAAGCCAGTTGGTACTGTCTCTCCCTTACGTGTAATAGTAGAGCTTAGAGTCATCGATGTGGAAGTCTTTGAAATACCAGTAGAAAGACTACTAGTATATTTTGCAACAACTTGTGGAATCATATTTTTGAAATTAGTTATCTCTGCTTATATTTCTTCAGAGTCTTAGTCCCCTTCTTTCTGATATCTGAGACCTTGATCTGAGTAATTGATAAATGACCGATACCAGATGATCTGATACGTAGCATCTGTCTCTCGAATTTCTTCATCCTGATCTTTAATGCTTTCTTAAAGAAGCTTGGTGCTGGTAGCAATGAACTGCCACCGTAAAGATCGTCACCAAAGAGTACAGAACCAACTGTCTCGTCTGTAGCTTTGACTGTTATATCTGCAAATGAGATTCTCCCAACTTCTTTCCAAGTCTCTCTATCTTGGCTCGATTCTAAGATGAAGCTCTGTGCAGGCTCGATGAAACCCTCAACGTAGATCTTCTTTGCTTTCTTCAATTGCTCAGTATCGTACATCATATTCCCTAAGCGTACCTCACCTGCAATAGCTGATCCGAGATCTGTTCTTTGATCAAATAATTGATAGACGTTCGGACTAGCTGAATCTCCACCGAAGAGACGGTTGCCGCAGACAACAAACATATTGTACCCGTTATCTGCAGCAAAGATACCTCCAGTTTCGATATTATAGAAGAAGGTCGTGTCGTTTGTCTCAGAAAGCTCAGATGCACCAGAGAAGATTACGAAACCATTGAATCGAACCATTGGAGCTTTATCAAACTTGAAACCTTCAAATGAGAACTGCTCAGAGAGTAACTTAGGCTCTACTTTGTCACTTAGAGCATTGTATGAGAGCTTCTTCAGTACTGGCTTGTTCTCTTCTGAAGTATCAATATAGACAACACCATCATCGATCTGAGCAAACCCGAATGGTGAAGCACAACTAACATTCTGGTTGAACGGTACGTTTGTTAAGCTAGTATCGTTACTCTCAATCTTCACTTTCCAACTTCCTGTATCCTGCATTGTGAAGATCATCCCTTCGAAACTAAAACAGCAAGTAGACTTAGTACCAATCGAATCTTGTCGAAGAACATTACCTTCACCAGCTAATCTATCTCCAGAAGAATATGTGAAGTCAGCTAATCCGTGATTCAAAGGATCTTCATAGAGGTAACTAACTGTAACAGCTGCTATAGTAGTATCAGTAAACGTAACGTCAAGTTCTCCTGTTGCATAATTGATTGTACCAGTTCCGTCACCAATCAGATTACCGTTCTTATCGTCTCTGAGAGACTTCGTACCAGAAATGATCTCAATACCGAAGACTTGAGTATGAGCTAGAGTTTTCGTATAATGCGTACTTCCAGATGATCCAACGCTCTCACCTGAAACGAGTACGTAATTATCGTCATTGTCTACTCTAGAATATCGTAAACCAGTTGGATCTTTCTCCATTCCGACTACGTATGCTCGAGATCCTTCGATCAATAAATAGCCATCGTAGTTCTTTGATCTGTTAGTTAAGTTAACTGGATCTTCTAGTGCAGATGGGTAGATCTTAAATAATCCATCGACTCCATTAGCCCAAACTTGTCTACCAGCAGGTGTGAATGAATTACTAAAATACAGAATAGTATCGTCTTGCAATGTAGTAAGAGAGTCAAGCCATTCGTCATCTTTGTCTACGTTGATTGCTTGTAGCTTAGTTCTGTCTTTTCTAAATAAGACCCAGTCTCCGTCAACTTTCTGTATCGAATGAAGGCCGAGACAAGGAGAGTTTGAATCTACAACAGATCCGACTAGCTTTCTTCCACCTAGAAGCTCTAGTCTGTCTTTGTTTGCTATGAAGTTTCTAGAGAATGAGGTAGCACCACTCGGTACTAGTTCAGGCTGAACAGCATTAACTGTCCCTAGCCCCCACGTCTTGAATACTTTTTCAGTCTTAACTCTAGCCATAGATTTCTTGATGACGAGCGTCTTCGTCAATCATTCTCTGCTCTAGTGAATTAAAGTCAACTCCAGTTTCCTTATAGAAGTCAGGATTCTCATCAGCACTCTTATATTGCTGCTTCATGTAGAAAGCAATCAATGGCCTGTACTCTTCTGGCATCACTGGTTCCTCTTCGTCACTGATCTCCTCTAGCTCAGCTGGCTTGTGAGTATAGTCAATGATTAGACTTCCAGTAGTTATCTCGTTGATTAAAACAAGCTTACCTTCTAGTTCGTCAATATAGTAGTCGTAGTCTGAGTTGAACCTGTCTCTCTTCTCTCCACGAACTAATGGTACTTCAGAGACGTTACCAGCAGAATCCCTATACCAGACTTTCTTGACTCTCCAGAAGTCTTCTGGGAGAGATAAGTCAGAAAGCTGTAGTTCATCTGATTTCTCTAAGAACCACCATTCTCTTTGAGCAAGCAGAGTATCGTAGCCAACTTGCATTACTTGTAGTGCTGCTTCGTTCGAGTCAAATTCTTCACCATCTGTTAGTGTCTTGAATAACTCATAGATGCTAGCTGTTGATTTAGTCCTCATATTTTTTAAAAATATCGTCCTTCCTGTTCAGGACTTGGTCTCCACAATAAATTCCAATCAGTATCGCTAACCTGAATAGTAGGAAGTTTGCCAATTAAACCTCTAGCTTCTCGGTCAATCATATAAAGACCAGCTCTTTCAGGAGTAATTTTTAGAAGTTGACCGCCATAAATAACACCATAAGCTCCTGTATCCTTGTTTCTTACTTGCTTGGTGTCATTCTCTCTTAAAAACTTTGCTTTGTCCATATTATTGTTATCATTTTGTATAATTAAAAGTTTCCAGCCCAGATAGTCAGCAAAACCCCGTAGACAATATCTCTTAAATTGTTGAGCGTAGCTATCATCAATAACAACAAAGTTTTGCTGTTTATCCATATGTAAGGCAACAACTGCGTGATTATGAGTAGTTAAAGGACATAAAACATTGTTTCCGTTCATAAAGGCAACCGTTCCAACTACTGGGCTATAGGTTAATCCTTCCCCTAAACTATTATTCCAAAACCATATCCACTTAAAGCGTTTGTCAAACTCGGCTTGTAGGTTAATAGCCTGCTGGGTCATTAAGGTTTTATCATAGTATTCAGCTATCGTTCTAGGCTTAGGTAGAATATCTTGCGGTAAAGACCATTTACGGCAGGCTTCAGCTGCTTTCCATAAATAAGTGCCAACTCCTAGTGTTATATCGGCATACATTGCTGGCACTCTGTCGTCAAAGTTAATTTTACCATTCTTATAATAGCCGTTATCCCTTAACCACTGGTCGTGTTCAGCTGGTATTTTTCCGTTTTGAACCAAAAAAGTAAATAAGGCTTCTCTGGCATCGTTGTTACTGAAACAAGTGCAACTATAGGTTTCATATAATTCATTTTGCGTCTCGTGTTCTGGGGCATAATTTGTCCAATTTCCTGATGAATTTATTACTTCGGGGGTGTCAATATTAACTCCAGCAATATAATTACCTGGTGATGAGCCAAGTATAACATTGGGAGTAAAAACCCTATCGTTCTTTTTTTTCTTATGGTTGTTGGTCATAAAACTAAAGCTACCAGTTTATAAGGCAGTCAACAATAATCACTAAAAAGACGATACCCAAACCAATAAGAATAGATTTTATAATTTGCCAAACAATTTTCATTTGTTTAATTGTTTAATGATTTGGTCTTGTTGTTTTTCTAGGTTACTAACCTTCTCTTGAATGGTGCTTAATTTAGTAGCATTTTCAATAGTTATCTTAGTAACATTGCTGTTTATACTAATTAAGTAGCCAATCATAGAGGACAAAATTGCTATTACTATGCCAGCAAACCAAAAGAATATCTTATAGCTAACCTTGTTTTGTATCTGTTTTGTTAAGTTTTCTTGTGTTTTGTTAATACACTGGATAATTTCTACGTCTTCCATATAATTTAAGTTTAATTGTTTTTCGTTGTTTCTTGGTATTGCTGTTGTTGTTGGTAGATTTTATTTGTAGCGATATTAGCAGTTAAACCTAAAGCAATCATAATGGCTGAAATCAATTCAGCTACATCTTGAGCAATATAACCTCTACCCAGAGCAAAGACAACTACTGCTCCAATAATAGTAGCAATAGTGGTTTTCTTGCCTGATAGCCAAAGTAAAATTTTTTTCATAAAGTTATTCGTTAATATCGCCATCTGGCTCAGGTTCTACTGGCTCACTAGGCAATAATGGATTAATTAAACTTAATTTTTCTTTTCAAACTTCTTCCGTAGCTCCTCGTATCTTGCCTTGTCAATCTCGTCTTTGTTTAAAGGATTTTGTAAAATCTCTGTAACTGTGAGCAAGTCTTTTGCTTGTTGAACTCCAGCGATTTGATTTCTGTTTAGAGCATTTAGGAGATAGTTTACGACATCACCAGTAAACTCATACTTTAACTTTGTTTCCATATTATTATTAGCTCTCCGTTCTTGATAATTTCAAGAAATCAGAGTTAGCTTTAATTATAAACTTTCAATAGCTGTAATCTTTTCCTCTATCTTTTCAATCTCATCTAAAAGGTTTTGTTTTTCTTGTTCTAATTGTGAGATAGAGTATTGTCCGATTGATTGTAAGACTGTTACTTTTTCACCATCTACTCCAGTCATATCTACTGGGTTAAACAGTTCGTAGTATCCATAAGGTAGAATAGTATTAGACCCATTGTCTACTACTTCTTGATTTATTGCTTTTGCGATAATCATATTATTATATTATTAATTAAAATGTTGTTAAATCAGTTTTTACCCAAGTATCTTTGTCAATACAAATATAGATAGCGTTAGCAGTTACTCTTATCTCCCCTTTAACTCCTGTATCGGTAGATGAACTTGGAGCAGTATTAAGGTCTGATAATTTATATTGGTTTGCGTGAACTTTCCCTTTAAAGTAATTGTCAGTTATTGAACTATTCCCTATCGTTACTGTATTACTCCCATTCCCTATTGCCCCCGCACCAATTACAATCTCATTATCAGTTCCATCAGCACTAGCCATTGAATTATAACCAAGATAAAGACCATTATTACCAGTAGACCGACCAGTAGTTCCATCAGCGATATAACGACCAGAATTATAACCCAAAGCAGTGTTTTGTTGTCCCGTAGTGTTGGAGTAGAGAGAATACATACCATTAGCAGTGTTTTGTTGTCCCGTAGTGTTGGAGTAGAGAGACCGATAACCATTAGCAGTGTTGTAGTATCCCGTAGTGTTGGAGCGGAGAGATTGAGAACCATTAGCAGTGTTTTGGTATCCCGTAGTGTTGGAGTAGAGAGATTGAACACCATTAGCAGTGTTTTGGTTTCCCGTAGTGTTGGAGGAGAGAGATTGATAACCATTAGCAGTGTTGTAGCTTCCCGTAGTGTTGGAGCGGAGAGAATACATACCATTAGCAGTGTTTTGGTTTCCCGTAGTGTTGGAGTAGAGAGAATAAGCACCAATCCCCGTATTATATGAAGCCTCATAAGCTTGAGTCGCTGTTGACCCCATCATAAAATTACCAGCATTTATACCAACAAAAGTATTTCCACCTGCCGTCGTTACAGTTCCATTATTACCATAATTAAAGTCGTGGATAAAACGACTACCATCCTTATAAATAACACCGTAAGGAGTTGTCCCAGAAGTAGTAGGTAAACGGAAGTTTTTCGTTATTTCTAATTGCTGATTAGGAGCAGTAGTCCCTATCCCTACGTTACCTAAACTATTGATTCTCATCGCTTCAGACATAGTACCGGAATTCCTAGTTCTAAATACTAGCATTCCATTTTCTGAACCGGCCGTTGCCCCAGTACCATTTATACCTCCATATACCTCAGCATACGAGGTGCGAGAGTTATTAGAATTATTTAAAGCAAATTCTAATAAAGATCCAAAATTAGCGCCGTTACTCGAGCGGTATAAGCTTAATTGATTAAAATCGGAATCGGAAATTTCCAATTTTCTTGCTGGCGCTGTAGTACCAATCCCGACTTTGCCATTAAAATAGGAATTGCCGACAACGTGTAATTTTTGAGAGGGAGAATTCGTTCCAATCCCGACATTGCCAGATTTTAATACAGTCAACCTCTCTGAGTTATTAGTTATGATACCAAAGTCTTGGTTATCTATTGAGCCTATTGTTTTTTTAGAGCCTAGGGTGTTGCCATCTAAAGACCATTTTAAATCTAGGGCGGATTGAGTTACTGTTGAAATAGGTTTATCTAAATCAGCCACATTATCAACATTATCTAAACCAATATCGCTTTTGTTTAAAACTACAACTCCTTGATAACCATTAACAGAAACAACAGCGTTTGAGTTTATAGATTTTTGCCAGACAGTTCCGCTATAAACTACCCAGTCGCCCTCTGCGAAAGTAATATCACCAGAGCCTAAGTCTTGCGTTCCTGCTACCGAGCATAAATAAATATCCCCCGCATCGCCCGTGCCGTCAGCCAGACTTGGAATGTTAGTTGTAGCGTTCCAAGTTCCTTTGAATTCCATTACAGTTGACGGAAGTTGCCCTGCTGGTATTTTTCCGCCATTATCCAAAGTCGCTACTCCGCTATTAGCACCTTTTTCGCTTGCCTGAATATAAGTTTTTAAGTCTGAGATTTGACTTTCTGTTATACTAATTCCAGTTGATTTATCCCAAGCAGAGAAGACTGGGTCTGTTTCGCTATAAATTGGTGGAGTATTTAAAAGCCAAGATGAGAATATCGGGTCTGTTTCGCTTTGCAAGGCTGTTGCGATTAAACTATGGTCAAATGAACTAAGATGTCCTGATAGGGAGTTTGAAGCCGAATTGACAGGGTCGTAAAGTCCTGCGTGGTCGCCCCAACCATAGGCGGTATTCCAATTTTCTATTTGAGTAGCATTTGTAAATTTATTGGTTGTAGCAGTATCATCTAAGTCGTCAGGGTCCAAAGTTTTCCATTCATTATCAAAATCTACATTAGAAGCTTTGGCCAAAACTTGTCCAGTAGTTCCTCCCGTAATAGCACCGTTTCCCTTTAAAGATAATAACTGCCAGTAAGTTGTGTCAGTCGGCAGGTTGCCAGTTGACTCTTGAATTGCAACATAAGAAGAACCAAGATAAGAAACGCTTTCCCCAGTGTTATATGTAACATCAGCAGCATAAACACCTTTAGGCGTTATTCCTCCTGTGAAGTTAAGATGAACTGGGTTGTCAATTAGTTTTACTATTTCCATATTATAATATTGTTACACCAGTAAATATTCCATCTGTATAAATTAGTGTTTCTGTAGCCACCGTTGCTCCTGCTAACTTATAGACGATAGAAGTTAGAACGCCATCGGTATAGACGAGTTCTTTAGTATCGTGCTTAGGGATGTTTAGACCTGCTATTGACTGAATAGTTTCTTCGGTGGCTGGTGTCATTCTTACCTCTCTGCCATTGATGAGCCTCTTGATACCAACAACATCTGGTCCACCTCCACCACCAAATGACTTATCATTGAGTTTCTGCAAGAGTTTTGTAACTTCTCTTAACTGACTGACTGCTTTCTCGTCGCTTCGTGGTGTTAGCTCTTTAATCTGCTTCTCAGGAAGTGGGTATTCTTTTGGTAGATCGATTCTCTTCTGCTCTGGTATCTCGATTGAATCGATCGAAGACACAATTGACTTCAAGAGAGAGACGACTTTCGAAAGATCAACTGGCTCATTCTTTAGCTTTCTGAGATCTGACGATAAGCTCGTAATTGCTCTCTCAATCTTCGATGTATCAAGCTTCGTCTCTTTAGCAGATATCTTCTTCAGAATCCTCTTGACGTCTACTAGAACATTCGAGAGAGACGTAACGTCTGTCTTCTCAAACTTGAGATTATTCAGAGCATCTACGATCTCTTTATTGCTTGTAGGTTCTAGCGTCTTCGCTACATCATTAAATGCATTTATGACTCTATTGACGTTTGTCTCTAGATTTGTTACGATCATTCCTTCCATAGAAAATGCTTAATTCTGCCCAGAAGCCAGAAACTTCTGAGCAGTATAAACAACCTATTAAACAGCAATCTGGAGGTCCAAGAAAGTTCTAGCACCGTCAGCAAATGTCTTGTAGCCGTATAAGGCATCAATCAAGAAGTTGACAGTCTTCTGTCTTGGTTCTGGGCGTGGATCAGGATTGATATCGCTTTGGATAACCATATCAACACCTTTCTTTCTGCCAGCATAGCAGTGAATCATCTTCTTGCTCCAGATATTTGAAGCATGAGTCAAAGTCTCTGTAACAGATAAGCGACCAGAGCCTGTACAGACTAAGTTAACAGAAGTGCCAGAAGCAGAAGCAACGACTCTCCAGCCGATTAACTTCTTCCTGTCAGCATCAGAAACCTCAGTATAAGTAGTACCAGCACCAGCAGCATTGTTGATAGCAGCGATCAAGTTAGCTCTTGAAGCAGCAGCGTTAGCACCGGCTAAAACTTCACCAGCAACAGCAGGGGTTGAGCTTAGAGAAGAAACAAACTTGAATACAACGCCTCCAATCGAAACAGTATCAGTAGCAGTAACATCTTGAGCTAGAGATAGAGAAGCAGTGAAAGTCAAGTTGTTAGAACGATAAGTTCTGAAACCAACGATAGGGCCAGAATAGCCGTTCTTGAAAGTAGTACCGGTCATCTCGATATTCTTACCTAGCAAAGTTTGGTTCGCAATCGATAAGACGTAAGGATCAGTGACTAGCACTAAGTCTCCGTTATCTTCAACATCGTTCGCACTTAACTTAGCACCTAGATCTGAGAAGACCTGAGCAAAGTTAGTTGTGGTCAGAGCGATACCGTTGCCGTTAGTGCCAGCGATATCACCGTCGTCGAATGAATCGAAAGCATTTAGAGTCTGACCGAGGATGTCAGCATCCATGTACCTTCGTAATTTCAGTGTGCACTCTTTAGCAGCAAGTTCACCAATCTTGCGTGGGCCGTTCTGTAACTTATCCCAGCTATCAAGTTTGAAGTCAGCAGACTTCTGTTTGTCAATTGTCAACTGCTCGTTAGAATCACCAACACCGTTGATAGTACGATCAGTGTACCGAGTGACGTCTCTCACATAGATGTCAGAGAAGTCAGCAATGGAACGACTAACAGTTTTACCTTCAGTTAACTGTGACTGTAAGCGAGTGTTGCCAACTACAAAACCAACCATCGTCTTACCAAGAATGTCCTGGTAGCGAGGTACAAATGCTTCCTTAAATGCAGTTAAAGTAGACATAGTTAATTAGCTTATTGACCTTGTGAATCTAACCACTCGTAGTACTTAGTACGAGATTCTGGATTTGCCAATACTTTCTTATAAGTCTCATCGTCCATCGTAGCGAAGTCTACATTCTCTGGTGCTTTAGAACTAGCACCTTGAGAACCAGCTTCTGGAGAGTCTTTCTTCGTTTTCTTCTCTTTCGTTGCATTAGGATAGAATTCTTTTCGAATGTCTTCAAGAGTCTTTAGATGTAAGAAGTCTTTGCTAAATGCAATCTTCTGAAAGACATCCTTCTTTCCAGCTAGTTCTGGATACTTAGAAGCGATTGACTTTTCAAAATCTGCTTCGAATAGAGCAATGCTCTCTTCAGCTAGATTGTTCTTAGCAACCGGCTTAATCTTCTCCTCAACTTCTTGAAGAACTTCTTCCTTCGTCTTCGTTTGAATCATCTTTACGAATTTCTTGGCTACATCTAGCTCGATACCAGCAGCTTGAGCGAATTCATCAATGTCTTTGTTTGTTAAATCACCAGAGAGTTGCTCCTTCAGAGCCTTAAAGTCTCTCTTTAATTCAAGAAAGACGCTAAGAGGAACTGTGTCACTTGAAGACTCTTTCTTAGCCTTCTTCTCTCCAGTCGGCCGATAAGATGTGTCTGGTTCATCGCCTTCTTCATCTTCGTCGTCCTCGGTGTCTTTAGGATCACCTTCTCCTTCCTGGTCTTTCTTTCCCGACTGACCAGATTCGTCGTCTTCGTGAGAATCGAGTCCATTCATAATTTCTTCGATTGGCTCACTGTTGCTCTTTTCATTGGGCATAAATTAGTAGATCACTAATCGAGATAGCTATCAAGGTTGCTAACCTGTAATAACCAGTTTCAAGACGTAGCGGTCTGTATTTAATAATTAACTTAAAAGCGAGGTAATAGCGGAGAAGTCTGAACGTTTAGCTTATTAGCATAAGCAATCGCTGACTCCTTCGGGTTCTCGACACCATCTTTCTCAGAATAAACTCTGAGTAAACCTTTCTCTGAAGAATAGACACCATAAGCATCTTTCTTCGAAGACATCGCCCTGACTACGAATCTAGCAGCAACTGTAGGTTCTTCCTGTTGTACAGTTGGCAGCTGTTCGTCTAAGTCATCGACGTCATTTTTTTCGTCTTTCACAGATTGTCCTCTAGGCATAAACTTAAAGATTAGCGAGCCAAGACTCAATCGAGGTCTTAGCATCACGTGAATTAGATATCTTAGTCTTGAGATCTACAGCAGCCTTTAGATCTGCAATCGCTTGCACATCTCGAGACTCGAATAGATTCAAGAGTCGATTGGTAATTTCCGAGTTGAGCCACTCAACGAGTGCTGTACCGCTTCTAGATTCTAAGATCTCAGCGAACGGTAGTGCTTTCTCGTATTGAGACTCGATCTCATTGATCATCTCAATGTCTTCTGCTTCTGTAAAACCATCTCTTGCTTCAGTGAAGTCTTTCATACTAGTATTGTTCTTGAATTAGTGACGGAACAGTCTCTGCTTGCTGCATCGTCTGAGCTCCTGCTGTGGCAACGTCTTCTGGTGGTACTGGCATCGCATTCTTAGCTCCTGTTGCTGCAGGAGAGTCAGGTGCAGGGCCTGGTTTACCAGACATAGACATCTCGATCTGCTTCTGCAATAACTCTTGCTTCGCTCTGAGATAAACGTTACGAACAACAACAGGTTGAATCTCTTCGATGTACTTCAGTAACTTATCTTCATCTTCTTTTGACAAGTCGTGATCGTATACATAATCGAAGATTCTCTTCATGTACTGAATATCTGCTTTGAGATATTTCCTGAACTTCTTCTTGAGTAAGATCTTCTGAATGTCTTCGTCTGCTCTAGTCAGTTGATTCTGATCAACGATTGACGAATCTAACAACCTCTTGATCTCGTCCTTATTGAATCCGACGATACCAAGTGCTAGTTCTACTCTTACTTTCTGGTTGACGATCTGACTCATAGCTAGTTGTGCTAGAGCATCTGCCTTTGCTTTCTTCGAGAGAGTATCTTCATTAACTTTAGAAACTCCACCTGTTATGTTAATATCAAAGTCAACTAGGTCTTCTTGTGTGATATCTTCATATTCAACACCGTTTGTACCTAAGATCTTAATAGCTTCGACCTTGTCAAGTCTATCTTTCGCAAATGATAAGTACTTCTGAGCAAGTCGTAGGTGGAATCTATTGTATGAGAGCTCGAAGAGTGTCATTCTCTTCTCTAACTCTTGCATGTTACCGTAGTAGATTCCAACTTTCTGAGTTGACGTCTCGTTAGCTGTAGCTCCAGAGTTTAAACCAGTGATCTTGTTTGTCAGAGACTCTAAGATCCAGTCGATTGATGCTGGAGCATTGATTGAAGTACCTTCAAAAGTATAGATTCCCTTACTAGGGTCTCTACCTCCCGCTGTTGCGATAAGAGCATCTGGATTATAAATAAGCTTACTCGCATCTGGAAAAGTCTTCGGGTCGAATGCTCTCATTGGTCTCGTCTTCGATTCACCAGCATCAAAGACTTGGTTCAGAGAAACGTTTCTTAAATAGAACATCTCTCTGACTCTAGTTAGTGGAGCAATACTCCAGAAGTTAAATAGATCTGGATAATACGCCCAAGATTCGTATGGATAGAAAGCTTGCTTCTCGTCCTTTAAGAAACCAGTGATATTTTCTAACTCAGTTTTCTTAATGATTACCTTCTTGTCTCTATTATACAGCACGTAAGCCCGAATACCGTTGATCTGTGTATAAGCTTCTGTAAAGACATAAGATGCTTCTCCACTTTGAGTGAAGTTTTGTAAAGTAGCACCTTGAACAAAGAGACGATTTCCTTTATCTGAGTTTTCATCGTCTGGTGCTGGTGCGTTGTTATCTGGAAAGAGACCGAGCAACTCTTTAACCTTCTCTTGGTCATAAGATTTGTTCTTCTCTAGTTGTGGTTTGGAAATAATGATGTTATCTTGACCTAAGTAACGTGCAGACTCTAAGTTCATTCCGTTAACTAATGGATCAATCCAGAAGTCGTAGTGATCAACTGGGTCAAGTCGGTGCCTGTATGGATATTCTGCGTAAATCTTATTGATACCTCTGCCAGAGACAATAGCAAGCTTCTTCGTCATAACGTCTTTGAACTCCCAGTCTTCTCGTGTGACAGCAGTTTCGAATTCAAATAAGCTAGTAACTTTCTGAGCCTTTCTAGTGTCTCCTGATTCAACACCTTCGAAGATTACTGTAATCGGTGTTCTTAACCTAGAAAGCAAAACGTCTTCGTAACCAGCAGCTAACGGAAGCATGACATTCGAACGTTTCGAGAGAGTCTTTCTCTTTCTACAGTACAGAAGATTCTCGTTCTCGTGCCAGTCATTTACGAATGGAGCACGATAGTCAATAGCATTGCTTCTTTCTAGCTCAACGCGCCTAATAATCTCTTCGTCTTCTGGCCACTCGATCTTACCGTCGAAGACTCCTTCGTTTCCGAGAGAAACTATTTCGTTTTTCTTTTCATTTTCCATAGATTATAGATTCATACTAGGATATAAAAATGTTCCATCGTCTTCGTCGTCTAGAAAATCATCGTGTTTAACTTCTGGCTCTGATGGAATTACTTCACCGTCAATAAATGTTAGCATCAGAGCATCCATCGTATCCGGTGATC
>Ga0209097_10001899_pt1 | contig 17363 bp, 15 predicted proteins | sample AD_UKC052_MetaG_FD_184419 | JGI IMG/M metagenome (GOLD analysis project Ga0209097, IMG submission 184419) | Active sludge microbial communities of municipal wastewater-treating anaerobic digesters from USA - AD_UKC052_MetaG (SPAdes) (version 2) | ecosystem: Engineered > Bioreactor > Anaerobic >... | reverse complement strand
TTACTGGAGAGAAAAGTCCGTTGTATTTTTTGATTGGTGCTATACTTAGTGGGATGCTCAGTTTGGTCATTATGGAAGGATTAAGCAGGAGTCGAATGGTTAGAACCGACACTTCCATAGCACTTATGTTATCGGTGTTTTTCGGGACAGGTATTGTTTTGCTCACATCCATTCAACATGGAGGTAATGCAGCACAGGCTGGATTAGATAAATTCTTATTTGGGAAAGCTGCATCTATTACACAAGAAGATATTTGGTTGTTTTCCATTTCAGCAGCATCCATTTTAGGTATTCTAGTTCTCTTTTTTCGAGGATTTACAGCCATTTCATTTGATGAAGAATATGCTGTATCGCTTGGTTTTCCTGTTAAGTGGCTACGCTTTTGTCTTTCGTTTATTACAGTTTGGGCAGTTGCTGTTGGAATACAGGCGGTAGGAGTTGTTTTGATGTCGGCATTATTAATTACACCGGCCTTAGCAGCTCGGATGTGGACAAATTCACTTCGAATTATGATTGCCTTGGCCTTAGTATTCGGGATGATTTCGGGATATATCGGAGCTTTTGTTTCGTATACAGCTCCTGCAATGCCTACAGGACCTTGGATTGTGGTTATTGCAACCCTATTAGCTGGAATATCGATGTTATTTGCGCCACAACGCGGATTGATAGCACAATGGATAGAGCGTTCTAAAAACAGAAATAAAACATTAGAAGAGAATATCTTGAAACTGTTTTATCAGATAGGAGAAAAGGCGGGAGAATTTAGAAAGCCAGTTTTAGAAGAAGACCTAATAAACTACCGCGCATTTTCCAATCAACAATTGAGAAAAGGATTGAAATTGTTGCTTTCGAAGAAATTGTTGACGATGAATTTACATGCCTGGCAATTGACAGAACAAGGTGTTTTAGAAGCGCAGCGAATCGTTCGTTTGCATCGATTATGGGAATTGTATTTACAGCAATATCTCAATCTCGATCCTGATCATGTGCATGATGATGCTGAGGCAATGGAGCATGTCATCACCCCAGAAATTGAAGCACAATTAGATGAGTTATTGGGCTATCCAGTTATTGATCCACATAATACCTTAATTCCGCCACGGGTATGACGTTGAACGATTTTTGGATAGTATTGACGGCTAGTTTAATCTCACTTTGTTGTGTTATACCGGGAACTTTTTTGGTTTTGCGGCGCATGGCTATGTTTGGAGATGCGATTTCACACGCCGTATTACCCGGATTGGTGATTGCATATATGATAAGCGGATCGCGAGCAAGTATGTATATGTTGCCCGGAGCAGCAGCAAGTGGATTACTGGTTACATTTCTAATCGAATGGGTGAATAAACGGATGCGGATTCAAAGCGATGCAGCCATTGGACTAATCTATACCTTCCTATTTGCCATTGGTGTTATTCTCGTTTCGGCATACACTGCACAAACCGATTTAGACCAAGATTGTGTCTTATATGGTGAAATAGCTTATGTGCCTTTTGATTTACTTATTAGTGACGCAGGAACTTCTTTAGGTCCTCGCCAAGTGTGGATTTCGGGCGGATTGTTTGTCTTGTTACTACTAACTCTTTGGATAGGATATCGAGCACTTTACTTAACTACGTTTGATTCGGGATATGCAATCTCAATAGGCATTTCGGTCACATTTTGGCATTATTTATTGATGGGAATGGTATCCTTATCGACTGTTGTTTCATTTGAATCGGTAGGAGCAGTATTGGTAATTGCATTATTGGTTGGACCATCAGCAATTGCCGCCTTGTTTGCCAAACGATTGCCCGTATTGCTGCTTTTGGCAGGAGGAATTGGTATTATATCCTGTATTGGAGGTTATTTATTAGCAGCTTGGTGGAATGCATCCATTGCAGGAGCAATATCCATGGTAATAGGGATAGAATTCGGATTGGCTATTGGAGTAAAAAAGCTGTTACATGCTTAATTACATTCCCCCGCTGAATACTCTGTAATGCCTGAACATTCGGCCATACAGCTGTTACCATACGTTACTCTATCGCATCCACAAACTGGATCGTAGTTTTCGGGACAAATACAACTTGAATTTGATTTTGCCTGACAAGCTTCCTTTTTACACGAAAAGGCAAGGAGTAGGATTAGTATAGCCAAGAAAGGAAGAAGATACCTATTCATATCAAACACTTTCGAATAATATGCAACGTCAGGAACTTTTGTTTTAGTATGGAAGGTCATATTTCGGTTAACTTGCGCTTTCAAAACCATCCATTTATGAAAATTCTGGCGGCTTTTTTAGCCATCATTACTTGTGGAACACTGTGTTCTCAAGAAAATTACAATTTAACAGTCAGGGGACATTTAACATTTCCAGGTAGAGAGTTAGCTAATATTGGAGGCTACATAGATAGTCTAGGAAATGAATATGCTTTAGTTGGAACCAGTACAGGTTTAAGTATTGTGGACGTTACTGATCCCGATAATCCAGTAATGAGTTTTGAAGTGAACGGAGTTACTAGTATTTGGAGAGAAGTTAAAACTTGGCAGGGATTCGCCTATGTAACAACTGAAGGTACAAATGGGGGACTAACTGTGATAGATTTACGTGAGTTGCCCGACACTATATATTCTCATGTGTATCGTGGAGATGGAGCGATCAATAATCAATTAAGTAAATCTCACACCTTGCATATCGACAATGGTTATTGTTATGTATATGGATCGAATATCGGAGTTGGGGGAGCTTTATTTTTAAGTTTAGCTGATCCTTGGAATCCAGTTTACATGGGGCGATATAATGAGCATTATATCCATGATGGATATGTTTCGGGTGATACAATTTGGGGATCACATGTTTATCAAGGGTTTTTATCAGCAATTGATGTAAGTGATAAATCAAATCCTGTCACGATCACTACCCAAACAACTCCAGGAAATTTCACTCATAATTCTTGGTTAACTGATGATCACAATACAGTTTTAACAACCGATGAAGTCCCGAATTCCTTTTTAACATCCTATTCGATTGATGATATTGGAAATATTTCTGAGTTGGATCGTTTTCAAACTGCACCTGGCTCTAATTGCATCGTGCACAATACCCATGTTTTGAATAATTACGCAGTTACATCTTGGTATACCGAAGGAGTTGTAGTTGTTGATGCTGCTCGTCCAGCTAACTTAATTGAAGTTGGTAAAAATGATTTTACACCATTTGAAGGCAATACGTTTAATGGATGTTGGGGTGTTTATCCATTCTTACCAAGTGGAAATTTAGTTGCTTCTGATATGGAAGGCGGACTTTTTATTTTGACTCCCAATTATGTTCGTGGATGTTATTTAGAAGGAATTGTTAGAGATGCTAATTGTGGTGCATTGCTCGAAGGTGTAACTGTATCTATAGTAGAAATAAATGTAAGTGAGCAAAGTAGAATTGATGGTACTTACCGAACAGGAACTGCATTCCCTGGGGTTTACACGATTACTTTTAGCAAGCCTGGTTATGACACCTATACGATTCCTAATGTGACATTAGCAAATGGGGTTTTAACTGAATTCACGATTGATTTAGTTAGTCCAACCAGTTTTGCATTAGATGGACTTGTGAGTAATGATGTATCTGCACCAATTGATCAAGCCTTGGTATCATTAAGCGATGGTACAAGTAGTTATCAGCTAAATACCAATAATTTAGGTGAATATGTTAAATGTGATATGATTCCCGGAACATATCAATTAGTGATTGGAAAATGGGGATTTGAAACAACTTGTATTAGCGACTTTGCATTGAGTTCTAGTAATAATGAAGTTCAAACTCAATTAAACACGGAGTATTTTGATGATTTCCAGTTTAATTATGGCTGGACAGTAAGTTCAACTGCAGGCTCAGGACTATGGGAACGAGCGATTCCGGTTGAGACGAATCTTTCGGGAGTAATATCAAATCCGGGTACAGATGTATCTGGAGACTGTAATTCGTTTGCATATGTAACTGGTAATGCTGCTGGTACAGGTCCAGGCACGGATGATATTGATGATGGATATACAAAACTTACATCACCTGAAATGGATTTATCAACTTATACAGAACCTTTCATTTGGTTTCATCGGTGGTTTTTTAATGGGGGAGGAAATGATAGTCCGAATGACACTTTGTATGTAAAGCTTACTAATAATGGTGGAGCACCTGTTACAGTTAAGAAAATTGTTCAGGATACTAATTCATCCCAATGGATTCCAGAAGTTTTTAAAGTGAGCGATTATATTGCTAATCCAGGTATGGTGAAGTTTATATTGGAAGCAACAGATTTTCCTAATGGTCATATAGTTGAGGCTGGACTAGATCGTTTTTATGTAACAGATTCGTTTACTGTTAACATTGCAAATCCACTTTTGGAGGATGCTGAGTTGGTTTCGTACCCAAATCCTTCCACAGGTCTAGTATCTGTGAAATGGCATGTTTCAAAGACGGTAAAACAGGCAAAACTTGAATTCTGTGATTTACAGGGTAGGGTTATTCAAGAACAACAATTAGTAAGCGATTCCGGTTTGATAAAACTAGGATTAAACGTCAATTCAGGAATTTACCTTATGCGATTAATTGCTGATGGTAGAATAGTAAGAAGCGAGAAAATTGTGATAACGCAGTAAAACATTTGAACATAAATGAGCCTGAATCATGCGAAATGGTTCAGGCTTTTTTATTTATTGGAGTGGATGAAAGAGTCAATCAACAATAAAATAATCATAAAAAAACCGGAATAGATTGCTCTTTCCGGTTTTCGATTTTGTTTGAAAATCTCACCAATCGTCTTTTTTCTTGAGAGGATCTGTTTCGATAAATGTTTCGAGTGATTTTATGAGTGTTTTCATGTACTGATCTGTTTGTTGCAGATAAAGTGCATAATTAGGATCATAGTTTTTGGCTTCTTTATCCATCCAACGTTCGATTGGATAGTAAGATGTTTGTTGCCAAGAGATATTGGTTATTTCGTATTTGAACTTTGCGTCTTTGAAAAACAGCTTCATTTTAAAATTGACCAATCCTGCATCAACCATTGGAGCGGGAGTTTTTTTGGAAGCTGGGTCGGGACGTTGGATAGTAAATGTATAACCTCCATCAATTGTTCTTCCTTCGGCATCAGCAAGCTTGATGGCTTTATTAGGATTTTTGAAGTACGATTTGAACCAACGTAGTCCACGGTTGTAAAGCGTGTCTTTGTTCATACCAGGTTCGTCGACCACTTCGGTGTAGGTAATGAGTTTGGATATCTCATCAACCGGCATTTTAGGAGCTGCAGGTGTTTGTGCCAACAGCATTCCTCCCTGTAAAGTTAAGCCCAGGAAAGCTAGCTTCATGTATGTTCTCATAGGATGTATCATCTGTTTACAAATCTAAACGGCTATACAGGCTTTGAGTTGTTGTTTTTCAGATAAGTATTGACCGAGTTTTTAACATTCTTATTCGACTTCGTAAACCACATTTGTCATGAAGAAAACACGACGTCGTTTTTTTCCGTTTTAATCTTTTTCCTCCGATTTGATTTTTTGATATCCGCTTGTTAAAAGCAGTAATTAATTGCATTCCAAAATGAATATATAGTCTTTCAATATTTCAACTTTTTCAGTCAACGGTTTTTCTTTGATTAGATTAGTCAGATTAGGAAATTCAAATCCGTCTATATTTTTTAGAAATGTCTCTAAATAACTTGCCTTAATGGCATATCCAGCCGACTCAGCAACTTTCGATTTTGCATAAATAACCCCAACTAAGTTACCTTCTTCGTCAATAAGTGGTCCTCCGCTATTTCCAGGATTCACAGCAGCAGAGATTTGAAATTTACTTATGTCACCTTGAGCTCCACTTTTTGAACTAATAATACCTTCTGTTATTTTTAATTCTTCCCCCATTGATTTAGTTTGAGGAAAACCAAGTGCATAAATCTTTTCTGCCTGAGCCACACCGCTTGAGCGAATTGCAAATGGGGGAATTGAGAACTTTAAATTTTTATTAGAAATTTTTAATAAAGCTAAGTCATTGGAAGGGTCAGTGGCAACAATAGTAACTCCATATTTGGTAGTGTAGTCAGAACCAATTCCCTTAATTGTGATTTCCTTAGCGTTTTCAATGCAATGGTAATTTGTCACTAAATAACCATCTGAGCTTATAAGAAAACAAGTTCCTTGGCCTTTACCATCTTTTTTAGCTATGTCATTAATGGAAGATTTTATTATAGGGAATTCAATGTTTTCCTGATGTTTCTGAATGTTATCGATTTTAATCAAGTATTCTTCAACATCCGCCTTTTGAACTTGTTCAAGCGCCCCCTTACTATATAATACATAATATTCTTCGCCTCTCTTTACGTTTATAGAAATTTGGGAGGATTGAGATTTACTAGGACCTCCATTTGCACCTGGACAAAAGACGTTAAGTGTAATATTAATCTCGCCTTCAGAATAAACCTTATACTTAACTATAGATTTATGACTCAAATTAAATTCCCTTTGATTAGGTAAGGTGATGTCGCTCCTACAAGCAGATCCAAAATAATTTCCAGTCCTAACAAAGTTTATTGTTGAAAATGGTAACTCTTCATTTGTCTGTGAAAATAATAGACTAGAAGTAAGACTAAGAATGATTAAAACAATTAAATTTTTCATAGTTAAATTTTTTGAAAGTGTAAATATTTCATAATGGGTGCAAGCGTAAGTTAAACGTAGCTTTCGTGCCAAATGAACCGAGAATTACACCGTTTTCTTTCATCGGTATGACAAAGAAATCACCCCATTCATCCTCTAGGGAAACTTCAACTCTCCCAATTTGGTCGGTTTGAGCATTTAGAAAAGTGGTCGATAATGACAATAAAAATACAATGCCTAAAGAACTTAGCTTTAGGTTCAAAGAAGAAAAATTCATTTAGTAGATTTATTTCTTTTAATTGATTTTGCCGATTCGAGTACCATCGGGGATAATTGCTTTCTTTTTCAAAACGACGATACCTTCAACGATACAATAATGCTCCGTTTCGCTGTTAGGAAGAGAATTATCGCCTTTAATAATTACATTATTTCCAATTCGGCAATCTTTGTCGATGATGGCTTGTTCGATGTGACACGATTTACCAATTCCCATCGGGATTTCATCTTTCTGTAAGACAATTTCCTCCAACGATTGATAATAATCATTCCCCATGATGATGGCATTTTTCACGACGGTTTTTTCACCAATTCGGGAACGAACTCCAATAACAGAATAATCAATCAGTTTTGCATGAACGATACATCCTTCGGCCACAATTGATTTATTCAAACGAGTTCCAAAAAACTTAGATGGAGCTAATGCACGTGCTCGACTGTAAATACGTTTATGATTATCGAACAGGTTGAATTTGGGCAGATTGTCGCAAAGTTCCAAGTTTGCCTCATAGAATGAACGGATGTTTCCGATATCTGTCCAATAGTGATCAAACTGGTACGAAGACACATTGTAGCCCGAATTAATAGCTGCTGGAATAATACCTTTTCCAAAATCAGTGGCATCAGGATTTTCATCAAATAAACGCTTCAACGCATCTTTTCGGAAAATGTAAATCCCCATGGAAGCCAAGTATTCCCGACCTTTTTTCTTAAGTGGAGCAGGTACGGGTGAAGTCCAATTGGACAACACATCCGGCTTAGGTTTTTCGATGAACGTCTCAATTACATTGTGTTTATTCACCTTCATAATCCCAAACTCCGGAGCATCTTGTTTATCAACCGGAATGGTAGCAATCGTCAAATCGGCATTTTGATCTAAATGGAATTCAGCCATTAACTTGAAATCCATTTGATACAATTGATCACCACTCAAAATCAACACGTAATCGAATTCGTGTCCAGTTAAGTGATGCATACTTTGACGAACTGCATCGGCTGTACCCTGAAACCATTTATCACTGTTGGGAGTTTGTTCTGCGGCTAGAATATCCACAAATCCAGCACTGAAATTATCGAAGTGATAGGTGTTTTTTATGTGACGATTTAGCGAGGCTGAATTGAATTGCGTCAACACAAACATGCGTCGTACTCCCGAATTAATACAATTGGAAATGGGAATATCAATTAAGCGGTATTTTCCTCCAATGGGAACTGCAGGTTTAGAGCGACTACTCGTAAGTGGATAAAGTCGGCTGCCTTGTCCACCGCCCAAAATCAGGCAAATCATTTTAATAGTTCCTTTCATGCGAATGAAGGTTGAAGTGTTTTATAAATTGAAATGTACGTATCGGCTGCTTTTTCCCAACTAAAGTCGAGTTTCATGATTCTTTCCCGAAGCGGAATTAAAATGTCTTTCCGTTGAAAAAGTTCGGCTGCACGATGAAATGAGCGACAAAGTGCATCTTCACTTAAATCATCGAAACGAAGTCCGTTTCCTTCCCACTGTGTGACATCAATTACCGTTTCGGCTAAACCACCAATGCTTCGAACGATAGGAATCGTTCCGTATCGAAATGAATACAATTGGTTTAATCCACATGGTTCCACACGAGAAGGCATCATCAGAAAATCGCTACCCGCATATAGTTGATGAGAAAGTTGTTCGTTGTATTCGATGGATGTATCAAAATAACTCCACAAGCGTTCGCGCATTTGCATGAACACATCTCTCAGAGCAGGATCGCCAGTTCCAAGGACAACAAAAGAAGCTTGACCGCCTTGTTCTAGAAACCGCATAATAGCACCGGGAATCAAATCGGCACCTTTTTCACCAACTAATCTTCCAATAAACGTGATGAGAGGCAAATCGGCTTGAATGGCAAAACGTTCGGCGATTACTTGTTTGTTTTGTGCTTTATATTCATCAATATTCTCAACTAAAGGATAGGCTAGGAGTGGATCATTTTTCGGATCCCAAACTTGATTATCAATTCCATTTACAATTCCATACGCTTTATGGAATTCCATGTTTATCAAGCTTTCTAGGCCATTTGCTGCATAGCGTAATTCATTCAAATATCCACCCGAAACGGTACTGAATTTCCAGCAGCATTTTATCGCACATGCTAAAGGATTGATGTTATGATCCCAATCGAGCAAACCGTTAGCATTGGCATCATACCAAGGTAAAATCCAACTTCTGCTCCAGCTAAATGCACCATGATACTGTCCGTTGTGGATGGTAAACATGGTAGGTATTTCGGACAAAGCACGATATTCAGGACAGTGTTTAATCATGAACGGAATTAATCCGGTATGATGATCATGACAATGAATGATATCGGGCTTTTCGGGCGATTCGAGTAAGAACTTTAAAACAGTTTGTTGAAAGAGCACATAGCGTTCGGCTTCATCGCTGTATCCATAGCCTGTATGCGTGTCGATGTATATTCCTTCCCGATCGAAAAAGCCAGGAATATCAACTGTTAGCAAGCCAAATCCAAGAGAATTTCCAGTATAGCGATCTACATGAACCGGAACTTGCATATCGCCCAAACGCACAAGAGTAGAAAAGATACGTTCAAAAGGCTGATTAAGAATCCACTTTTGCTTGTATTTGGGTATGATAACTAATGCAGGATGGCCAGCTTGACTGAGATATTTAGGCAGCGCGCCAACCACATCACCTAATCCGCCAGCTTTGGCAGCAGGATAACATTCTGCACTTATGTGTATTACTTGCATAGAATAGGCTAAGCGGTAAAGTTAAACGGCAAAAGGGAATTACAAATACCCGAAAATCAAATTATTATTAAGGTATTAAATTCGAGTTATTCCTCCCGAAACAATAAACTTCATGATTTCATCGGAAGGTGCATCAATAGGGGTGATTAGATCATTGTCGACAATAAAAAGATTACCCGAAAAATTATAGCTGTGCGGTAAATAAACAGCCGATTTTCCTTCTTTAATTCCTAAATAAGTGAGGTCTTTTTGTGTGACAAAGCCCAATTTGTATAAATCGGCATCACGTCCAACTTTCACCATGACTGGTTTATTGAAACGTTTTTCATTCCCAACAAAAGCCGCAAGCATATCTCTAACCGAAGTATAAATTACTTTGATTAAAGGAACTCGATCAATGGTTTTATTAAAGAGTGATTTTAGTGGTGTTTGAATGAGAGCTGTACCAATAATTCCGAGGAAAGTTGTTCCTGCAATGATGATCAGAATACTAACTCCTGGAACTTCGTATGGAATTAGTCCATCCAAGAACATAAATACCTTATAAACTACATAAAAGGTAATACCTAAAGGGACAATCAGTACAAGTCCTTTCAGGAAATAACTGGTAAACCGGCGAAAAATATGTCGGAAAAATTTACTGAGCGGATTCATTTTTCAAGGAATAAGCTGCAAAGGTAAATTAATGCAAGCGATAGTTAGTGACTAACTACCTTCAATCCAATGATGGAGCAAATTAGTGTTCCGAGAAAGAAAATCCTCCAAAATTCAGCTGGTTCGCGAAAAACAATTAATCCAACTAGAACAGTTCCAACTGCGCCAACGCCCGTCCATACTGCATAAGCGGTTCCAATAGGTAACGTTTGTGTTGCTTTGTATAGTAATAGCATACTGATGGTTAGGCACACAAAAAATCCAAGCATCCACCAAGTAGCTGTTTGACCGGTGCTTTCTTTCGCTTTTCCAAGGCAAGTTGCGAATCCAACTTCAAATAATCCAGCAATAATTAAGATAATCCAATTCATTTAAGGCTCTCCTTCACTTTTCGAGTAAGTCCAGCATACACTAAATCGTAGGAATAATGTATGAGTTCTTTCACCAATTCGGCAGGTAAATGCTCAAAATGAAGTGTATTCCAATTGGTTTTACTCATGTGATAACCGGCTTCGATGGCTGAATATTCTTCCCGTAAACTGATGGCACGTTCTGGATCACATTTCAAATTCATTTGTCCACCTTTTTCCAATGGAATTAATGTAAAAATTTTTCCGCCAATGCGCATCACCAGCGTAAACTCATCAAATGGAAAATCTTCCGTCACATGAGGTAGATTGAGGCAATATTCACGGACTTCTTCGATGTTCATTTTTTTGATGTGCTGATTTGCTAATGTGCTAATGTGCTGGTGTGCTAATGTGCTGGTATTCTGATGAGTTGAAGTATTAATCGTACTTTAAGGGAAGTGTTTTGGATTGTTTCATTTCGGAGATGATGAGCATGGTTTCTACATGGCGGACTTCTTCCATTTTAGAGAATTGGTCGGCGATGAGTTTTTCGAATGCGGGAATATCTTGAACGAGCACTTTCAATAGATAATCGGAATTACCGGTAATCTGATAGCATTCCATGATTTCGGGAATTCCCATGATGCGATCGCGGAATTTATTGATCACATTTTCGACTTGACGGGCGAGGCTGATTTCAATAAACACGCTAACACCCAATTTCAACTTGGAGCGATTCAAGCGAGCATGGTAGCCATCGATGAATTTTTGTTTCTCCAATTTCTTAACTCGTTCGAGAGTTGGGGCAGGGGAAAGGCCAATTTGATTACTCAATTCTAGGTTGGTCATTCGACCATCTTCCTGAAGTAGTTTCAGGATTTTATAATCGATTGCGTCAAGTTTATCTGCGGGACTGCTCATGTGCTAAAATTACAAAAAGGAAAATGGAATGAGCATGCATTCGCATCAAATTTACTTATTGAAATAAGCGTGAAGCAATTCCATCTGCCAATAACCAAGCATCAGGATTTAATCGAAATGAGGTTTCGGTTTCAATGATATGCTCAGGATTTGGTAGCTGTTTTCGAGCCGATGAAAAGTACTGAACCGCTTCTTTTCCAAACTTAATTAAGGCTGCTTTATCAATTCCATTGAGCGTGCGTAGTCCGGTTAATACCAGTTCGTTGTAACGAGTTTTTTCATCTATTACTTCGAGCGTATGTTCGCAATCTCCTTGAGCTAAATCGCGAATATATCGGTTGTTGTTTGCCACATTTTCGCGTCGAATTTTTCCGTTAAATGAATGAGCTGAAGGACCAATTCCCACATACGATTTTCCTGACCAATAGGCTGAATTGTGAACCGCAACATGTTCGCCCCGCGCCAGATTACTTATTTCGTAATGCAAGAATCCTAATTCGGGAGCTAACGATTGTAGAATCTCAAATTGTCGCGCCGCTTGTTCTTCATCTGGATTAGGGTAATTACCTTTTCGAATTCCTTTAGCTAAAGGCGTGTTAGGCTCAACAGTTAGTGCATAACATGATAAATGATTAACGGGTAAGCTAGCCGCTTGTCGTAAATTGGAAATCCAACGTTCATCGCTTAATCCCGGTGTTCCATAAATTAAATCGATGGAAAATTCTTTAAATCCAATTTCTGTTGCTAATGCTATACAATTGAGTGCTTCGTTTGCAGAATGAGCGCGATTCATAAAACGAAGATCTTCCTCAAAAAACGACTGAACTCCAATGCTCAATCGGTTTATTCCCTGATCTTTAAGTTGAAGTAGTTTTTCGCGACTTAAATCATCCGGATTAGCTTCTAATGTTACTTCTGCATTGGTTGCTATTCCTAGATTTGAGTGAATATAATCCATCAATCGACTCAGTTCCGAATTCGAAAGTTGAGAAGGAGTTCCGCCACCGAAATACACACTTTTGAGTGGAAGAATAAATTCACTTTTCCGGAATTCCATTTCTTGTATTAATGCCTCTACCATGTGTGATTTGTAATGTGTAGAAGTAGTGAAATGGAAATCGCAATACGTGCAAGCCTGTTTGCAAAATGGGATGTGGATGTAGAGCACGTAAAACTGATTGGAAGAAAATACTTAAGCTTTTGGAAGTAAAATGCGGAATGTTGTTCCTTTTCCTACTTCCGAACGGCGTACGAAAATTTTGCCCTTATGATAATCTTCGATGATACGTTTTGCTAAGGATAAACCTAATCCCCAACCACGTTTCTTACTGGTATAACCCGGTTGGAAAACTGTTTTAAGTTTTGATTTAGGAATACCTTTTCCAGTGTCGATTACGTCGATGTAAGCGTATTTCCCTTTGTCGCCAAATTGAACTTCTAAAGAACCACTTGTTTCGATGGCATCAATAGCGTTGCGAAAGAGGTTTTCGATCACCCAATCGAAAAGCGGAACATTGAGTTTAACGTTCATGCGCTCATCTTCAGGTAATAAATTCACCAAATCGATGTTGATTTTACGTGAAGTTCTTGGACGCATATAACTGATACTTTCTTCAAGAACTTGCTGTAGATCCTGTGTTTTAAGTTCTGGCTTAGAACCAATTTTGGAGAATCGTTCGGTAATGATTTCGAGGCGCTTGATGTCTTTCCCCATCTCTCCAAGCGTTTCCTCGTCGATGCCTTTCATGCGAAGGATTTCGATCCAGGCAATCAAACTCGAAAGGGGTGTACCTAACTGATGCGCTGTTTCCTTCGACATTCCCACCCAAACCTGATTCTGCTCTGCTCTTCGGGAGAAATTGAACAGGAAATAAGCGAGAATCATGAATAGGGCAATTACCGTGAACTGAATCACCGGGTAATACTTCAACTGCGTTAACAAAAATGAGCCTTGGTAGTATATGCTGCATTTTCCGTAATCAGGAAGTTCAATTTCGAGCGGAGTATTTTCTGAAGCCATGCTAGTGGTTAGCTTTAGCATAGCTGTGGTGTCTGCGATGATGGTCGAATCGAGGTTACCCGAAGCTATAACGCGTGTTTTTTTCTTATCAACCACAATTACTGGAACACTCGCTGAGTTGACAACTACCTCAGATATAAAAGATTTGATGATGTTATCGAGTACTTCTCTTAACTCACTGAATACGCGTGAATCCTGGTAGTAAATGAAAAATGTATTGGAAAAACCATCGTCAATTACAATCGGACGATGTGCTGAAAATGCTGCTTTTACTTTTCCGGTGAAGAATTCTGCTTTTCCAAATCCGGTTGTATCGGCATTAGTGATGTAGTTGACCCGGTTTTGTTGGTCTACTATTATAGCTGGAATCGTATTGTTTTCGCTGACCACTTTTAGGTAGAACGAACGTGCATCATCGTCTTCGGTGATACTTAGGTTTTGGGTGGCTTCGGCCCAAATTTCGGCACGTTTGCGTTCTTCGGTTTTAAGTCGGTCGAATAAACTCTCGGTGTATTTTACCAGTTCGGCGCGGTTGCGGACGGCATCAGCCCAGAGTTCTACCTTTTTGCGTTCTTCGGTAGATACTTTTTTGACAAGCACATTGGTGTACCAAAGTGATACAGAAATAATGATGACAGCCATTCCTGCCAGCCATAATTTCCACCGATATTTTTTAGCGTAGATATTCAAGTTACTTGTCCTTGCTGAGTTCGAAAAGTAGGGCTTTTTCTTCTTTGCTCAGACTGTCGTACCCCGAACGAGAAATCTTGTCTAAAATTTCATCAATACGTTTCTGGCGAATTTTAGAGTTGAGGTTCCAATCTTCATCTTTCATTGGACGCTTGTGCGCAACTTTCAGATTGGATTTCCTGCTTTTTTGAAAAGAAAGTAAATCCTGTATTTTGCCAAAAAAGGAGGCTAAATCTCTTCCTTTTTTCAAATTCATCGCCCAAATAAATCCGAAAAGAGCGCCACCAAGATGTGCTAGATGTCCGCCTTCGTTACCGTTACTGATGGAAATTAAATCGAGTAAGACAAATAATAAAGCTAGCCAACGAAGTTTCATCTTGAATGCACCAAACAAGAACACTTCATCATCGGGGCGATAGGTGCAAATGGCAATCAAAACGCCCATTACAGCTGCCGAAGCTCCAACAGCCGTATAGTTAATCGGTAAAACATTGAAAAGTGGAAATAGATTTACCGAAAGCAGGAATACGAATGCTCCAGCAAAACCACTTACAAAATAGACATTGATAAATCTTCGGTCATCGAAATACCTGTTGAACAATTGATAGGTAAAAAACAGGGTGAGCATATTGAATAGAATATGCATCAATCCTCGATGAACAAAGAGGTGAGTGATAATCGTCCAAGGTTTGAAAAGCAGCTTTAGCGGATCTCCGGATAGTTCGAGAAGACTTAATATTAGCGCTCCATCAGCATCTCGATTTAGTAAATGTAAAATCGAAATGGGGACGAATACTAAAACAAAAGCAATTACATTAATAATGATCAACCGAACACCAGCGCCCGAAGTTGACCAAAGAATACGTGCCTGACTCATGGCATGAAAACGTTACGCTTGCGGTCTTGTTTTTTCCAGAGTAAAATAAGTATGATTCCAAACAACATTCCTCCAAGGTGAGCAAAATGCGCTACGTTATCTTCGATGTTGTTACGTAAGCCCGAGAATAATTCAATAGCTCCGAAAACCATAACGAAATACTTGGCTTTCATTGGAATAGGAGGAATGAGCATCATGATCATCACATTAGGGAAGATCATTCCAAAGGCAAGTAGCAAACCATACAAAGAACCTGAAGCTCCTACATTGACCGTGTTCTGGCGAAATTCAACAACTTCGGCAACCAGCTTTTTGGATTCTACAACATAACCTGGATTTTTTAAATCATAATACCAAGCCTTCATGAATTCGTTCAGTTGCTCGTTATCGTATGAACCGGGAAGATAATTCGTAGTAAAACGATCGAAACTGATGTAATTCGGATGCATGTTATAAGCATTTGCTGCTTCTAACATGGGACGAAATTGAAAATTAGTTACAGTTGTTTGAACGGTTCCTGCACCAATTCCAGTAATAAGGAAATATATTAAAAAGCGTTTCGAACCCCAGAAACGTTCGAGACTTGAACCAAACATCCACAATCCAAGCATGTTAAAGAACAAGTGGAATGGTTCTTTGGTATCGTGCATGAATAGGTGCGTAACAAGCTGCCAAGGCTGAAAAAAGGGTGAGTCGAAATTAAACAGTCCGAGGTAGCGACTTAAATCAATTCCCGATTCACCAGCTCCAATGGACAAAAGCCAAAGTGCTACACAAATAATTATTAACGTACGTACAACGGGAGTAATCGAATAAGGAGATCCTGAATTCATTTGGCAAAAGTAGGGAAATGCGCAATCGGGAATAAGGAAAGAATTCGGAAATCAACGACCAAAACGTGCATCGAGTTCTTCAAGCGGAATAATGGAAATGATGGATCGTCCAGATGGTGTGTAAGCGGGTGATTCACAAGCAAATAATTGATCGATAAGCACCAACATTTTTTCGGGACTTAAACTACCTGAAGCAGAACGAGCTGCGTTTGCCGCAAGAGTTTTAGCTAATTGTTCGGCGCGGTTGAGTTGTAAATCTTGTTGACTACGTTTGAATTGCTCTAAAAGAGAATCGAACAGGTTTTTGATATCCAATTCTTGGACTTCGGGCGGAACGCCGTTCACAGCGATGGCAGTTTTGCCAAAGTTCTCGAAATCAAAACCCAATGCTCGAAGTTCGGGTTCGAGTGCACGGATGAGTTCAAAATCGGGAGTTGAAAATTCTTTCACTACAGGAAATAGCAACTGTTGCGATAAGCCATGGTGGCCCGATTCGGCTTTTTGCTTGAGTAATCGTTCGAAATGAATGCGTTCAAATGCACCAGTTTGTTCGATTAACATGAGTCCACTACGAACCTGCGTACAAATGTATTTACCGTGAAGCTGCCAAGGTTGAGTTTTCTCGGGAGTTTCAGCAGGTTTGCTCAGTTCCTTTTTGGGTGGAAAGGTGAGTTCGGTAGGCGGTCCAGCTAAATCTTCCCAACGTGCCTGACTCAATTTGCGCAACTGATCTTGCTTTTCGACTGGCGCAGGACGCGGATTGCTAAACGGATTGTAATCGGGATTTACCTGAATCTCCGGAGCTTTGATTTCGCGTTTATTGGGAAGTGGAATTTCGAACGCTTGTTCCATCTCAAAATCGAGCGTTGGAGAAAGCGAGAATGCTCCAATTGCCTTGCGAACAGCCGAACGTAGAATGGCATAAACCGAACGTTCGTCTTCGAATTTAATTTCAGTTTTGGTCGGATGAATGTTGATGTCGATGGTTTTGGGATCAACATCGAAACGCAGGAAATAAACCGGATATGAATCGGCAGCAATGAGTCCTTGAAAAGCACCTTGAACCGCGTGATTTAAGTACGTGCTTTTGATGAAACGGTTGTTGATGAAGAAGAACTGTTCTCCACGCGTTTTGCGAGATGCATCGGGCTTGCCAACGAAACCGGTAATGGTAACAACTGAGGTTTCTTCTTTAACTGCGATAAGACGTTCGTTCCAGGATTGTCCCATGAGTCCGACTATACGTTGTTTAAACGTACCGGGCATGAGTCGATACACTTCTTGACCGTTGTTGTTGAGCGAAAAAGCGATATCGGGAAAGGCAAGAGCAATGCGTTGAAATTCGTCGAAAATATGTTTGGTTTCGACCG
>Ga0209097_10001883_pt1 | contig 17430 bp, 9 predicted proteins | sample AD_UKC052_MetaG_FD_184419 | JGI IMG/M metagenome (GOLD analysis project Ga0209097, IMG submission 184419) | Active sludge microbial communities of municipal wastewater-treating anaerobic digesters from USA - AD_UKC052_MetaG (SPAdes) (version 2) | ecosystem: Engineered > Bioreactor > Anaerobic >... | reverse complement strand
CCCAAGCAAAACCGTAAATATAATTATCCCGGGGCCAGTATCAGTCTGATCGTGAGTGACCTGATCCCTGCCCTGAAAAAAGGGAATATCCTTAACTACTGGAAAATAAGAACTTCACGTGCGACCACCGCCCGTCTGAACTCTCCCTATTCCACCCAGTCTGTTTTCGTGGATAACCTGGCCAGTGGTGGTGGTTATTCTTACGGATTCTTCAATAACAACGCAGAACTGGAACCGGAAAAACAAAATACCCAGGAACTCGGTACAGAATTCAGACTGTTCAATAGTCGTCTGAGTGTTGATTTCACCTATTACAATACACTGAACAAAGGCCAGATCATTGAAAATTTCCGTCTGAGTTATGGAACCGGTTTCGTACTGAATACCCAGAATGCCGGTTCTACCCGCAATAAAGGGATTGAGATCGTGCTGGACTACAGTGTTATTAAGAAAACAGATTTTTCCTGGGATATGCGTTTCAACTTCAACCGTATGCGCAACCAAGTGGTTGGACTGCCGAAATCAGTATCTGAGTATTATATCGCTGATACCTGGCTTTATACGGCCCGTGGAGGTCTTAAACTTGGTGGACCAACCACCTCTATCACCGGTAGTACGTATGCCCGCAACGCAGCCGGCCAGATCCTGATCAACCCGGCCAATGGGTTCCCTGTAACCGATGCAACCTTTAAAGTAATCGGTGACCGTAATCCTGATTTCACCTCCGGATGGAACAACAGCTTCCGTTACAAGAAATGGAAACTGAATATGCTGTGGGATCTGAAAGTGGGTGGCGATGTATTCAATGGTACCAGCCGTTTCATGACGGTTACGGGTCTGAGTACACGTACACTTGACCGTTATACCCCCCGTGTGGTGGATGGTGTGTTAAATGACGGACTGCAGAATTCTGCAACCCCTACACGCAATAACATTGCCGTAGTTCCTGCATACAACTACACTTTCTACACCCTGCCTGATGAAGAGTTTATCGAGAGAGATGTGAATTATTTCCGCCTGCGGGATATCACGCTCAGCTACACCTTCAATCAGAACTTAATCCGTGGCCTGAAAACCATGAGTGCGTTTGTAACAGGTAATGACCTGATCCTCCTGACCAATTACAGCGGCGCTGACCCGGCTGTAAATGGTAACTCTGCCGGTGGACGTGGTGTGGGTGCCTTTGGTTTCGACTATGGCACACTCGCCAGCCCCATGCAGTTAAACTTTGGAATCAGAGCCTCCTTCTAACAAACAAAAATTATTGAAATATGAAAAAGTCAATTAATAAATTCATTTGTGCGGTTTCCGGGGGAGCATTGCTCCTGCTGGGTTCCTGCAGCAAGAAGATTGATGAGTCATTCGCTAACCCGAATGCCCAGATTAAACAACCGATTGAAACCCTTTTGCCGGGTATCATTTCCAATATGGCGATCCAGCACTCAGCCAATGGTACCCTGTACGGACCGCAGAATGATGGGTTGTATATCGGCCGGTTCATCCAGAACTGGGCAACCAGCAGTGCGGGTAACCAGTACGATCAGATGGGAGACAATTTCATCAACTCCAGTGATGTCATGGGCAGTATCTGGGCCATGCATTATTATGGTATGGGTGCCAATCTGAAACGGATGATTGAGTGGGGAACCGAGGAAAAGAAATGGGATTATGTTGGCGTAGGCCAGGCCATTCGTGCCTGGGGCTGGCTGACCCTGACGGATATTCATGATGATGTGATTCTCTACGAAGCCTTCAACCCGGAACAACTGGTATTCAAATACGACCCACAGTCAGAAGTGTTTGAGGAAATCAAACGCCTCTGCAATGCTGCCCTGGAAAACCTGTCTAAAACAGGCGACGGGGTAAGTCAGACCAACCTGGCCCTCGGGGATGCCTATATGAACAACGGCGATGTAAACAAGTGGAAAAAATTTGTGTATGGTATAATGGCCAGGACCTATAACCGGATCAGCAACAAAGCCGGGTTATATCAGCCTGATTCCGTGGTTTACTATTGTGACCTCGCCATGCAAACCAATGCCGACAACACTTCCCTGAAATGGTCCAATGCCGGCGGTGTGGGTACCTACAGCTACTGGTCTCCGTTCCGCGGTAATATCGGCACTTTACGTCAGACCAAATTCATTGCCGACCTGATGCAGGGCGTGAATAGCCAGTTCCCGACCAGCAGTCAGGATCCAAGAGCTTGGTATATCATCCGCGAAAATCCGAATGGCACATTTAAAGGAAACCGACCCAACAGGGGAACCGACGGACTGGCCGTTGCTGATCAACCCGCCAATTTCTGGGGTGGTCTCTTTTCTTCTACCACCGCTCCTTCAAGCGATGCGAATGCCCGGTATATTTTCAGGAATGCCCCGGTTTTCCCGATCATCACTGCCAGTGAAATTCAGTTTATTAAAGCAGAAGCTTTGCTGAGAAAAGGTGGTAATAATGCCGGAGCCCAAGCTGCTTACAAAAAAGGTATTGAACTTCATTTTGCCCAGTTAAGAGCAGACTACGAAGCCACTGTTCCCGTGGCTAATAAAATCTCAGATGCTTCAAGGGATGCTTTCCTGGCCAACCCGCTGGTGGTTCCTGCTGCCGCAAATCTGACCCTCTCCCATATCATGATGCAGAAATATGTCTCTATGTATGGCTGGGGTGTGGTGGAAACCTGGGTGGATATGCGCCGTTATCACTATACTGATCTGGATCCGGTAACCGGCCAACAGGTTTACAGGGATTTTGCACCTCCTTCCGGTACTGATCTTTATGCCCGTAATGGCGGCAAACTGATTTACCGGCACCGTCCCCGATTTAATTCTGAATACCTGTACAACGTGGATGAATTAAACCGGCTGGGTGCATTTGCAGCAGATTATATTACCAAGGAATGCTGGTTCTCAAAACCATAACTACCTCACGCTAAAAAAAATTGATTATGATCTTTTTAAAAAAATATACGACAGCTATTTATATACTACTGTCTGGTAGTTTGCTGGTATCATGTACGAAAAGCTTTGACTCCAGGTTAAGTGCAACTTATGGAAATGATAAAAGCAGTAATGTACAGTATTTTATTTCAACCGTAGGTGCGCTCCGGAATTATATTTATGTGGATTCCAAACCGATAAATGGCGCGGCCCTTACTTCCAACACGCTGTTCCCCAGTATTGGATATGGGTTTAGCGTGCCAACCGGCATGCGCAGTTTCTTACTGAGAGATACGCTGACCGCAACTACTCAGCCCCAGTTATCATTTGCCCAGAACATGGAAATCGGGAAAAACTACATGGTGGTAGCCTACGATACCATCACTTCCATTAAACAGAAAACCATAGAAACACCGGTTGTCATACCCAATGATACCACGGCCAGGATTCGTTTTGCCAATTTTGTATATAATCCCGGGGTTATACCGGCCGTTGATATTTATTCTCAAAACAAGCAACAGAATGTGTTTACCAATGTTCAGGTAACGGATGTAACAAGTTTTATTCCTTATGAATCCGGAAGAGCAGATACTTTTTATATCCGTCCGACAGGTACCTCCACCAATTTGCAGAACTATTTTACTACCCCTGCCCCTGCAGGCTGGAGAGATATTTCTTTAATTTTTACACCCACGCTCAGAAGAGGTTATACGATCGTATTCAGAGGTGGGTACAGGGCAACCACCTCCACGAATGCAACGGTTCGGGGATTGAGTGTAATAGCCAACTATTAAGCAATTTGCTTTTACCAATAAAAAGAGGGTGTCTGAAAAGACATCCTCTTTTTTTATACATGCTTTCGTAAGAAACCTCCCTCAATACAGGTCAGGCAAATTTCAATTCGTCAGGCGAAGAACAAGTATGCAATGGAGATCGCCGTAATAATCCCGGCCAGGTCGGCCAGCAACATGGTGGTAACTGCATACCTGGAATTTTTAATACCTACGGCACCAAAATAAACAGCAATAATATAGAAAGTGGTATCGGAAGAACCACGGAATACAGAAGCCAGGTTACCAGCAAAGGAATCAACGCCATGCGCATTCAGGGTATCAATCATCATAGCCCTGGCCCCACTGCCACTCATAGGCTTCAGCAAGGCTGTTGGCAATGCGTCCACCACCCGGGTATCTCCACCAAAAAAGATAAAGGCGTTTTTCAACAGATCCATTACGTATTCAAAAGCACCACTGTTACGCAAAAGACTGATCGCCACCAATAAACCTACCAGGTAGGGTATAATCCGGATGGCTGTTTCAAATCCGCCCTTGGCTCCATCCACAAAGGCATCAAAAACCGGTGTTTTCTTATACACCGCCCCGGCTACAATCAACAGGAAGATCAGGAGAATAATACCGTTACTCAGGCTGGTGGAAAACAATTGCACCCCTCTCGCATCCAGGGTTCTGATATAAACAATAAGGCCGGCGATTACGGCAAATAATCCCAATACCCATAAAAGGATAACCGTCTGAAAAAGCCGGATCCGCTGACGATACGCTACAATCATCAGGGCAGCCACTGTAGCGGCGAAGGTGGCGATCATACAGGGAATGAAGATATCCGTTGGGTGCTGCGATTTCAGCGCCACCCGGTCCGCTATAATGATCGTAGGGATCAGGGTCAGACCAGAAGCATGCAGGCAGAGAAACATAAGCTGTGAATTGGACGCCGTGTTTTTGTCCGGGTTGATCTCCTGCAGGCTCTCCATCGCCTTAATGCCAAAAGGAGTCGCCGCATTATCCAGTCCCATCAGGTTCGCGGAAAAATTCATCACCATATGACCCATTGAAGGGTGGTTTTTGGGAACCTCCGGAAATATCTTCGAAAAGAACGGACCAATGATCCGTGATAAAAAACGGATCCCTCCTGCCCTTTCTGCAATATTCATAAAGCCCATAAACAGCGCCATAATTCCAATCAGTCCGATACAAAGATTCACCGCATCACGGGTGGTTTCGAAAACCCCGTTGGCTGGCAATATTCTGAACACCCGGAATGACCCATCACTGGTCTTTGCCACTTTCTCTTTGTCCCAGATCGCCAGTTTCAGTTGTGTCAGCTGGGCATGTACCGTTGCCGGAATAGCGGCAGAATCCAGACTTCTGGCAGAAACCGTATCCGTATTTTTTCCGGTTACCAGGTTACTGAAAATCTGCTCCTGCCCGGGTTCAAAAAGAAATTTGCCTCCAGCCACGAGTAATGCGATGAATATGAAGGCGGTCCAGATTCTGCTTAAAGCCATAAATATCTAGTTATAAGTTATAAGTAGTAAGTTTTAAGCCTGCCTGCCGACAAAGGCAGGTCAATACACTGATTCTACAAGATGTTGTTAACAAGCCGTTTATGACATGATGAAGATAACGAGATTTAGCGGCATTAGGAGGAGGCCATGCCGAAGAATTAAGCTATCTTTGCACACTTTTTAAGAAGTCCGAATAACAGGAAGTCGGAAAAGCCCGGAAGTTCGAAACACTTCTTTCTTACGGACTCCCGGTCTTTGTTCTTTCGGACTCAAACTTAAAACTTATAACTTAAAACTTACAACTCCTCATGGCATTACAGGCAGGTATCGTGGGTCTCCCAAACGTCGGTAAATCAACTTTGTTCAACGCCGTCAGCAACAGCGCCAAAGCACAGGCGAGTAATTATCGTTTTTGTACCATCGACCCCAATGTGGGACTGGTCGATGTACCGGATCCCCGGCTGGATAAACTGGCCGAGCTGGTGCTTCCCAACCGTACCGTTCCCACCCAGATCGAGATCGTGGATATTGCCGGATTGGTGCGTGGTGCCAGTAAAGGCGAAGGCCTTGGCAATAAATTCCTTGGAAATATCCGGGAAGTGGATGCCATCATCCATGTGATCCGTTGTTTTGAAGACGAAAACATTCTGCGTGATGAAGGCGCGATCAATCCGGTCAGTGATAAGGAAATCATAGATACCGAACTGCAGCTGAAAGATCTCGAAAGCGTGGAGAAGAAGATCCAACGTAATGAGAAGCTGGCTAAGCTGGATCCCAAACTGAAAGCAGAACTGGAAGTATTGCAATTATGTAAAAAACACCTGGAACAAGGAAAGAGCATCCGCGAACTTGATTTTTCAAAAGAAGACCGTAACGCCATTGCCGACCTGTTCCTGCTCACCGAAAAACCGGTACTCTATGTAGCCAACGTGGACGAAGCGTCCATGCATACCGGTAATAAATTCTCTGAAGCCCTGAAAGAAGCCGTGAAGAATGAAAAGGCTGAAGTGATCGTGATGAACAATAACATCGAAGCACAGATTTCTGAAATGGATAATCCGGAAGACAAACAGCTCTTCATGGAAGAATATAAGATGGAAGAGCCGGCCCTCGACCGCCTGATCCACTCCGCTTACCGCTTACTGAATTTATTTACTTACTTCACCGCCGGTGTTCAGGAAGTACGGGCCTGGACCATCCACCAGGGATGGAGAGCTCCGCAGGCCGCGAGCGTGATTCATACCGACTTTGAAAAAGGATTCATCAAGGCCGAAGTAATCGGATACGATGACTTTATCAACTACGGTTCAGAAGCCGCCTGCCGCGAAGCCGGTCGCTTACGGATTGAAGGGAAAGAATACATTGTGAAGGATGGAGATGTGATGCATTTTAGGTTTAATGTGTAAAGGCGGCCCCCTAAATACGGCCCCCTAAACCTGCCTGTCCGGCAGGCAGGTCCCCCGAAGGGGGACTTCGAAGACCCGTATAGTTTGAACTTTCCTTTCTCTTAGACTTGCGTAGGATTTCCCGCTAAGATTTATAAGTCTCTACGTTCAACGAAAAGTCTTTTTTGGCTTTGCGGGACATATTTACGCAATACAAAACACTAATTGACTTTACTATAAAAGGAGTCTGAAGTCCCCCTTCGGGGGATTTAGGGGGCCGAGTCTTGCGTGAGATTTCCCGCTAAGATTTAAACACACTCCGATTAAGGAAAAGTCTTTTTTGGCTTTGCGGGACGCATTACGCAATGCAAAACAGTAAATGACTTTACTAATATCGGAGTTTGAAGTCCCCCTTCGGGGGATTAGGGGGCCGCCTCAAAATAAAGCCGTAACACCAGCCCGGCCAAGGTGCACCGTTCTCGCCGCGCCGGATTTACGCCCATCATAATTGAAAGTAAGTTCCAGGTTATTGATGAGTCGTTTATTAAACCCGATGGTCCAGAGATAATTACTGCCGGGTAATAAACCATCCAGCATGATATAGCTGACCGTGGTGTTGGCCACCGCATTATAATTAATATTATTCAGGGTAAACTTCGCCGTCACCGAACTCCTTTGCAGGATATTATACCTTGATTCCAGGTTGATGGAATGAGAGATGGATTTCTCCCCGCCATATGCCGGTTTATTTTTCTTCCGGTCAAACTTATACGCCGTTTTGATATTGAATTTGGTGCCCTTTATAAAGATCAGGGTGGGCTCTGCACTGAACAGGGATAACTCGTAATTCCGGTTGGCAAAGGAAGGCGTATACAACGCATTGATCCCGGTCCGGCTGCTCATGGTCAAAGCCAGTTTCCGGTTAATATTCCAGCGCCATTTTGCTGTCCAGTCATTGACCTTACGGCTCTCGTATCCGTACGTCAGCAGGGATTTACCGGTATTCCGGAAATTTGTCAGGTCCAGTCCCCATTTGCTGTTGAAGCGGTTAAAAGAAAGCGTATTGAGAATACTGGTGCTCAGGGTTATCAGGGCCGTATCACTAACGGAGTACTTAAACGGATTGAATTCAAATGAACCGGTAGCTACGGATTTTTTACTGGTCTGGAAGGAACTTAACAGGTTTAGTCTGGAAACAAACTTCTTCATCCCCTTCAGTTTTGAATCCGTCAGCAATACCCGGGGATTTAAATCAATCCGGTAGTTAAACGTGTTATAATTGGCCTTGATAAAATCATTGGTCGGTGTGAAAACCCGGATAAATCTTGCCTGGTCGGCAAAGGCAGCCAGTTCAAATTCATTCAACTGCTGGATATTGTCACTGTTATAATCATTCCAGGCATACTGTCCGGTTCCTGCCGGCACTTCGAGATAGGCGAAATCCCGTCGTTGCTCCTGCCCTGCTCCTACTTCATATAACACATTTCCGGTCAGGAAGCCTTTCCATTCATTCATTACATACTCCGCCCTGCCTAAAATAGTTTCATCTTCCTGCTGGGTGGAAACCGTATTGTTCAGCACTTTCAGTTTCCGGAAAGTAGCATTCAGGTAAAACTGTCGTTTGGCATTTCCTTCCAGCATGGTCTGGAGATTCAGGTTCAGACTGCGATCGCCCCGGATAAACTCCTTACCCGCTGCGTACTTATCAGACCGGGTGAAAAAAGTAACCGCATATTTATCCTTCCGGCTTTCGTCCGATTTCAAATAAGCGGAATACACATCAAAATAAAAAGAAGTGGGTGTCAGGGTATCAGATAACTTATAGACCGTATTACTTTTCTCCAGTGAATAGTTAAACCCGGCTCTCCAGTTGTCCAGTTTTTTAAGTTGTTTGCTGAGGTCAATGGTTGGTCGGAGAAAACTTCCCTTATTCTGATTATAATCAAACCCCGTTACCACCAGCTGGTTATTAAACCGCCAGCCTTTCCAGTCAGCTGCATGCTTAACCTGGTGCTGAAGTCCTTTGTAAGCATCACTTCGATCATAATGAATCAGCTGGTAACTGACGGCATGCGCTTTCTTATCTTTCAATCCCAGTCCCGCTTTGATTATATTTTCATCCACAGCCAGCGGAACGGATTGTAATTCCAGTCCCCAGTCACGGGTGAATTCCACATTACGCAGCCGTTCCAGCGGACTGAATTTTTTCTGTACGGTTTCATAATCCAGGCTACTGGTCAGATCCAGTTCTTTGGCGGCTTTCAGTCTTTTCGTATTACTGAGTTGTATTTTGGCCGCCCAGCCCCGGTCATCCCCGTTATCTTTTGAGGAAAAAGTATTGACGTCGTTATTACTGGTCGCAATCTCTGCTTTCAATAAAGTATTCTTTCCAGGTGCATAGTCCACGCCCAGGTTGAGAATCTGTTGACGCCTGGGCGCCACCAGTATCTGTACTGGTTCATAGCGTCCCTGTTTAATCCCGGCCACCGGAGCCACATACTTGTACACTTTTCCATTGGCCCCGTTAAAGTCAGGCAGATAATCACCATTCCCCTGCTCCAGGTCCACAAAAGAAAGATTATACCGGGCGGTTAACGGATCAGTGGAATAGCGGTAAAAAGAATCGATGCCTGCATAAATTTTTTCATAGAGGATTTTATCTGCGGCAAACGTATCGATCAGGGCGGTGGGATAATACGCTTTCCGGGTGCTGTCACCCAGGTCGGCGAGGAACTGTTTCTGCCGGGTATCCAGTATCTGGTTGATCTGTGAATTACGCGAATCCGCATTGTTGAAGGCCCCGAGCCGGAGCTTCCATTTTTTATTGATTTCAAATTCCTGTGACAGGTACAGATTCGTATTGAGGTAGTTCCTTTCCGCATATTCAAATTCCACCTGGATACGGCTGTCCTTCGTGATCATACGCTTAGGGGTAAACGAAATTTCCGCAGTATTATAATTGATCACATAATCCTGGTCTTCGCCCCGCTGCAATAACTGCCCGTCATAATACACCCGTTCCGTATTGGCAAGCACCACAAAGAAGAGCTCATTATTTGGCCCTTTCAGCCGGTAAGGTCCCTGGTTACCCTCCTGAGCCTCGAGCAGCTGACGGGTGAACTTTCCTTTGGCCACTGAACCGCTGACCAGTGTTTTGGATACCGTGTTTTTTGAAATCCGTTGCTGGTTCTGAAAGGCAATCCCCTGCATCCGTTTATAAAAATTCAGGAAATAAGCCTGGTTCTGGCGGATATCAATATCACCCAGGTTGAGCTGCCAGCCTCGCTTCTTAAACTGAAGATAAACCTGGTCGAATTCATTTAATTGCTGGGTATTCCCATCCGGCTGAATCGGAATATTATTATCGGTGATCGCGGCCTGGATTTCGATACTGTCACCGAGCATACCGCTGAGTTGCAGATTCAGGGAGGAGTTCACTACCGCATCCTGCCGGTTCCCAAAACCGATCTGACGGCCCAGGCTGCCCTCGGCTTTTAAGGAACCGAAATCGAATACGCCCCTTTGTTCATTGGACAATCCCCGGTTGAATTCGAAAGGCTTCACATAGAAATTGTTCATCACGCTGTCATAGTTCAGTCTTTTGGTGACACTGTTCAGTTTGTAGGAAAAAACCCGGTACGTGATAGTTATCGAATCCAGGCTGGGTTTGTTGATCCAGTACAAAACCGCATTCACCGGATCCAGCCGGTAATCGGTTACAGGTATACGGGAAACCAAAAGGGTGCCGGGTACGATACTAAGGGTATCCAGGATCAGACTGTCTGTCCCGGTTTTAAAAGACTTAACACGCAGATTGGAAGCCGGTAATGAAGGGCCAGGCAACTGTGAATAGCCGCAGAATGAAGACAATACGAATAGTAAAAAAAGATATGGTTTTCCAAATTGCTTCAAAAGCAGCGGTTTAACACAAAAGCGTAAAAATGGATGTTTTTATTGTCTGGATTCGTCTCTTCCTGTAAAACTACTTAATTTTGATAATCAATCAGATAAGTATGGCCATGCCCCCTGTGAGGTTGACAATTTTGAGCATTTTCACATTTCTGGCCCTGCTTGGCCCTTTAAAGCTGTTTGCCCAGACAGATGCCCATTGGTATTTTGGAATCAAAGCAGCTCTCAATTTTAATCCATCCGGAAATCAGCCTGTCCCAATCGTTCTAAGTAATAATATAATGGAAACGGCAGAAGCCTCTGCCACCATTTCCGATAATAATGGCAACCTGCTTTTCTATACCAACGGCGTTACTGTTTTTAACCGGAATCATGAAATAATGGGCAACGGGGATGGCCTGAATGGCAATCCGTCAGCCTGTCAAATAGCCGTAATTCCTCAACCCGGATCCGATAAGATTTTTTACATCTTTACCACTGATGCATTTGAACATGATTTTCTGAATGGTTATTCTTACTCTGTTGTGGACATGAGCTTCGATGGTGGTTTTGGAGGAGTTGTAAGCAAAAACAATCCGCTCTGGGCTTCCTGTACGGAACGGATTACCGCCATCCGTCATGCGAATGGTACTGATGTATGGATAATCACGAATGATGAAAATTCAAATATTTTCAGGGCCTGGCTGTTAACTTGTAATGGATTCAATGCGGCAAATCCACCCATCATATCTGTTGCAGGAGATATTTTAGATTCACATCCGCTGATGAACGTTGGTGTTATGAAGGGAAGTCCTGATGGACGGTTTATTTGCCAGACCCATTTTCCTTTTTCGGATGCCAATTCCGCTGCTTCTGATTTTGCACAACTTTTCGATTTTGATAACAGCACCGGTATGATTAGTAATGCCCGAAAACTCAGTTTCCCGGCCACGCAATATAACCATTGTGAATTTTCACCGGACTCCAAAAAGCTTTACCTGACCCGGAAAAATAATAAACAGCTGGATCAGCTGGATATCAGTCAGCCCACATTTCCGGCCATTCTGGCTTCCAGGGTAAGTTTTCCAACCACCACCAGTTATTATGATATTCAACTGGCAATGGACGAAAAAATTTATCTTACACAGGCTAATTCACAACTGGCCAGAATCAACTTCCCCAATGAACCAGGAGCTGCCTGTAATTTCCAACGCAACGCGATCAATGTCAGCCCCGGTTCTGTTTTTGTAGGTTTACCCTCTCACATTAACGATATAGTCGGTTCCAATAACCAGGGGAATGGATTTGCTTATTCCATCCTGGACAGTTGTACCGGCCTGGTTCAGTTTAATGCCACCACTTCGCTGCCAGGAAATATTACCTGGCTATGGGAATTCGGGGACAATACCAGTTCCGGTTTGCAAAATCCGATCCATTTATTTGCCAACCCAACCGAGTTGCACACCGTAAAACTGACTGTTACGGCCACTGGTTCCTGTGGCAACCTGATCCGGACCCGTATTATCCGGCCTTCAGGACTGATTAAGCCTGTTGCCAATTTCACCCATACATTTGTTTGTGATTCCAACTATATCCGTTTTATCAATACCAGCCTCGATACCACGTCACCGGGTATTCGCTTTAGTTGGGATTTCGGGGATGGCAATTTCTCCAGCCAGTCGAACCCGGTTCATACTTACCAGCTGGATGGAAATTATACGGTAAAACTCAGGATCAATACCGGTAATCCGTGTAAAAATGATTCGATCAGTATGCCGGTCAGTTTCAGCCGGTTCAGTATCAGTGTCCCTCCTGATCAGACTATTAATTACGGCCAGACTGTATCATTGAATACCAATGTACCTGCGGACAGTTATGTGTGGTCACCCGGAAAATGGCTGAGCGACAGTACGGGTCGTAACCCTGTAGCTATGCCCTACGATAATATCAGTTATATACTGAACGCGAAAAGCGGAACCTGCACCGCATCCGATACTATTAACATAACCGTTATACAGAATGATTTTCTTTTTATACCAACCGGCTTTACGCCGAATGGCGATGGAAAAAATGATCTGATACATCCGCTTATTAATGGGCGTTATACCCTTAAAGAATTCAGCATCTATAACCGGAGTGGGGAAAGAGTCTTTACGACCTCCATTCAGGGTGAGGGGTGGGACGGCAGAATCAGGGGTGCTTTACAAACTTCCGGGGTCTATATCTGGGTGTTGAATGCACTGTCGCCGGACGGCAGTGCGATTAACCGGAAAGGAACATTGACCCTGATCCGCTGATACCGTTAATTATGAAAAGGTTTTTAACGATACTACTCCCTTCCCTTTTATTGTACCACTTGAGCATCGCCCAGCAACCAGCGATGACTAAAGTAAAAATGGTCAGTTACCAGCAGCTCGTTACAGCCGGACCGGCATTTCCCCTGGCTCAGTTTGGAGAAACGCATTATCCGGGGATAACAGCAAGCTATATGCGTAAAATGGATCGGTTCCGTAACCAGGATTCGATTAAACGGAAAAAAACAGGTTGGATCATGGCCACTTCGCTCTCCCATTATGTTGGTAAAAAAGAAAAAACCGGGCAGTCCAGCTTCCGGTATCATCATTACAGTCTGCTGGAACTCCAGGGAGGAATGACCTGGTCTCCGTTAAATAAAATCAATTTTTCGCTGCATACAGGACCGGGCATGGGTTACTACAACCAAACACTCCGCTTCACCGTCACCGGACATTTACAGGGTAGTTATGCCATCGGTCCTAAAACAATCATCACCCCCGGATGCGCCTTTATCAGGGAATCCGGGAGTGATGCGTTATGGATCACCAGCCTTCAGCTGGGAATAGTATTCTGAACCTATTATTCCGTAATGCCTTCCAGGGCCATCATAAAGGCATATTGAAGGGCCACGTCTTTGAGGTAATCAAAACGGCCGGAAGCGCCGCCATGACCCGATTCCATATTTGTCTTAAATAATAAGAGGTTTTTATCCGTTTTCATAACCCGTAACCGGGCTACCCACTTGGCGGGTTCGAAATACTGAACCTGGCTGTCATTCAACCCGGTGGTGACCAGCAGATTCGGATAATTCTTTTTCTCCACATTATCATAAGGAGAATACGATTTCATATACATATATGCTTCCTTATTGGCCGGATTCCCCCATTCATCATACTCATTGGTTGTTAACGGAATTGTCGGATCCGACATGGTCGTGATTACATCCACAAACGGTACCGCCGCGATCACCCCGTTCCAGAGATCCGGTGCCATATTCACAATAGCGCCCATCAGTAAACCGCCGGCACTGCCACCCATCGCATACAAATGCCCTTTGCCTGTATACTTATCTTTGATCAGCGCTTCCCCGCAATCAATAAAATCGGTGAAGGAATTTTTCTTCTTCATCAGTTTGCCATCTTCATACCATTGGCGCCCCATCTCTTGTCCGCCCCGGATATGTGCAATCGCGTAGACGAATCCACGGTTAAGCAAACTAAGCCGGCTGCTGTTAAATCCGGGATCAGTTGTATAGCCATAAGAGCCATACGCATATAATAAAAGCGGGGCTGTGCCGTCTTTCGGTGTTCCGTTTTTATAAACAATGGAGACCGGTACTTTCGCTCCATCGCGGGCGGTAACAAAAATCCGTTCGGTGGTATACTCTTTTTTATCAAATCCACCCAGTACGGTTTCTTCCTTCATCAGTTTTTTTGATCGTGCATTCAGATCATAATCATATATGGAATTCGGTGTGGTGAGTGAGGTATAGTGATACCGGAGTGTGGTACTGTTAAACTCCGGATTCCCGGATACATAAGCCGTATAAGCCGGTTCGCCGAAATCAAGGTAGTGTTCTTTGCCGGAGGCGGTCTCACGGATCCGGATTTGCAGCAAACCATCCTTTCGTTCAGTAATGACCCAATGACCTTTAAAGAGTTCAATATCCTCCAGTAAAACATCAGCACGATGGGGTATCACTTCAGTCCAGTTCTCCACCGTGGTTTTATCCACCGGTGTTTCCATAAGACGGAAATTCTTTGCATTCAGGTTAGTCCGGATCAGGAACTTATCGCCCCAATGATCAAAACTGCATAATACCTCTTTCATTCTTGGCTGGAAAACCCGGAATGGACTATCGGGCTCCGACGTCTTTAAAATCCGGTGCTCACTCGATAAGGTGCCGCTGGAGTATATAACAATATATTCTTTTGATTTGGTCGCATATACCCCGATATAATTTGTGGGATCTTTCTCTTCGTAGACAATCTGATCAGCCGCTGCCTGAGCACCCAGCTTATGCTTTTTGATTTTCTCAGACAACAGGGTTACCTGGTTATTTGCAGTATAAAAAAAAGTTTGATTGTCCGCTGCCCACGCTACATATCCGGATGTACCCGGAATTTCATCTTTATAGATCTCCCCTGTTTCCAGGTTTTTTACGTAAAGAGTATATTGGCGGCGGGAAAGTTTATCCACCCCGTACACCATCAGTTTATTATCCGGACTCACATTAAATCCGTTCACTGAAAAATAGCCGGAACCTTCCGCCATCTTATCCACGTCCAGCAGGAGTTCTTCAGGTGCATCCATACTGCCCTTCTTCCGGCAATACTTATAATATTGTTTTCCTTCATCTGTCCGGTTATAATAATAGTAGCCATTATTCAGCAAGGGCACGGATTCATCTTTCTCCTTGATCCGGCCTTTCATTTCGGTGAACAGATCATCCTGGAATTTTTTTGTGCCGGCCATCATGGTATCGAGATAGGCATTCTCTGCTTTCAGGTAATCCACCACCCTGGTGCTGTCCGGGCCTTTTTTGAAATAATCATTCATCCAATAGTACTCATCGGTCCGGTTATCGCCGTGAGCCGTTAATACGGTATCCTTTTTTTCTGCTACCGGAGCGGCAATCCCTTCCGGCCATTTAACTGGTTCTCTTTTCACTTGATTGTTTTTACAGGAAAGGGCCAGCAGTGCAATACTGAGGCATCCGATTAATAGTGATTTCTGCATAAACTGATTTAAGTAATGAAATGTACGAACTCTGACCGGAAATAAAAAAGAGGTCGTCTCAAAAGACGGCCTCTTTTTTTTATGAGGTATTTTAGAGGGAGTTTATTTTTTCGCTTTTTTGGGTGTATAGTGAAGAGGGATACGGTATAGGTTGATTTATTAAAAAGGGGCCGGTTTTCCCGGCTTTTAAGCGGCGATTTTCTTCAGATTGTGCGCTATGCAGAGTAATCCCCATTCGATTTCTGTTTTATCCATGCCTTTTAGTAAAAAACGTTTGAAGTTTTTGTTGTGTTTGATATTGGCGAAGACGGGTTCTACATCAGCAGCTCTTTTTTTTCGGTAGATAATGCCTTGTTCTGATTTTAACCGATCATGCGCCTGATTTCTGAGCTTCCATCCTTTATGGTTTACATTGATTATCCGATTTCCTTTCTGTTTATGACAGGCTTCCCGAAGCGGACAGTTCTTACATCCACTGGCTTTATAGGTCGCATAGGTCTTTAACAGGCCATTCTCCTTTCTTTTTATGGTTCCGGTACGTTTCATGGGATTGCCTGCCGGACACTGGTATTCATCCCTGAGGGCATTATATTCCAGATTCCCGGTTATAAAAGGATTGGGCTGGTAGTTTCTTTTTTGTTTACGGTCAAAATCAGTCGGCTTAATAAAAGCCTCCACCCCTTGCTTTTGCAGGTACAGGTAGTTCTCCTCTGATCCGTAACCTGCATCCGCTACCTGTACGTTGGGCAGGGTCTTGTATAATTTTTTGTGTTGCTCCAGGTGAGGGATAAGCGTTTTTGTATCAGTGGGATTAGGGTGAAGACTATAGTTTACCACGAACTGATTATGCGTCGATATCTGGGCATTGTAACCGGGTTTGAGTTGCCCGTTTCTCATATGATCCTCCTTCATCCGCATAAAAGTTGCCCCAGGATCAGTCTTGCTATAACTATTACGTCCCTTCAGTATTTTCTCTTGTTCCTTATACTTTTTTAATTTTGCCGGCCAGTGTTTTCTGGCATAGTTCAGCTTTTGCTTCACCTCCTTGCTTACTTCAGTATTTTTCAGCGCAGTATCGATTTTCTCAATAGTGGCCTTTACTTCTTTGCTGTCTATCTTATCAAAATCAGGCGGAGTATCATCTCCCTTTTCATCTGCAGCCACTTTTTGGGTGTAAGACCACAACTCCTTTAATTGCTGCCTGATACGATCTCGGCTTGTGTGGATTGCTTTGCCCCATACAAAACTGTACCGGTTTGCCACACTCTCTATCTTAGTACCATCTGTATAAATCTCCTGAAGACTGACATGACCACTTTCTACCAACAACAAAACAATCTGCGCAAAAACTTCTTTTAAAATATTACGCAACCGCTCGCTGCGGAACCGGTTGATTGTATGATGATCGGGCTGGCTCATGCCCGACAACCACATAAAATAGATATTCTCTTTAGCTGATGCCTCTATCTTGCGACTACTGTAAACATTATTCAGGTAGCTGTAAACCAATAATTTAAGTAGCATTCTTGGATGATAGCTTGTAGTGCCACCACCTTTGTACTTCTTTATGATTATATCAATATCAATACGGTCGATTACATCGCTGACAACTCGTACCGGATGATTATCGGCAATCAAATCCTCCAGGCTCGGAGGAAACAGATAAACCTGATTCTGTTGATACGCCTTAAAAAGGGGTCGTGCCATAACTAAAATTGTGACTAAAAATTAATCACGAAAATCCTGTAATGCAACCCCATTTTATACAGCCAAATTGTGCATAAACCCACCCAAAAAACTGAAAATAAAAAAAGGCTGCCTCTTTTGAGACAGCCTCTTTTTATTAATAACATTTCAAGGGCCTCGATCTTGGGGCTGTTAC
>Ga0209097_10001881_pt1 | contig 17449 bp, 13 predicted proteins | sample AD_UKC052_MetaG_FD_184419 | JGI IMG/M metagenome (GOLD analysis project Ga0209097, IMG submission 184419) | Active sludge microbial communities of municipal wastewater-treating anaerobic digesters from USA - AD_UKC052_MetaG (SPAdes) (version 2) | ecosystem: Engineered > Bioreactor > Anaerobic >... | reverse complement strand
CCGTTTTCGTCAATTACTTTCCCTTTTATGGTAAGATCTTGTGCTTGCCCATAAACTGAAAATAGAACGGATAAGAAACAAAAAATAATTAATTTTGTTAATTTCATTTTTCTAAAATTTTGGTTAGTTATTTGTTAATTGTATTGTTTCCTAATGAGAAAAAGCAATACATTTACAAATGTAAATATTATGTTAATTTTATATTAATTGATTTTTGTCATTTATTAATCAATTTTTTACTAATCATGAAATTAATTCCACTATTAATTATTATATATAAAATTTAATTATGATTAAGGATGCCTACAGAGAAATTACGAGACTGATACCCGAAGACACTTTTTTGGTGGAGCAGCGAGTAAAAGATGATTTTGATTTTCCCATACACTTTCATCCTGAGTACGAACTTAACTTTATATATAGGGGTAAAGGAGTGAGAAGAATTGTCGGAGACCACTCTGATGAAATTGACGATTTAGAACTCGTATTGGTCGGGCCAAATGTGGTTCACGGTTGGGAACTGCATAATTGCACCTGTAAAGAGATTTATGAAATCACTATTCATATTCACAATGATTTGTTGGATAAAAAAATGTTGTCGAGAAGACTTTTTAAACCTATTAGCGATATGTTCAACAGGGCTAAATTTGGTATTCTTTTTTCTCGCGAAACCACAAATTTAATGATGCCCAGATTAATGCTTTTGTCTAGAATTACGGGTTTGCAATATTATTTAGAGTTTATCTCTATTCTGAATGAACTTGCCATTTCTGAAGGCCAAAAATCACTTTCTGTATTAAGTGATGAAAGAGAAGATTTTCATAATAGTGATAAAATTAAGAAAGTCTATGACTTTATTCAGGAAAATTTTTCGAAGACAATTACATTAGATGAGATTTCAAAATTAGTCAATATGAGTCCCGTTTCATTTAATAGGTTTATCAAACAAAGAACGGGAAAAACGTTTATTCATTATTTAAATGACACCCGAATTAGTTTTGCCTCCAGATGGTTATTAGAAACTGAATTAAGTATCGGGGAAATCAGCTTTAAATGTGGGTTTAACAATATTGCTAATTTTAACAGATTGTTTAAACAAGCAAAAAATACAACGCCTAAGGAATTTAAAAAACAATTTATAGGTGTTAAAAGAGTCTTGTAGTTTGCCAAGAAAAAACTCCCGATGATAAATCAAAGGGAGTTTTCATTACAAACTAACCAAAACAAGCGTCTATCCCATAATTACTTCAATCTTATGGGTTTTATTTTTCTCTAAAATTGGAATTATACCTGAGTTTATTACAGAACCGTTGACAACTATTTTTTCGACCCCTTTGCTGATGTGTTTAGGGTTTGATATCTCAATATTGTATGTTGCTCCTCTGAATTTTCTTGTCATTTTGAAATCATCCCATTTTGCTGGAATACAAGGATTTATTGAAAGTCCGTTGTAATCTGGTTTTACACCTAATATATATTGGGTTATCGCATAAAAGTTCCAAGAAGCAGTTCCCGAAAGCCAAGAATTTTTTGCTTCGCCCGGTTTAAAGGCTTCTTTTCCAGCAATCATCTGGCAATATACATAAGGTTCTACTTTGTGCAATTCCGAAATGTCTTCTAAAAAACTTGGAGCAATTTTAGTGTAATAATCATAAGCCGCATCGCCACGACCTATCATCGTTTCGCCAATCATTATCCAAGGGTTGTTATGACAAAAGATTCCGCCGTTTTCTTTGTAACCCGCCGGATAGGTTGAAATCTCTCCGTATTCGATATAGTATTTTGTAAATGCTGGGCTATTCAAAACAATTCCATATTCGCAATCTAGATGCTCTTTCACGGAATTTAAAGATTTTTCGACCAAGCCTTCTTCTTTGCCAATTTCGGCCATTGAACACCAACCTTGTGATTCTATAAAAATCTTTCCTTCTTCATTTTCGTTAGAACCAATTTTTTTGCCATAATAATCATAAGCTCTCAAATACCAATCGCCATCCCAACCGTGTTTTTTCACAGCTTCAATCATGTTATTTACGTGATTTTCGGCTTCTAATGCTTCGGCTTCTTTTCCTATTTGGCGGCATAATTTTACAAATTCTTTTCCGTAAACTACAAACAATCCTGCAATCATAAGTGATTCGGCAGTTTCGCCTTTTTTGTTTCCAGTAGTTTGAAAAGATTCGTTAGGATCATTAGAAAAACAATTCAAGTTCAAACAGTCGTTCCAATCGGCTCTTCCAATTAATGGTAATTGGTGTGGTCCTAAATTATTAACTACGTGGTAAAAGGACACTTTTAAATGTTCGAAATGGGTTTTTGCTTTTGATGCATCATTATCGAAAGGCACTAATTCATCCAGCAAAGTAAAATCGCCAGTTTCTTTGATGTATTCGGTAGTTGAAAGGATTAACCAAAGAGGATCATCATTAAAATCACCTCCAATTGCGGCATTTCCTTTTTTGGTCAAAGGCTGATATTGGTGATAGCAAGACCCATCTTCAAATTGAGTGGATGCAATGTCTATGATACGTTCTCTGGCTCTTTCGGGAATTTGATGTACAAAACCAATTAAATCCTGATTGGAATCTCTAAAACCCATTCCGCGACCAATTCCCGATTCGAAAAAAGAGGCAGAGCGCGACATATTAAAGGTGACCATACATTGATATTGATTCCAGATATTGACCATTCGGTCTAATTTGACATCGTTTGATTGGATATTAATAGTACCAAGCAAGTTGTCCCAATAGGTTCTTAATTCATTAAATGCGGCTTCTACTTTTTCGACAGTATTGTATTTCTCAATCATTGCCTTTGCAGGTTTTTTATTAATGATTGATTTACTTTCCCATTTATCATCTGCGGCTACCTCAACATAACCAAGCATAAACACATAATCTTTGCTTTCGCCGGGTTTCAATTCGACTTCAATATAATGGGAAGCTATTGGAGACCATCCGTGTGCAATGGTATTTTTAGGTTTTCCATCAGTAACCACTTCTGGCGCATCAAACCCATTGTATAAACCCACAAATGATTCTCTATCGGTGTCAAAACCTTTGATGGCTTCGTTTACTGAATAAAAGGAATAATGGTTTCGACGTTCTTTAAATTCCGTTTTGTGATAAATTACTGAATCTTCAACTTCAACTTCGCCTGTACTGAAATTTCGTTGAAAATTGGTCATATCATCTTCGGCATTCCAAAGAGCCCATTCTATGAAAGAAAACAATTTTAGTTTTTTTGTTTCGGTAGAATTATTGGTAAGACTTACTTTTTGGATTTCGCCCCAAAAACCAAGCGGGATAAATTGTAATATCTCGGCTTGAACTCCGTTTTTTGAACTTTTGAATTTAGTGTAACTCATACCATGACGGCATTCGTAGCTGTCCAATTCTGTTTTTACAGGTTTCCAACCTGGTGACCAAGTAGTATCACCATCTTTGATGTAAAAATACTTTCCACCATTATCCACGGGTACATTATTATATCTGTAACGCGTTAATCTTCTGAATTTAGCATCTTTATAAAAAGTATATCCACCTCCAGTATTTGAAGTTAGGGAGAAAAAATCTTCATTTCCCAAATAATTAATCCAAGGATAGGGTGTTTTAGGGTTGGTGATTACATATTCTCTTGAATCATCATCAAAATGGCCGTATTTCATTTTTATAAAATTTAAATTAACTTCAAAACTTAAGCAGGAACTTGTTTTTAGGTTAATAGTAATTAATTCGTATTTGTGGATTGCTTTTTTTGCTAATTTATCAATGGACACTTGGTATAATTAGCATTTTTCAAAATTAATTAACTAACTAAATATTTCTTTATACTATTTTGTCTATTATATATCCTTTTTTTACTTAAAAAATTATATGAAGAGTTGTTCAGTTTCAAAACATTTTGAGTTTCCTGTTTTATTCTAAATTCCTTTCCTTAGTTTGCGGATATTTTATAATTTTATAATACTACTATTTCTGTCCTCTTTTTTTGTATTTTTATCCCTCAAAAAAATAATATGCGATTATTTATTACCTGTTTTCTTCTATTATATTTTGTTCCAGTTTTTTCACAAGAAAAGACGAGTACAGAAGAGGCCTCCAAAATAAAAATCGACTCTTTATATAGAGAAGATCAATTTTATTTTAGTTTTACTCTCAACACCTTGCAAAACAAACCCGTGAGTTTAACTCAAGATAAATTTTCTTCAGGATTTTCTATTGGGTTTCTTAGGGATTTCCCAGTCAATAAAAATCGGACCTTTGCAATAGCCCCGGGAATCGGACTTTCATACAATAACTACAATCAGAATCTGAAGATTACAGAATTGAATCAAGTGCCTGTTTATTCCATTATTGAATCGGATGTTACCTATAACAAAAACAGATTCAGTCAGATGTTAGTCGAAGTGCCAATTGAGATTAGATGGAGATCATCGACTTTTGAAAGTCATAAATTTTGGCGAATTTACGGCGGATTTAAAATGGGTTATTTGATTTATGACAAATCTATTTATGAAGATTCTAATGGTAAAATTGCAGTAAATAACAATAAAGATTTTAACAAATTTCAATACGGGACTTATATATCAGCTGGATATAATTCGATAAATGTATTTGCTTATTATGGTTTGAATTCGCTGTTTGAATCGGCAAAAACAACTACTGAAACTATAGATATGAATTCCTTTAATGTTGGAATTATGTTCTATATTTTATAACCAAAAAGACAACAAAAACAATTGCGGAAACACTCCTAACAGAAATCCGATAACCAATTCTTTGGGTGTATGCGCTTTCATTTCTAGCCTCGAGGAAGCCACAAAACCATTCATAAGCACAAGAAAAGCAATCATATCGATGTTCCGAGTTTGATTGTGAATGCTTAATCCAATAACAAAAACCGTTAAAGCACTTACAGCAATCATATGAAGGCTGGCTTTTATTTTGAAAAACAACAAAATCAAAGCTATAATAGTACTTAGTAGACCAGCCAAAAAGAAAAAATACAATTCAGGAAAATGGTAGATAGTGATGCTTTTTCGTATCAATAAAATAGTCAAAAAACACTGTATGACTAAAGGTATTTTGCGCTGCGAAATGTCTGCAATCATTATAGAGTTGACTTGTCCGGTGGCACGCAATAAGAAAAAAATAAGAATCGGAAGAACAATCGTGACAATAACAATCTGAAAAAGGGCTAAGTATTTTTCTGAATTTGTATAATAGGAATCGTAGCAAAAAAAGTAAAACAAGGCGGTATAAACCGGAATGAATATCGGATGAAATAAATAGGAAAAAACAGGAAGGATTTTTTTTAAATTCATTCTTTTATAAAGTTTATTTGTCGTTTCAACCAACGGAAGAAATGACAAAATCTTAATTTTGAAATCTGCGACCTGCAACCTAAATTCTGCAATCTTACATTTTCTTCCTCATTCTCGCCACAGGAATATCCAATTGTTCTCTATATTTAGCAATGGTTCGTCTGGCAATAGGATAGCCTTTCTCCAAAAGAATTTCCGCCAATTGATCGTCCGGAAGTGGTTTTTGTTTGTCCTCGTCCTCAATCACATTTTGTAAAATTTTCTTGATTTCGAGTGTCGAAACATCTTCGCCTTGGTCGTTTTTCATCGCTTCCGAGAAGAATTCTTTGATCAGTTTCGTCCCGTAAGGTGTTTCCACATATTTACTGTTGGCCACGCGGGAAATCGTCGAAATATCAAGTCCGACTAAATCGGCAATGTCTTTCAAAATCATCGGTTTCAGCTTGGTTTCATCGCCTTCCAAAAAATATTCCTTTTGGTAATGCATAATCGCATTCATTGTTACATAAAGCGTTTCCTGGCGTTGTTTGATGGCATCGATAAACCATTTGGCAGAATCTAGTTTTTGTTTGATGAACTGGACGGCATCTTTTTGCGCATTCGATTTGTCGCGGGAACTTTTATAAGTCTGCATCATTTCCTGATAATCTTTGGAAACGTGTAGGGAAGGAGCATTTCGTCCGTTTAAGGTCAAAACCAATTCGTCTTCCTCAATTCGAATGGCAAAATCAGGGACAACGTGCTCTGTAATCTTGTTGCTTCCGGTGAAAGAACCTCCAGGTTTTGGGTTTAATTTTTCTATTTCGTGAATGGCAGTTTTGAGTTGCTCATTCGAAACAGCATATTTTTGCAACAGTTTATCGTAATGTTTTTTGGTAAAAGCGTCAAATTGGTTTTCGATAATATCCATTGCCAAAGCTACATATTCCGTAGGTGTTTTGTGTTTCAATTGCAACAACAAACATTCCTGCAAATCGCGTGCGCCAACACCCGAAGGTTCTAGTTCGTGGATGATATGCAACATTCTCTCGACGTTTTTTTCATCGGTATAAATCCCTTGAGTAAACGCCATATCATCGACTAAATCTTGAATACTTCGTCGGATATAACCCATGTCGTCAATGCTTCCAACTAAAAATTCGGCAATTTCCCGCTCATCATCATTCAGTATAAAAGTGTTCAACTGATTGATTAAATCTTGATGAAAACTGATCGGTGCAACCAACGGCGATTCACGTTCTTCGTCGTCATCGCTGTAATTATTGGCTTGGGTTTTATAATCCGGCGTTTCATCGCTACTTAAATATTCGTCAATGTTGATGTCGCTGATATCTTCCGTTTCGTTATCATCATAATCATCGAATTCATCGTTGGTATCATCATTATCGAATTCGTCTTTGTCGTAAATTTCTTCCTCATCGGTTCCCGTTTCCAATGCTGGATTTTCGTTCATTTCTTCTAATAAACGTTGTTCAAATGCTTGCGTAGGCAATTGAATTAACTTCATCAATTGGATTTGTTGAGGAGATAATTTCTGGGATAATTTTAGATTTAGAAATTGTTTTAACATAATGATGACCTAATTTATTCTTGATTGTTAAGAATTAGTATGCAAATTTACTCTTTTAAGAAAAACAAAACTATTCTTAGGGCATTCGCTTTTAAAAAAAGTTGACACAGATTTCACAAATTTACACAAAGACTACCCTATGAAAATTTCACAAATCATAAAATTCGTGATAATTCAATTTTAAGAAAAAATGCAATTTGTGTAAATTTGTGCAATTGCTTCGCCTGTTCGCTATCGCTCGTGTCGTGTCTGAAAATCACAAACTATTTGTCTTGTTTTTTGTATCTCAACATGGCTTCAACAAAATAATAATCGCCATAGGATAATGGAACATCAATTTCTGATTTTTGCGGCAAATGACCTACTCCATGTTTTAACAAAAAACCTCCGTTTGTGCCTTCTTCTGCCAGATATTCATTTGAACTTAAGGTTTGGATAATCGTTTTTGCAGCAGCTTGATATTTTTTAGAATGTTCTTTATCCACATAATTTTCCAATTCTAATAAAGCTGAAGCGATGATAGCTCCAGCCGAAGAATCTCTTAAAGCATTAGGGATGTTTGGTGCATTAAAATCCCAGTAGGGCACTTTGTCTTTAGGCAAATTGGGATGATTTAAAATAAATTCAGCGATAGCTACCGCTTGATCTAAATATTTTTTGTCTTTTGTAGCTCTGTACATTACTACATATCCGTACAATCCCCAAGCTTGACCTCTTGCCCAAGCCGATTCGTCAGCGCATATCCTTGAGCGGTCTTTTTTTGTTTTATTTCGCCTGTTTTGCTGTTGTAATTTACAACATGATAAGAACTGAAATCAGGGCGAAAATGATTTTTCAAAGTGGTATTGGCGTGTTTTACAGCTATATCATAATATCTTTTATTACCACTGTATTCGCTAGCCCAAAATAGCAGTTCCAGATTCATCATATTGTCGATGATTACCAAATAACTGTCGTCCTTTGCATCCCATGATTTAATGCAACCCACTTTTTCGTCAAAACGGGAAGTCAATGATTTGGCGCTATTCATTAATATTTCGGCATATTCTGATGATGGATTCAGGCGATAGGCATTGCCAAAACTACAAAACATCATAAATCCAAGGTCGTGCGTTGTTTTATTAAACTGCTCTTTTTTTAAATCTTGAAAAACTCGGTAAATTTCTTTTTCGAATAAAGGTTTTTTAGCTGATTCATCAAGATAAATAAGGGTTCCGGGATAAAAACCACTACACCACCAATCTGATTTACTGGTTTCAAAATTTTGTTTATCGGCAAAATAGGTTTTTGGGTACCTGTTTTCGGGCAAATTTTTCATCATATAACTGTATTGATTTACGCCGCGATTGAGGGCGAAATCAATTTGCTTGTCTAATTTATTGGTAGCACACGAACTTAAAAACAATGTTATTCCCGTACCAATAAATAAGCTCTTTTTAAGGTTTTTAAAAAAAGTAGATTCTAAAAATGTCTTCATACAGGTCTTTTTTATTTAGGTAAATGGTTTACTTGTAAAAAGATATAAGTCGTTTAATGCAATTGGGTTTAACAACATTAAACTCTTAAACAAATTTAAACTTTTAAACAATCTTAAAAATCTGCATTCATTGGCGTTCTAGGAAAAGCAATTACGTCGCGAATGTTCGTCATTCCGGTTACAAAAAGCACCAATCTTTCGAATCCAAGTCCAAAACCGGAGTGTACTGCACTTCCGAATCTTCGTGTGTCAAGATACCACCATAACTCTTCTTCGTCAATTCCTAGGGCTCTCATTTTTTCGACCAAAACATCGAAACGTTCTTCTCTTTGTGAACCACCTACGATTTCTCCAATGCCAGGAAAAAGAATGTCCATCGCGCGAACAGTTTTTCCGTCTTCGTTCAAACGCATATAAAATGCCTTGATATTAGCTGGATAGTCAAATAAAATTACGGGAGATTTAAAGTGTTTTTCCACCAAATATCTTTCGTGTTCACTTTGTAAATCAGCTCCCCATTCGTTGATGATGTATTGGAATTTTTTCTTTTTGTTGGGTGTGCAATCTCTCAAAATATCAATTGCTTCGGTGTACGAAACGCGTTTGAAATTGTTTTCCAATACAAAGTTCAGTTTTTCTAACAAAGCCATTTCGCTTCTTTCGGCTTGTGGTTTAGATTTTTCTTCTTCTAGTAAACGACCTTCTAGGAATTTCAAATCATCATGACAATTGTCCATAGCGTATTTAATTACGTATTGGATAAAATCTTCCGCCAAATCCATATTATCATCCAAATTATTAAAAGCTACTTCGGGTTCAATCATCCAAAATTCGGCTAAGTGACGAGAAGTATTCGAGTTCTCGGCTCTGAATGTGGGTCCAAAAGTATAAATCTGACCCAAAGCCATGGCGAAAGTTTCGCCTTCCAGTTGTCCAGAAACTGTTAAGTTGGTGTGTTGTCCAAAGAAATCTTTTTTGTAATCTATTTTGCCTTCTTCATTTTTAGGCAAATTATCTAATGGTAATGCAGTTACTTGAAACATTTCGCCAGCACCTTCTGCATCTGCTCCTGTGATAATTGGTGTGTTGACATAGACAAAACCCTTTTGTTGAAAATAGTTATGAACTGCAAAAGCCAAAACAGATCGCACTCTCATAATCGCTCCAAAAGCATTCGTACGAACTCTTAAATGCGCATTTTCACGCAAAAATTCTAAAGAATGTTTTTTGGGTTGCATCGGGAATTTCTCCGCATCAGAGTCGCCAAGAATCACCAGTTTTGTAACTTGTATTTCATATTTTTGTCCAGCACCTTTGCTTTCAACCAAATTTCCCGTTACCGAAATCGCAGCTCCCGTGGTAATTCTTTTCAAAGTTTCTTCGGGTGTGTTTTCAAAATCGACCACACATTGAATGTTATTAATGGTCGAACCGTCGTTCAAGGCAATAAATTGATTGTTTCTAAAAGTCCTTACCCACCCTTTTGCATTTATTTCGTGAAGTGTATTGGTGCTGTTTAGCAAGTCTTTAACTCTAGTATGTTTCATTTTAATTGTAGTATTAGATTGTAGGTTTCTGATTTTTCAATCGATGTACAAATATAATTTATTATTGTGATTTTTAGCCCTGATAGCAGTGGAAATCCTCCCGATTTTTCTTCGGGAGATTGCAACGGATAGCGGGAATCAGCTCCAAATAAAAAAAGCTATTTTTTCTTTTCTAAATTGTCAATTTCCTCGTCGCTAGGTTCGATGATGTCAATCATTGGTTCGATGAATTCCTGTTCGTTGGCCAAAGTTTTATTCAAGGTCAAAACCAAAGCTGGCAGTAACATTAAATTGGACAACATTCCGAATAATAAAGTCAATGAAATAAGTCCTCCTAGAGCAATGGTTCCGCCAAAACTGGACAACATAAAGACCGAAAACCCAAAGAACAAGACAATGGAAGTATAAAACATACTCAAGCCAGCATCGTTAAAAGTGGCATAAACCGACTTGCGGATTTTCCAATTGTTTTTCTTTAATTCCTCTCGATATTGCGCCAAGAATCGGACGGTATCATCTACAGAAAGTCCAAATGCAATTCCGAAAACCAATATGGTTGATGGTTTCAGCGGAATGTCAAAAAAGCCCATAATTCCGGCGGTTAGCAACAATGGCAATAGATTTGGGATTATAGAAACCAAAATCATTTTGAAGGAGCGGAACATAAATCCGATTAAAAGTGCGGTCAGGAAAAAAGCAAAAATCAAGGATGAAAGTAAGTTGTCTAGCAAGTAGCCTGTTCCTTTTTGGAAAACCAATGCTTTTCCCGTAATCGATACGTGATACTGGTTTGGAGGAAATATTTTGTCTGCTTTTTTTCGAATTTCGGCTTCAATTTTTGGAATAGCATCACCGTTTTCATCCCGCATAAAAGTGGTAATTCGAGCAAATTGTCCGGTCGAATCTACATAACTTTTCATCAGATTATCTTTCGAGTCTTTGGTCGCATTTTTGGCATACGACAAAATAAAAGATTGCTCTTGTGAAGTGGGTAATTCGAAATATTCGGGGTTTCCGTTATAATAAGCTTGTTTAGAATATTTGACCAAATTGACAACCGAAATAGGTTTAGATAATTCTGGAATTTCGTCAATGGCTACTTCAAACTCTTCCATTCGCTTGAGCGTTGACAGTTTCATAACACCTTTTTTGCGTTTGGTGTCAATCATTATTTCAAGCGGCATTACGCCATCAAACTCTTTTTCGAAGAAAATAATGTCTTGAAAAAAGGCTTCTTTTTTGGGCATATCTTCTATGATGCTACCGGAAATACGCATTTTATAAATTCCTATAATGCTAATGACAAGGAGAGAAACGGCAACTACATATATCGAAAACCTATTTTCTTTAACATTTCGCAAAATCCAATCCATAAACGATTTTACATAACCACGATCCAAATGCTCGATGTGACGGTCTTTGGGCGCTGGAATATAACTGTGAAAAATAGGAATAACAATGATGCACAAAAAGAACAATGCCATAATATTGATGGAAGTCACTACGCCAAATTCCAGTAGTAATTCATTGTTTGAAGCCACGAAAGTAGCAAAACCAATAGCTGTTGTCACGTTGGTCATTAGCGTTGCCATTCCTACTTTGGTCGTAACACGTTGTAGGGCTTTGACTTTGTTTCGGTGGACTTTGTATTCCTGATGGTATTTATTGGTGAGGAAAATACAATTCGGAATCCCGATAACGATGATTAATGAAGGCACCAAGGCGGTTAAAACAGTGATTTCATAATTCAACAATCCTAAGAAACCAAAAGACCACATCACACCAATGATGACAATAATTATCGAAATTAAAGTGGCTCTAAAACTTCTAAAAAAGAAAAAGAAAAGTAGGGAAGTTACCAATAAAGAAGCACCGATGAAGATGCTGATTTCTCCAATAATAGTTTGCGCATTGAGCGTTCGAATGTAAGGCATTCCAGAAACACGAAGGTCAATTTTAGTTTCTTCTTCGAATGCTTCTACTGCGGGAACTAATTTATTTAGAATAAAATCTTTTCTTGCAGGAGTATTTACAATTTTCTTATCCAGATAAATCGCTGAACGAATAGTGCCTGATTTTTTGTTGAAAAGTAACCCTTCGTAAAAAGGTAAATCATTGAAAAGTTCTTTTTTTATTTTATCCAGATACTCTTTATCGGTGGTTTTATTTTGATCAACAAAAGGAACTAATTCGAATTTTTCAAGTGATTCGTTTTTTTGTAATTTTTTTAAATCATTTATCGAAATAACTAAATCAACAGCTTTGTCTCCTTTAAGACTGTTCATTAATTTTTCCCAAGCAGCATAGGCTTTTGGGGTAAAAAAGGTCTTGTCTTTTACGCCAATGACGACTAAGTTTCCCTCTTCGCCAAACTTGTTTAAAAAAGCATTGTATTCAATATTAACAATGTTGTCGTCGGGTAACATATTGGCTTCTGTTTGGGTAAAACGGATGTTTTTCCATTGCAATGCCATTAAAATAGTTATCGCTACAATAATCGACAACATTAAAATTCTATTTCTAAGGACAACTCGGGCGATTAATTCCCAAAATCCTAAACTAAACCACTTGATCATTATCCAATTTTAAATTTTGCAAAGGTAGGTAATAGACCTATTACATATTGGTTTTAATAGAATCTTTTTGTTAATTTATGCGTTAATTTTCGTTTTTATTTTATAATAAAATTAATCTATAAGATGAAATTTATATATTTGGATTTTGCATCTTTGTGTTTTAAAAGAAAGCCGTAAAATCTAATTTTATTAATAAGTATAACAGTAATTCAAGCCAATTATGTCGGTATCAATAATTATAACGGTTTGTATATTATTGCTTTTAGCCTATTTTTTTGACATTACTTCGTCAAAAACTAAAATTCCGTCCATTATTTTATTGTTGATATTAGGTTGGTTTGTAAAACAAGGTACAGAATTATTAAAAATTTCTATTCCAAATCTCACACCAATTCTACCAGTTGTTGGTACAATTGGATTAATACTTATCGTTTTAGAAGGGTCTTTAGAATTAGAACTTAAAAAGACTAAATTGCCTTTAGTAGGTAAGTCAGCAATTGTTTCTTTGTTTTCAATGCTTTTGATGAGTTTTGGACTAGGATATGCCTTTTATTATTTTGATGACATTTCGTTTAAAGATGGTTTGGCAAATGCGATTCCAATGTCTGTCATTAGCAGCGCTGTTGCTATATCGAGTGCTAAAAATTTAATTCCCGCCCAAAAAGAATTCATCACTTATGATAGTAGTTTATCAGATGTTTTTGGGGTGCTATTTTTTAATTTTATTACATTACATACAGTAATTGATATGATTACGTTTGGGGAGTTCTTTTTAGACTTGATATTTATTTTTGTCATTTCGTTTGTTGCTACATTGGGACTAGCATTTTTATTAAGCAAAATTACGCACCGAGTTAAGTTTGCACCAATTATTTTACTTATTATTTTAATTTACTTTATTTCTAAAGAATATCATTTACCAGCATTGTTTTTTATACTGCTTTTTGGTTTGTTTATTGGAAATTTAAATGAATTAAAAGGATATTCATTTATTGAAAAATTAAAACCCGAAATACTCGAAAAAGAAGTTCATAAATTTAAAGATTTGATTTCAGAATTCACCTTTTTGATTAGAGCTTTGTTCTTTTTGTTGTTTGGTTTTTTAATAAAAACGGATGAATTGATGAATCCAAAAACTATTATTTGGTCAGTTTTAATTACGATAGGGATTTTCTTTGTTAGAGGTTTTTTTCTAAAACTGGTAAAGTTGCCATTAAATCCATTATTGTATATTGCGCCAAGAGGTTTGATAACCGTTCTCTTGTTTGTGTCAATTCCAGTGGGACAAGCAAGCGAATTGGCAAACAAATCAGTAGTGATACAAGTAATCGTTTTAACGGCATTTGTTATGATGTTTGGGTTTATGATTACCAAAAAAGGCAAAAATCCATAGCGATAATCTCAGGGCGGATTATATTACTTGTTGTAATATGTAGTTCCATCAACTACTTTAAGGCTGATTATTTCATCGGAATAATATAGTGAACTATCTAATTCTATAATTTTTAGCTCAAGTGAAACTTTCTTTTTTTTGCTTGTTAAATCTCCCCAAGTAAATTTTTTAACCTTTTCATATTCTCTTGGATTTAAGAAAATTTTTTTAATGTTGTTTTCTTTTGTTTTTATTTTGATAAATGGAGTTTTTAATAAATTTAATTTCTCTAATTTATAATAGTAATCAACCAAATCTTGTTCGTTTTTAGAGATGCTTTCTTGATATCTAATCTTATCCATTGTCTTTTTGAACTCTGTAAAGTTAGCATCTGAGGTGTCATAAAAACTTGGAAAATCTATAAGTTTAATATATAAATCGCCTTTTATATTCTGGGAATTCTCATTACAAGCGAGGAGTATAATAACAATTGACAACCAAGCTATTTTTCTCATTGGATAAGGTATTTATTTAAAAATCAATATCGGATAATTCTCCTAAATTAATAAAAAAATCCGCTTATGCGGATTTTTTATTTTCAATTATAAAGTATTAAACTTTCATTATTTCTGCTTCCTTGTGAACTAGATGCTCATCAATTTTTTTGATATAATTATTGGTCAAAATTTGAACTTCTTCTTCGGCTTTTTTACAAATGTCTTCAGAGGTGCCTTCTTTTTCGAGTTTTTTAATTTCGGTATTGGCATCCTTACGAGCATTTCTAATTCCTATTTTAGCATCTTCAGCTTCAGATTTTGCTTGTTTTGCTAAATCGCGTCTTCTGTCTTCGGTCAATGGCGGAACACTAATGATAATTACATCTCCATTATTCATAGGGTTAAAACCAAGATTGGCAATCATAATTGCTTTTTCAATGGGATGAAGCATGTTTTTTTCAAAAGGTTGTAGCGTAATGGTTCTTGCATCGGGAACGCTAATTTTCGACACTTGAGAAAGTGGCGTTGCAGATCCATAATAATCAACAAAAACGCTTCCTAACATTGCTGGAGAAGCTTTTCCAGCACGGATATTTAAAAATGATTTTTCTAAATGCGCAATAGAACCCGCCATAGATTCTTGGGTACTATCTAAAATAAATTCAATTTCTTCAGTCATAACTTTGTTGTTTGTGGTTTGTTATTTGTGGTTTGTAGTTAGCTATAAACAACAAACCAAAAACTTTAAACTTATATATTTACTTCAGTTCCTACGTTTTCTCCTTCGCAAATTTTCAATAAATTTCCTTCTTTATTCATATCAAAAATGACAATAGGGAGTTTATTTTCTTGACTCAACGTGAAGGCAGTTGTGTCCATAACATTCAAACCTTTTTTCAATACATCATCAAAAGTAATGTAGTCAAATTTTGTAGCAGTAGCATCTTTTTCAGGGTCAGCAGTATAAACACCATCAACACGAGTTCCTTTTAGGATTACATCAGCGTTAATTTCAACTCCACGCAAAACAGCGGCAGTATCAGTGGTGAAATATGGGTTTCCAGTTCCTGCTCCAAATATTACAATTCTTCCTTTTTCAAGATGACGATCGGCTCTTCTTTTGATATATGGTTCTGCAATAGATTCCATTTTTAGTGCGGTTTGCAAACGAGTTTTCATTCCTTTGTCTTCAAGAGCACCTTGCAAAGCCATTCCATTTATTACTGTTGCCAACATTCCCATATAATCGCCTTGCACACGATCCATGCCGTTACTTGCTCCAGCAACTCCTCTAAAAATATTTCCTCCGCCAATCACGATGGCAATTTCGACTCCTTTGTCATGAATTTTTTTAATTTCATCGGCATATTCGCCTAATCTTGCAGGGTCAATGCCATATTGTCTTTCGCCCATTAATGCTTCGCCACTTAATTTCAAAAGAATTCTTTTATATTTCATTTGGTCTTTATTTAAAATTTAAAAAAAATGCTGTCACGAGCTCGAGCCATTTTTTTGATTTGAGTTGTGCAAATATAGGCATAATCTGTTTTTTTTAAATTAAGTTTTTTGATAAAAATATTTTGCCCACATCAAATTCAATAAATGGCAAAAAAATATTTTTTTATTTTAAAAAAAAATGTAAATTTGTAATCTCAACCAAATCTACTTATTCCGATTTACTTTTTTATGGTGTTTACTGATTGTTTAACAATTAAAAAAACATGCCATGAAAAATTTATTTAACAAATTCTACGATTACTTTTCAACATTGTTGTTTGGAGGAAAAACCACATCTCATTACTAGGCTTTTTAGATAAATGAGTATGGTATAAAAATACTTCGAAAACAATTATTAGGCTAAACTTTGTTCAAACAAAGTGATGTCTATCGTTGCTGGCAATGCGGCCGGACAAAATGACTTACAAACAAAATTCATAGATATGGAACATATTGCAAGACGGTCAGTTCTAACGGTGATAACAATTCTGATAGCAGTGCTATTTTCATCGACATCTCATAGTCAGATACAACAGAAGATGAAATCAGGAAATAGTGAACCATTTGTTCAGGTTATAGAGCTTCGTAACTATTTGATGAGGCCTGGGCATCGTGATGAATTCATTACAGGATTTGAGGAAAAGATTATTGACACCTTGAATGCTAGAGGCAATTTGGTTTTAGGACAATTTACAGTAAAGGGTTCGCCCGACAATTTCTTTTGGATTCGAGGGTTCAAGGATATGCAATCGCGCCTTAAATGCCTAAAAGGATTCTATTCCAGTGAATATTGGTCGAAGCATGTGTACATTCCAAAAGCTCATGTTATTAATTACAATAATGTATATCTATTAAAACCAGTGGATATTCTCAGTGGGAAAAAGGATAGCGTCAAGTTCAACGTTGATTGGTTTGGTAAGGAAAAGGGCATTGCAGTCGTGGAATTTATAGTCGCCAATGAAAGATTAAGTCAATTGTTGGATTTTATGGGTACTAAATTAGACCCGATTACGAGAGCTGCAGGAATCAGTAATATATCTTACTGGATAAGTGAACTGACTCCAAATGACTACCCGGATCCACCAGCGTTTCAGGATAAAAACTTACTGGTTTGCATTAGTTTTTACCAAAGTGAAACCGAATACAACACTGTGATGCAAAAAGTTAAGTCTAATTTGACTGATGATTTAAAATTCGAGATGCTAGGTTACATAACTACAAAAACCACCCTGATTCTTTACCCAACAGCCAAGTCATATGCTGCCAAATAGAAATAGAGTGACTAAGGAGTATGGGTGACTTTCTTGCGAACATAAATACTGGACAAACAAAGGTAGCGATTGCGTTTTGAGAAACTACAACCAAAGTATAAACGATGGACTGAAGTTATGCTACGTGTTAAGTTCGCAGAATGGCCGCACAGCCAGCAACAATGTGTATAAAACATAGCGCTGGTTCAGTGTTGCATTGTAGTTTCAGTTTCTTAATTTCGTTCGGTGTCGGGGAAAAAACGCAGCAGGTCGCTAAAGCCATTCCTTCGTCATTTGGCTTTAGCTCCTAAATCGCGCTACGTTTTATACACTGACG
>Ga0209097_10001862_pt1 | contig 17534 bp, 21 predicted proteins | sample AD_UKC052_MetaG_FD_184419 | JGI IMG/M metagenome (GOLD analysis project Ga0209097, IMG submission 184419) | Active sludge microbial communities of municipal wastewater-treating anaerobic digesters from USA - AD_UKC052_MetaG (SPAdes) (version 2) | ecosystem: Engineered > Bioreactor > Anaerobic >... | reverse complement strand
ATCCAGGTAGTCGCGACCTGCGTTCGCGTGCCGACCTTCGTGAGCGTTGGCGAGGCTGTTCACGTCGAACTGGCCGAGCCCCTGCCCGCTGCGGAAGCGCGAGCGGTGCTGCGCGAATCGCCGGGGATCGTGCTGCTCGACCGGCGCGACGAGGAAGACGGCTACGAAACCCCGATCGGCGCGGTTGGCGAATGGGCCACCTATGTCTGCCGCGTGCGGGACGACCCGACGGTCGAGAACGGTCTTGCTATGTGGGTCGTGGCGGACGACCTGCGTAACGGATCGGCAATGATCGCGGTCCAGTGCGCCGAATTGCTGCTCAACAAGGGAGCGTTCAGCGCAGCTCTGAAAGCCTAGGAGATTTTCTCGGGCTTTAAACGCGAGGCGATGTCGTATTCGCGGTTACAGCGGCGGGTGAACGCGCCTATCTGTGCGCGATGCTGACCGAAGACGAATCTCGCGCGCATATGCGGACAGGCCTGTTTGCCGCCATGGCGGCTTACTTCATCTGGGGCTTCCTGCCGCTGTATTTCCAGTTCCTCGGTGAGACATCGCCGACGGTGATCCTGGCGCATCGTATCGTATGGTCAGTGCCGACGGCGCTGGTGCTGATTGCGGTTGCGGGCAAGTGGGGCGAGCTGACCGGGCTGTGGCGGCAACCCCGCGTGCTGTTCATCCTGCTGGGATCGAGCATCGCGATTGCTGCGAACTGGACGATCTATATCTGGGCCGTGACCAACCATCGCGTGCTTGAGGGCAGCCTTGGGTACTTCATCAACCCGCTGATCAATTTCATGTTCGCGGCTTTCCTGTTTGGCGAACGGTTCAGACCGCTGCAGCTTGCAGCGCTGGTGATCGCAGCGGCGGGAGTTCTGAACCAGACACTGGTGGTGGGACAGTTCCCGTGGGTGTCGCTGTCGCTGGCGATCTCGTTTGCGATCTATGGCGCGATCCGCAAGACGACGCCGGTGGACAGCCGGGTGGGCTTCGGGATGGAGGCGATCTGGCTGGCGCCGTTCGCCGCGACCTATCTCATGTTCTTCCTGCCTGCCGGGACGCACGCGTTCGGCAATGGCGATATCGGCTATGTCGCGCTGCTTCTGGCAGCCGGACCGTTGACGGCCGCGCCGCTGATCCTGTTCGCGATGGGCGCGCGGCGCCTGAAATTCTCGACGATCGGCATCCTGCAATACATAGCGCCCAGCGTGCAGTTCTTCCTGGCGCTGGCGCTGGGCGAGCCTTTCACGATGGGTCACGCGGTTACGTTCGGACTGATCTGGACCGGGGCGCTGCTGTTCACGCTGGCCGGCCGCCAGCCGCGGGCCGCCGTCGCGGCGCCGACCGCGGACTAGAGCCCGGAAGGCAAAGAAAAACCCCGCCGGAGCTGAGCTGCGGCGGGGGAAATGAGTTTGCCATGCGAAGCCGCGAAGAGCGATTTCGAAACACACGTCGCAAGACCGGCGCCACATTCCCTTCCCGGTTTTTAACTAAAAAATCCCCAGCTTTGCGTGTTTTCGGCGGTCGGCGTTAAGCGTTGTCTTAATCAATCTGGACGATGTTGCGTCCAAGCGACCGAGAGCTGCGCTTTTCCGCGACTGGGGAAAAGTTTGCAGGCCGCGCTTCACGCACAGGAAACCTTGCGTGTGATCTACCGCGGCGCTCCAGGGGTGCGCCGGGAGGGGCGTAGTAGATTACGAAGTTGAGGCAGGACCATGAGCGCAGCAGCAGATCCGACCGCATCTCCCGAATGGGAACAGGCCCGCGCCGAATGGTGGGGCCAGACGAAAACCGAGCTTGAGCGGCTGCAGAGCGCCGTGAACGGCGCGACGCCGGGCTCGCTGCATCTCGAGACGATCTATGCGCCGATGCACGACATGGCAGGCCTTGCCGGCGTGCTGGGATATCCCCTGCTGGGCAAGATCGCGCGGGCGCTGATCGAGACGCTGCGCAAGGGCGCCAACCCGCTGGACGACAGGATGATGATGGTCGCGAAAGCCCATCTCGCCGCGCTGACCGCCCTGCACGCGAAAGACGTCCGCGGCGAAGGCGGCAATGCAGGCGTCGCCGTCATGGCGAAACTGGCCTCTATCCACGCCTGATACCGGACACTTGCGGTAAAGCGCAAAGGGAGCCATCCCTGCCCTGACAAGGCAGGAATACGGCATGGCCGGGCCTATCTATTTCGCAATCGGCGATGTGCATGGCGAAGCGGACAAGCTGCGCCAGCTGCATGCCGCCATTCTCGATCGCATTGCGTTCGAGGGGCATGCGGCGAAGATCGTCCATCTTGGTGACTATGTTGATCGCGGGCCGGACAGCCGTGGCGTTGTCGATGCGGTGATGGCGATCGAAGCGCGTTTCAATCGCGATCCGGCGATCGAGGTTGTCTCGCTGATGGGCAATCACGAACAGATGATGCTGGATGCCTATGACGCTGCAAGCGCGGAGGACGCCGGCCTGTGGTGGGCGCAGGGCGGCGCAGAGACGGCGGACAGCTATGCCGGGGGCGTAGGCAAGGGCGACACAGGCTGGCGCGAGAAGGTGCCGAAGGAGCATGTCAGCTGGATGCGACGGCTGCCAGGCGTGCTGCACGACAGGGAGCGGCGGCTGGTGTTTGTGCATGCCGGCATCGAGCCCGCGCGTTTTCCCGACGAAGACCAGCGCACCTATCTATGGACGCGCTCGGATCGCTTCTTCCTGCAATGGCAATGGCCGGATCGCGAGGAGCTGAAGGGCCTGAAAGTGATCCACGGCCACACGCCGAAATCATTCGATCCCGAAATCTATCCGCACCGCATCAATGTGGATACGGGCGCGGTGTTCGGCGGGCCGCTGACGGCGGTGATGCTGAAAGAGGGCGCGCGGCCGGAATTCCTGCGCGCGACCTAGAGGCAGCGATACATCGCATCGATGAGGCGCGAGCGGCGATCATCTTCTAGCAGGTGCGTGCCCTGACGGTTCATGATGTAGCCGCCTGAAACGCCCGTATCAGGATCACCGAACGCGCCCGAGCCGCCCCAGCCGGAATGGCACAGTGTTGCGGGGTTCGGTCCGTAGATGAGAGGCAGGTTGCGCATCACGCCTGCGCCGAAGGCGACACGGCCGGGGAGAACGCGATCCTCGCCTGAGACGCGCTCGCGCGTGAGCTCATCCCATGTCACCGGAGCAATTACGCGCGTTTCACCGATGCGGCCCTTGAGGGCGTAGGCGGAGTAGAGACGCGCGAGTGCTGCGGCTGTGCCGTGCCCATTGGCCGAGGGAATTTCCGCAAGGCGCCATTCGGTTGCGCCGCGATTGGCGGCAGCCCAGGGCGTGAGGAAGGCGGCGCGCGTGGCTTCATTCTTGTGCGGAAACTGCGCAGCGGCTTTTGGCTTGAGAAGCTGTGCGACGCGATCGTGTTCGCTTTCCGGCAAGCCGATCCAGAAATCGATGCCGAGGGGCTGACAGATATCTTCGCGCAGGATCGTTCCGAGCGAGCGCTTCGAGACGCGGCGGACGAGTTCCCCGGCGATATAGCCCCAGGTGAGTGGATGATAGCCTGAGCCCTCGCCCCTGCCCCACATCGGCTTCAGCGTTGCGAGGGCTTCGGAAAGCGCCGGCGGATCAAGCCACAGCGCGGGATCGATCGGATCCGGGAAGCCGGGAACGCCCGCCTGATGCGAGAGCGCTTCAGCGACCGTGAACGCGCCTTTTCCGTTGGCGGCGAATTCGGGCCAGTAGTCGGCGACCGGCGCGTCGTAGTCGAGCTTGCCGCGCTCCACGAGCGTGGCGATCACCAGCGCTCCGATCGGCTTGGTGGCGGAATAAACCGGGCAGAGGGTGGTGTCGGTCCATGGCTGCTCGCCCGCGCGATCAGCGAAGCCGCCACGCAGGTCGACGATCAGTTCGTCGCCAGCAAAGGCGGCAAACGACGCGCCATGTTCAAGGCCTTCAGCAAAGTTCTGCTCGAAGGCCTCGCGGACGGGTTCGAAGCCAGCGGCGGTGAAACCTGTGATGCTCATGCGCGAGACATCGGGCGGGAGACGTTGCGCGTCAACCGTGCATGGGTTCAACTCGGACGCGTGGAGGACCGAACATGGAAATAAACGGCATCGCGCATATCCAGATCACGGCGGGGCGGTATGACGTGGCGCGGGAATTCTATGGGAAGCTGCTGCCATTCCTTGGGCTCAAGCAGGTGCTCGACAATGAATACGGGTATTATTGCGTTGGCGGGCGCACGGGCGTTCTGATTTCCAAACCTGCGCCCGAGCACGAAGGCGAGCGCTTCGTGCAGCAGCGCGTGGGGCTGCATCATGTCTGCTTCCGGGCGCGATCTCGCGAGGATGTCGATGAGGCGCATGCGTTCGTGAAGACGCTCGGCGTGCCGATCATCCATGCACCACAGACGGATGGTTGGGCGCCGGGGTATTACTCGATCCTGTTCGAGGACCCGGACGGCGTGCGGCTTGAGCTGAACTTCGTTCCCGGCAAGGGCGTATTCGGCACAGAGGAACAGGCGCTGAAGTCGGATTATCCAGCGCCCCGCTAGACGAGGCGGCGTACGGACGCGCGAGGCGGATGGGCGAGCTGTTCGCTGCATGCGGCGAAACTCAGCTCCGGGCCATTCCATGCAATCGTCCTGTCGATGACGAGGTGCGTTGCGCCGACGGCATCCGCCAGCGCGGCTTCGAGGCCGAGGCCCGAGACAAGCCCTCCCGTGAAGCGGAGCGTCAGCATGTCGCCCGTGCCATTCGGGATTTTGCCGGGGACGAGTTTCGTCTCGGCCAGCAGCGCCATGTCGGGATCGACATAGAGCACGCCGATGCCAACCGGCGAGGGAATGGACGAGATCAGCCAGCGGCCGCCCCTGCTGCGCGCTGCGCGGGCGACAGCCTCTGGCGTTTGCAAAAGGGACAGGTCCGTGGCGGTGAGGCGCGCGAACTCCCAGAGGTTGGGAGCGATGATGTCGGCGCGGGGCACAAGGTCAGCCATCAACGCCGTCGCCGTTTCAGGCTTGATGTAGAGGCCCGGCGCTTCATCGCCCATCACCGGATCGATGATGATAAGTGGCTTGTCCGGAAAGTGCGCGTGTGATTGGCGGCGCGGCGTGGTGCGGATGCCGTCGATTGCGGCGCAGGCGACGGCGATCTGGTCAGGCGCGGAAAAATGGCCGGTGACGACGGCGTCCATCAGTCCGAAAAGATTGTTGGCCTCAACGCCCTCGAGCATTTTCGCCATCGTATCCGCCGCAACCGGACCACCGCCCGGCGCTCCCCAGCCGGGGTGCCTTCCGAAAAGGCAGGAAGGAATATGGACAGGATCAACCTTCATCGGGCCCAGCACGTAGGGTGCTATGCCTCCCCCGACGCGGCTGGCGGCGACGTAGGACGAAATCACGAGAACCAGAGGCATGGCTTGTCTCATCAGCCGCCGCGCGCGGCGAATTCGCGACATTAACCCAGCCTGCCGCGCGCTCCAGCTTGATCTTGAGCGGAGGCTCCGTCATGTGTCGCCTTCACGATTTTTGAGGGGCTCTCCCATGTCCGCCATCCGCCCGCGCCGTTCCGTGCTTTACATGCCCGGCGCCAACGAACGCGCGCTGGAGAAGGCCAAGACCCTGCCGGCAGATTCGCTGATCCTCGATCTCGAGGATGCTGTTGCGCCGGAAGCCAAGGTGGAAGCGCGCGACCGCGTGTGTGGCGTGGTGAAGGCCGGCGGCTATGGCCCGCGTGAACTGATCATCCGCATCAACGGACAGGACACCGAATGGGGCAAGGCCGACCTGAAAGCCGCCGCCCACGCCAAACCCGACGCGATCCTCGCCCCCAAGGTCACGTGCGGCGATGACATCCGCTGGCTGAACGAAGCGCTTTCCGAAGCGGGCGCCAGCGCGTCGCTCGGTCTGTGGGTGATGATCGAGACGCCGCTGTCGATCCTCAACCTCAAGGACATCGCCTCGACCGCGCAGACGACGCGCCTGTCAGGCTTTGTCATGGGCTCGAACGACCTGATCAAGGATTTCCGTGCCGAACCGATGCCGGGGCGCGAAAACCTCGCCGCCTGCTACACGCTCGCGATCGCGGCGGCCCGCGCCTATGACCTGCTGGTGTTCGACGGCGTCTATAACGACATCGCGAATGCAGAGGGCTTTGCCGCGGAATCGAAGCAAGCGAAGGCGTTTGGCTTCGACGGCAAGACACTGATCCACCCGACGCAGGTCGAGCCCTGCAACACGATCTTCGCCCCGCCTGCCGAAGCGGTTCAGCAATCACGCGACGTGATCGCCGCCTTCGCCGATCCGGCCAACAGCGGCAAAGGCGTACTGAAGGTCAACGGCAAGATGACCGAGCTGTTGCATCTGGCGCAGGCGAAGCGCCTTGTAGCGGTGGCGGAAGCGATCGCCCTGAGAGAGGCTGCCCAGTGACCCTCAAATCCGATCCCGGTAATTTCTTCGAGGATTTCGTCGTCGGCGACGAACTCATCCACGCCACGCCGCGCACGGTGACCGAGGCGGATGCGGCGATGTACACTGGCCTCACCGGAGCGCGGTTTGCGCTCTATTCGGCTGATACGTTCGCGCAGGATTGCGGGTTGCCGAGCGCGCCGATTGATCCCCTGCTCGCCTTCCATGTCGTGTTCGGGAAGACGGTGCCGGATATCTCGCTCAATGCGGTGGCTAATCTTGGCTATGCCGATGGCCGCTTCCTCGCGCCGGTGTTTCCGGGGGACACGCTGCGTGCTGTTTCGGAAGTGATCGGCGTCAAGGAAAACTCCAACGGCAAGACCGGCGTGGTGTGGGTGCGCACGCGCGGGTACAACCAGGAGAATGACGAAGTCCTCAGCTATGTGCGCTGGGTGATGGTCAACAAGAAAGACCCGAGCCATCCGGCGCCTACGACTGTTGTGCCGGAGCTGCCGCAGGCAGTTGACCCGCGCGAGTTGCCGGATCGCGGACTTGATCTCTCGGAATACAATTTCGTGCTGGCGGGCTCGCCCTTCGGATTTGAAGATTATGAGATCGGCGAGAAGATCGACCACGTGGACGCGTTCACGGTGGAAGAAGCCGAGCACCAGATCGCGACGCGGCTTTACCAGAATACCGCCAAAGTTCACTTCAACCAGTTCGCGCAGGCGCAGACGCCACGCGGCAAGCGCCTGATCTATGGCGGCGTCGTGATTTCGCTAGCGCGGTCAATCGCGTTCAACGGCCTCGCGAACGCAGCGGAGATCATCGCGATCAATGCCGGTCAGCACGTGAACCCGCTGGGTTCGGGCGACACGGTGTTTGCGTGGTCGGAAGTGCTGGACAAGGCGGATCTGGGCGACGGTCTGGGTGCACTTCGCCTGCGGCTGGTGGCGACCAAGAACACGCCCTGCACGGATTTCCCGCACAAGGACGCGGACGGAAAGCACCTGCCCGACGTGATCCTCGATTTCGATTACTGGGCGGCTATACCCAAGCGCGGGTAAGCCTCCCTATATTGAGCCGATGTATCCGCCAGCCCTCGCCCAGCTCGCCGCCGCGTTCGCCATCCTCCTGTCGGTGGTGATCCGCTCCATAAGGGGCGGCGCGTCCTGGCAGCAGGTCGAGGAGGGCCGTGCGACGGCCGATACGCTGCGTGACCTCACCGGCATCATGGATTTCGAGCAGCTTCAGCAGACCTTCGGACCGCCCCGGCTGGAGGACGGCATATTCCCGGTGACGCAGGGAGAAGTGCGACGGGCGCGCACGGGACTGGGCTATCTGTTTGGCGATCGCTGGCTTGATGGCGCATCGGCTCTTGTGGCGATCATATCGCTGATGCCGATCTGGCCCTTGTGGAACACGCGACAGTGGCTCGATACGCTGCTGATCTTCGCGGGCGCCTATCAGGCGGCGGGATGGATCGCATCGATGCGCGTCATTCGCACGCGCTAGCGGACGCTGCGCAGGAACCGCACGATCCAGTCGCCGACAAGCGCGCCATCCCCCGGCTTCAGCATCGAGGCCAGAGCCGCATCAACCTGCGCATCGCTGAGCGCCTTGCCGCGGCGGGCCTGCCATAAAGCTGAAGCGTACTTGTCTGAAAATTCCGGATGGCCCTGGATCGTGATCACCGGAGCATTGGAATATTCGAGAATGGCGTGATCGGTGTGATCCGAGCGCGCCAGAGTAACCGCGCCCGCTGGCGGCGTGATCACCTGATCCTGGTGGCTGGCGGAGAGGGAAATCGCGGGACGACCCTCTCCCATCCAGTCACGCTTGCGTGTGATTTCGTAGGTGTGGCGGCCTATCCCCCAGCCTTTCTCTGACTTGCGGACCTCGCCGCCGAGGGCATCGGCGATGATCTGGTGGCCAAAGCACACGCCGACTATGGGTATTCCTGCGTCGCAGGCGCTGCGTATGAAGCTGCGGAGCTGGTCCATCCACGGTGTTGAATCGTAAACGCCGTACGGAGAGCCGGTGATCAGGATGGCCTCGCAGGCGGACGCCGTGGGAAGCGCCTCGCCATCGAGCACTGCGACGCTTTCATAGGCGAGTTCTCGGTCCGACAGGGACAGCAGCGAGGCGAACATGGCCGGATAGCGTGGATACTCGTCCACCAGCTTCCCCGGCGCGCGTCCGGTCTCAAGAATCGTGATCTTCATGCCCTGAAGATGCTGTCTCGGCCCGAGGTCGCCAAGTGGCCCCTATGGCCGCGTTGACAGGGCCAAAACGGGGTCTAATACCGGGTCCCAACCACAGGGCGAAAGCGCCGGGGCCAGAGGGATAGAGGGCATGAGCGACTGGACCGACAAGCGGCCGATGTCGCCGCACACGTCGATCTGGAAATGGCATCTGACGATGGCCAGTTCCATCCTGCATCGCGTGACCGGCGTCGGGAACTATCTGGGCATCTTCGTCGTCGTTGCGTGGCTGTTCGCGACGGCCGCCGGGCCTGACTATTACGAGCCGCTGGCCGCCCTTACCGGCTCGATCTGGGGTCAGCTGATCCTGTTCGGCTTCACGCTGTCGATCAGCTACCACCTCGTGAACGGTTTCCGTCACCTGATGATGGACACAGGCGCCGGATACAAGCCGAAATTCGCCAGCTTCACGGCCGCGCTGGCCCTCGTCGTGGCGGTCATGATTGCGGTGGCGGTCTGGCTGCTGTCGGGCCTGGTTCCCGGTGTTGACCCGCTGAACATGACGGGAGCTGCCTGATGAGCAAGGAATCCATCCGCACCCCGCTCGGCAAGGTTCGCGGTCTTGGCTCGGCCAAGCACGGCGCCGGGCACTTCATTAAGCAACGCGTCTCTGCGATCGCGCTCCTGTTTCTCGTGCCGTGGTTCCTGATCTCGCTGATAGGCGCGGTGCGCGGCGGCTATGATCATGCGCTGGCCTGGCTCGCGGATCCGATCAACGCCGTGCTGACACTTCTGGCTGTCGGCGGCGCTCTCTACCACATGCGCCTCGGCATGCAGGTGGTCGTCGAGGATTATATCGGGAAGCACAGCACGAAGAACTTCCTGCTGATCGTGAACACCTTCATCTGCGTCGTGCTCTTTGTGGCGGCTGCCTATGCCGTGCTCAAAGTCGCTGCGATCTGATTTTTCGAATTCCAGGGACGTGACCTCATGAGCGCCTACACGTGGAACGATCACACCTATGACGTCGTGGTTGTCGGCGCGGGCGGCTCGGGCCTCCGCGCAGCGCTCGGTTGCGCACAGGCCGGCCTGAAGACGGCCTGCATCTCGAAAGTCTTCCCGACCCGCTCGCATACGGTTGCGGCGCAGGGCGGCATCTCGGCCTCGCTAGGGAACATGGGCCAGGATGACTGGCGCTGGCACATGTACGACACAGTAAAGGGCGCTGACTGGCTCGGCGACCAGGACGCGATCGAATACATGGTGCGTGCAGCACCCGCCGCCGTTTACGAGCTTGAGCATTGGGGCGTGCCCTTCTCGCGCACCGAAGAGGGCAAGATCTACCAGCGCGCCTTCGGCGGCATGACCAAGAACTACGGCGAAGCCTCGATCCAGCGCACATGCGCGGCGGCCGACCGCACCGGCCACGCCATGCTTCACACGCTCTACGGCCAGTCGCTGAAATACGCCGTCGACTTCTTCATCGAGTACTTCGCGCTCGACCTCATCATGGAAGATGGCGCGTGCCGGGGCGTCACTGCCCTGAAACTCGATGACGGCACGATGCATCGCTACCGCGCGCAACGTGTCATCCTCGCGACCGGCGGTTATGGCCGCGCCTACTTCTCGGCCACCTCCGCGCACACCTGCACGGGCGATGGCGGCGGCATGGCGCTGCGCGCCGGCCTTCCGCTGCAGGACATGGAGTTCGTGCAATTCCACCCGACCGGCATCTATGGCTCGGGCTGCCTCATCACCGAAGGCGCACGCGGCGAAGGCGGCTACCTCACCAACTCGAAGGGCGAGCGCTTCATGGAGCGCTATGCGCCGACCGTGAAGGACCTCGCCTCGCGTGACGTCGTCTCACGCGCGATGACGATGGAAATCCGCGAAGGCCGCGGCGTGGGCGCGCACAACGACCACATCCACCTGCACCTCGACCACCTCGATCCGAAAATCCTGCACCAGCGTCTGCCGGGCATCTCGGAATCTGCAAAAATCTTCGCCGGCGTCGATCTCACGAAAGAGCCGATCCCGGTGCTGCCGACCGTGCACTACAACATGGGCGGCATCCCTACGAACTATCACGGCGAAGTCCTCACCAAGGCAGGCGATGATCCGGATGCGATCGTTCCGGGCCTGATGGCAGTGGGCGAAGCTGCCTGCGTGTCGGTCCATGGCGCCAACCGCCTCGGCTCCAACTCGCTGATCGACCTCGTCGTCTTCGGCCGTGCAGCGGGCATCCGTTGCGGCGAGAAGCTCGAAGCCAACGCCAACCAGAAAGACCTGCCGAAAGGCGCCGGCGAAGATCACCTCGCCCGCTTCGACAAGTTCCGCAACGCATCGGGCGGCACGCCCACCGCGAAGCTCCGCGCGCAGATGCAGAAGGCGATGCAGGAAGACTGCGCCGTGTTCCGCACCGGCGAGACGCTGCAATCCGGCGTCAAGCGGATCGCAGAAGTCCACGCCGGTATCACGGACATCGCAATCAAGGATCGCGGCCTGATCTGGAACACGGATCTGATCGAGACACTGGAATTCGACAACCTGATCGTCCAGGCCGCGGCCACCGTGAACTCGGCCGTGAACCGTGAAGAAAGCCGCGGCGCTCACGCTCGCGAAGACTTCCCGAACCGCGACGACGACAAGTGGATGAAACACACGCTGTCGTGGGTGAACGACAAGGGCGCGGTGAAACTCGATTACCGCCCGGTGCACGCCTACACGATGTCGAAGGACGTCGAGTACATCAAACCGAAGCCGCGGGTTTACTAGGCCCGCTTGCGGCCGAACGTGCCGCCTGGCGCGGGGCGCACCTGTGTGACCATTGCGGCCGCAGGCTTTGCCTGTTTCGCCAACCTTGCCTGATAATCCGCAAGCGCGCGCTTAACGGGATCGTCGTTCGCATCGGCCTGCTGTGCCGTGGTCAGGCCCGGAACCTGCGCGCCCGCCATCGGATCAGGCCCGAAACTGTTCGGACCACGCTGACCGGGCATCGCGGACAGCCACGCAATGTTGCCGATCACGCCAACGATCGTGACAGCGAACATGGTCATTGGTACGGGGCCAAAACGCCAGCCGCCGAGATCCTGACCGATCAGGAAAGCCAACGCGCCGTAATCCCCGGACATCGCCATGAAGCTCGGCAGGATGAACTGGAGCACCATCGCCCCCACCGGCAACAGCACGATGAGAGGCCGGGCAAATTTGTAGAGAGCGCCGGAGACGCCGAGATCATGCCAGCGCTTGATGTTCTGTGCGTCGGCTGTGGCGAGGAAAGCCAGCCACGGCAGGGTGAAGAGCGCCGCCGGCATGCCGCCAAACAGATCCGGCGCGGCGACCCATGTCAGCCATGTGAAAGCGATCAGCGCCGCAAACGGCGCGACGAAGAACTGGATGTAGCTCTTGCGGCTGATCCGCCCTTCGCTCGATACCCAAGCGTTCAGCTTGTCCATCGTCGTCCCCCTAGAATACAGGGATTATGCGTCAAGTTTGCTGCGGCTTGCTTAAAGCAGCCCTTTGGATTTCACCGTTTCAAGGCGGCTTTCCAGAGCCAGACCCGTGCGGCTTGACCCCGGCGCCCGTCAGGATATCCAACAACCTCACTTGCGAGGCGCCTTGCGTATCCTTCACGTCAGTTCAACGTCGACTGTCTCGGGCGCGAACCGCTACGCGTTTGATCTGGCGGCCGGTCAGAAGGATCTGGGCCATGAGCCGATCGTCGCCATGCCGGCGGATCCGGGTACGGCTTTCGATTTCGCGCGGCCGGATATTGCGAAAATTGTTCTGGGAAAGCCCCGCGCATTCTCCTTCCTGTCGGCCCTTTACCGCACGAAGCCAGACATCGTGCATTGCCATGACGGCACCGCCGCACGCTGGCTGCGCATTGCGCCTTTCCGACCGCCGACGCTGGTGACGCTGCATATCCGCTACAAGCCGCCAACGATGAGCCATTTTGACGGCGTCCACATGCTGGCCGACTGGCAACGCGAGGCGCTGTCGAGCTTCAAGGGCAAGATCGCGAAGGTGAACAACTGGACGCCGAATATCGCGCCATCCAGTCCGCAAGTGATCTCGGCCGCGCGCGAGGCGGCTGGCGCCGGGCCCGATGATTTCCTCGTCGTCTATGTCGGGCGGCTTGAACATGTGAAGGGTGTGGATCTTCTCATCGACGCTTTCCGCGCCCTGCCCGGCGCGAAGCTGAAGCTCGCGGTTGTCGGCGTCGGTCTCGACGCGGCAGCGATGAACGCGCGCGGCGCGGGCGATCCGCGCATCCGCTTCATCGGATACTCCAGCACACCCACAGCCTGGTATGGCGCGGCCGATCTTCTGGTGATGCCATCTCGGCGCGAGCCCTTTGCGCTGGTTGCGCTGGAAGCGATGGCGTGCGAGGCGCCGATCGTCGCAACGAGCGTGGATGGATTTCCCGAGATGTTCCGTGGACGCGAGGATTGCCTCGTCGCCACCGAAAATACTGCGGCACTCTCCGATGCGATCGCGCAGCGAGCGGCGCGAAAAACAGCGCCGGGCATCGTGCGCGACAGCTATGACATGGCGCGGTTCGAGCGGAAGTCTGGCGTTGCGGCTATCACACGCTTCTATGACGACGTGATCGCCGCCAAGCGCGGCTAGTGAGCTTGTTTCGTCCGCGAACCAATGTGCCGCGCTGAGAGACGGTCAGTGTTTGGTGCGGCAAATTTGGTCACACACACGTTGATTGCAGCCGATGCGGTTGACGCAATCCGCCTTGAGACCCAAAACCTGAAACATGGAAAGCATCTGGGGTCGCCGGACCGAGACCGGCCACACAGGCGAGGAATTCCGCGAGGAGATGCAGTTGCATCTCGCGCGTTGTCTTGGCGAGCCTCACATCGCCTTCTCCGATCAGGATGGCTGGGCCGGCAAGTCCAAGGAACCGGGACCGCCCGTTGACGTCATGGTCATTCCGCCTGAGGGCGAGCGCAGGTTTGCCTATGTCTGCACGTATGGATCGTCGCTCAAGAAAGGCGGCGATGTGCTGTCGCCGGGCGGCAAGGCGCGCATGGAATTCGTGCTGGCGACGCCGCAGCGCGGCGACCCGAAAGCCGATCTCGCGATGCTGAACATCGCCGCCAACACGGTGCGTCAGTTCGCCAAGCTGGTTCATATCCAGAATGTCCGGGTCAGCGCCGGGGAGACTGTGCAGTTTTCCAAGCGCCCCAAGGCGGTGTTTGACGACACCCGGCAGGTCGCTTTCGCCTTCATTCGTCCGCGCCTGCCCGCCGACGGATTCGAGCGGTTGCGGCTGGCGAATGGCGAGGGGGTCGATTTCTGGGCGCCAACGCCGATCTACCGGGACGAACTGGAAGCCGCCGCCACGCATGGCACGGTGAAGCTGGCGCAGGCCCTGGAGAAGGCCGGCGTCACTGAAATGCTGCATCTGGACAGGCCCTCGGCGGCCCGGAAGGCCTATGGCTTGCGGCGCACGATCCTGTCGAAAATCCGCAACCTGTTCCGGCGCGACTAGTTCGCAGCAGGGACAAGGCCAAATACCTGATCCGCCGCGACTTTCCGGCGCTTTCAATTTACGAATCCGCGGCTAGATTGCGCCCAACTTCAGGGCCGCCGGGGAAGCTGTACGCTCATGGTCGAACTCACCCTTCCGCAGAACTCCAAGATCGGCCGCGGCAAGGAATGGCCGGCGCCGGCTGGCGTCAAGAAGACCCGCACCTTCAAGATCTATCGCTATGATCCGGAGAACGGGCAAAAGCCGCGCTGGGACACCTATCGCATCGACATGAGCAAGGTCGGGCCGATGGTTCTCGACGTGCTCATCTACATCAAGAACGAGATCGACCCGACGCTGACCTTCCGCCGTTCGTGCCGGGAGGGTGTCTGCGGTTCCTGCTCGATGAACATTGGCGGCAACAACACGATCGCCTGCACCAAGGGTCATGACGAGTTCTCGGGCACGATCACCATCTCGCCCCTGCCCCACCAGCCAGTCGTCAAAGACCTGGTGCCCGACCTGACGACTTTCTACGCGCAGCACACCTATGTGCAGCCCTACCTGAAGACGACGACGCCCGAGCCGCAGAAAGAGTGGAAGCAGTCGGAAGCCGACCGCAGCAAGCTCGACGGGCTCTACGAGTGCATCATGTGCGCCTCGTGCTCGACCGCCTGCCCCAGCTACTGGTGGAATGGCGACAAGTTTCTGGGGCCGGCAGCCCTGCTGCAGGCCTATCGCTGGATCATCGACAGCCGCGATGAGTCGACCGGCGAACGCCTCGACGACCTCGAAGACCCGTTCAAACTCTATCGCTGCCACACCATCATGAACTGCGCGCAGGTCTGCCCGAAGGGTCTCAACCCAGCGAAGGCCATCGCGGAGATCAAGAAGCTGATGGTCGAGCGCGCAACCTGAGGCCGGCATGGCGGGCGACGATTTTCCCGTCACGATCTACCACAACCCCGAATGCGGGACGTCGCGCAACGTGCTCGCGGTCATCGAGGCCGCAGGCTATTCGCCGCTTGTGGTCGACTACCTGCGTAAAGGCTGGACACGGCCACAGCTCCTGGCGCTGTTCGCAGCGGCGAAGCTGACAGCAAGGCAAGCACTGCGAGAGACAAAGTCGCCGGCGGCCGAGCTTGGCCTGCTGGCTGAAGGCGTCATGGATGACCAGCTGATCGCGGCAATGATCGAGCATCCTGTTCTGGTCAACCGCCCTATCGTGGCGACACCGAAGGGTGTGAAGCTCTGCCGCCCCAGCGAACTGGTGCTCGATGTGCTCGAGCGCTGGCCTACGGGTCCGTTCGCAAAAGAGGACGGCGCGCTGATGATCGACGCCGCGGGCAAGCGAGTTGTGGGATGACGATCCGGAAGGTCCGCCCCGCAAGGCCGGCCGACCTTCAGGCCATCACCAACATCTATGCGCATGCCGTGATCCACGGCACAGCGAGCTATGAGTATGATCCGCCGTCGCTGGCGGAAATCTCATCGCGCTATGAGGGGCTGGTGGGCGCCGGCTTTCCCTATCTCGTCGCTACAGCCGAGGAAGATGGACGCGAAGGCCGGGTGCTTGGCTATGCTTACGCCGGCGCTTTTCGCACGCGGCCGGCCTACCGCTTCATGGTGGAAGACTCGATCTACATCGCGCCGGACGCGCAGGGCCAGGGCATCGGCAAGCTGCTGCTGACCGAATTGATCGCGCTCTGCGAGGCGATGGGCTTCAGGCAGATGATTGCGGTGATTGGCGATAGCGCCGTGAACCAGGCGTCGGTGAACTTGCACAATGCGATGGGCTTCTTGCCGTGCGGACAGATCAACAGCTCTGGCTTCAAGCACGGCCACTGGTGCAACACGGCTCTGATGCAGCTCCCGTTGAACGGTGGCGCCGCAAGTGATCCCGACCCGTCGTCACAGCCGGAGCAACGGTTTCGCGCCGCTCGCTGAAAGATTCGCAACGCAGCCTTTCGAAGTGATGCGCGTTCGGATTTCTGGTCGACCCTGTTCGGCCAGGCACCTTCGCGCGAAGGTCAAGCACAGATGAAGTTACGGCAAGACTTCGTCACATCCCGCCGCAATTAGACATGTCATCGCCCCAATTGAACTGGGATCGTTTCGGAACTGACTGCAAAATCTCTGCGTTCTGATCGGTGGATGTACTTGGTGGACACGGTCCAGTGTCACCACATTCCTTGAAAGTGTTCCACGGAGGCATGGGGCCTGCCGGGCGTTTCAGAGGAGGCGGTCAATGTATGGAAGTGTTCAACATTCCGGGCGCCGCACGCGCGTCGTCGGTCTTGTAACTGCTGCTGCGATTACGGTGGGCGCTGGTTACGTGTTCGCCACGGGCATGAAACTCGACATCAATCCTCTCGATGAGTCGAAGATGGAAATGGTGATCCTGACGCCGCCGGAACCCCCGCCGCCGGTCGAAGAGATCAAGCCGGTTGAAGTGCCGGAAGTTGATGTCGCTCCTGCAGCGCCCGAACTGGTCGCGCCGGATATTCCGTTCGAGATCGAAGTTCCGCCCGTGATCGTGGCTCCGGTCGCGGAACCTGTTCCCATCCCGGATCCGATTCCGGCGACGCCTGCTCCCACGGTTGGAACAGATCGCGTTTCCCCGCGCCTGCAGGCTGGCCAGAAGCCGGCTTATCCTTCCGCTTCACTGCGGGCCAACGAACAGGGCACCACGCACCTTGAGGTTTGCGTCAGCTCTGCCGGCCGCGTGACTTCAGTGTCGGTCGCCAAATCGAGCGGATTCCAGCGTCTCGACGATGCGGCTGCCAAATGGATCCGTGGCGAACGCTTCGCCCCGGGCAAGATCGGCGGCGTTGCACAGTCTATGTGCGGACACGACGTATTCTATCAGTGGAGCGTGAGCGACGCGAAGTAGCGCTGAATTTCCAGACGTGCCTCAGCGTAGAGTTCCTTAAAGTGCAGTGCCTGAAGTGTGCAGCCTGCAAGCCCCATCCGGCCTCGCCGGGTGGGGTTTTCTTCTGGAAAAGCGCACGCAGAAACGCCCGGTCAAATGACCGGGCGGCACTGCAGAACTTCGGAATCAAGTACCCGGAAAATCAGCCTTCAGCGTTGTCGCCAGCGGCGCCGCGGGTGCTGGTTTTTTCAGCAATACGGGCGCGTTTGCCGGTCAGGCCGCGCAGGTAATACAGCTTGGCGCGACGGACCTTGCCTTTGCGGCGGACTTCGATCGAGTCCAGCACCGGCGAGTTCAGCGGGAACACGCGTTCAACGCCTTCGCCGAACGACAGTTTGCGGACGGTGAAGCTCTCGTTGAGACCTTCGCCAGCGCGGGCGATGCAAAGACCTTCGAAGGCTTGGACGCGCTCACGCTCGCCTTCCTTGATCTTCACGTTGACGCGCAGCGTGTCGCCGGGTGCGAAATCAGGGATTTTCTTGCCTTCGGTGACGCGGGCGATTTCCTCGCGTTCGAGGGTCTGGATGA
>Ga0209097_10001857_pt1 | contig 17562 bp, 8 predicted proteins | sample AD_UKC052_MetaG_FD_184419 | JGI IMG/M metagenome (GOLD analysis project Ga0209097, IMG submission 184419) | Active sludge microbial communities of municipal wastewater-treating anaerobic digesters from USA - AD_UKC052_MetaG (SPAdes) (version 2) | ecosystem: Engineered > Bioreactor > Anaerobic >... | reverse complement strand
AAACACCATACACTATACACCAAACACTCAAAACATTGGCACGTACAACTCCCCGTTCAAAACATTCCGGGAAATAACGATCCTTTGCACCTCCGAAGTGCCTTCGTAAATCTGTGTGATTTTGGCGTCGCGCATTAGTCGCTCCACGTGGTATTCTTTTACAAAACCGTAGCCGCCGTGAATCTGAACGGCTTCGACCGTATGGCGCATGGCGGTATCGGAAGCAAATAACTTCGCCATAGCCGCTGCCTGGTCAAAATCCTTGTCCTGGTCTTTCAGCCGGGCAGCGCGATACACCAGCAACCGGGAGGCCTCAATTTCGGTTGCCATGTCGGCAATTTTGAAAGCGATAGCCTGGTGGCCGCTGATGGGTTTGCCAAAAGCCGTACGTTCCTTGGAGTATGCGACCGACAGTTCGTAAGCGCCCGCAGCGATACCCAGTGCCTGGGAAGCGATACCGATACGCCCGCCGGAAAGCACTTTCATGGCAAATTTGAAACCGAATCCGTCCTCGCCGATTCGGTTTTCCTTCGGCACTTTCACGTCGCTGTACATGATAGACGTGGTATCGGAAGAGCGGATGCCCAGTTTGTCTTCCTTGGCGCCGATAGCGACACCTTGCCAGTCGGCTTCCACCAGCAGACAATTAATACCGCGGTGGCCTTTGTCAACGTCCGTTTGCGCCATTACGAGGTGCAGTTTGGACGTAGCGCCGTTGGTGATCCAGTTTTTCGTGCCGTTCAGCAGGTAATGGTCGCCCATATCGACAGCCGTGGTGCGTTGGCTGGTGGCGTCGGATCCGGCTTCGGGTTCCGACAGGCAGAAAGACCCGATCCATTCGCCGCTCGTCAGTTTGGGCAGATAACGTTGTTTTTGTTCTTCGGTGCCATATTTTTCAAGGCCCCAGCAAACCAGGGAGTTATTCACCGACATGATGACCGAGCAGGAGTTGTCGATCTTGCTGATTTCTTCCATGGCCAGTACGTAAGAAATCGTATCCATACCGCCGCCGCCGTATTCGGGAGAGACCATCATACCCAGGAAACCGAGTTCACCCATTTTGCGCACCTGCTCCGTGGGGTAAATTCCTTTACTGTCGCGTTCGATCACGCCGGGTTTTAATTCGTTTTGGGCAAAATCACGGGCGGCCTGCTGTACGGCGAGGTGCTCTTCGGTCAGGTTAAACATGGCAGGAAAATGGTTTTATATAACGGTGTGGTGGTGGACTTTCAGGCGGCAAAAGTATCGCTTTCAGGGAAATATTCGGATGATTTTGTTCGCCTTTCAGGCAAGCATTACTGCCAGTTCTTCCACGGTCAGCGACTTTTGTTCACCCGTTTTCTGGTCTTTGATCACCAGCACACCATTTTGCATTTCCGATTCACCGATAATGGCAACGTAAGGTACGTTCCGTTTGGCAGCGAATTCGAACTGTTTTTTCAGTTTCCCCGGCTCCGGATAAAGTTCGGCGGATACCCCTGCGGCGCGTAGTTTTGAAATACACGCGAAGGCATATCCAAAAGACGCTTCGTCCATGGAAGCAAACAGTATTTTTACACTCTCTGTCAGGGTTTCCGGAAAAAGGCCCATACCATCCATCACGTCGTAAATGCGGTCGGCGCCGAAGGAAATACCGACGCCCGAAAGCCCCGGAACACCGAATACGCCCGTCAGGTCGGCGTAACGTCCGCCGCCGCCGATACTGCCCATCTGGAAGTCTTTGGCAGCCACTTCGAAAATGCAGCCTGTGTAGTAACTGAGGCCGCGCGCGAGAGTGATATCGAAACGAAGTTCGTTTTTGAGGGTATAACTGGCAAGCAGATCGAATACACGCTGCAATTCATCGAGGCCTTTTAATCCTGTTTCGCTACCTGCAAAAATGGGGCGCAACGACGCAATATCGGGTGCCTGTAATATTTTTTCTATAGTGGAAATGGCGGTTTCCGAAATGCCACGTTCCGTCAGTTCCTTGCGCACGCCGTCGATCCCGATCTTGTCGAGTTTATCGATGGCCACGGTCATATCCATAAATTTATCCGGAATACCCGCCGCTTCGGAAATACCGAACAGTATTTTTCGGTTGTTGATCTTGATCACAACCGGCACGCCCAGTTGGGCAAAGGCTTCATCATAGATTTGGGTCAGTTCCGCTTCGTACAACAAACTTTCCGAACCGATCACGTCCGCATCGCACTGAAAAAACTCGCGGTAGCGCCCCCGTTGCGGCCGGTCGGCGCGCCATACGGGCTGTATCTGGTAGCGTTTGAAAGGAAAAGTCAGCGTTCCGCGATTCATCACCACGTATCGGGCGAAAGGTACGGTCAGGTCGTAGCGCAAGCCGCGTTTGGAAATGGTTTTTAGCAGGCGGTTCGAATCGCGGCCCGACAAAATCTCCGCATCGGCTTCTTTCAGGTAATCGCCATTATTCAGAATTTTGAACAGCAGTTTATCGCCTTCCTCGCCGTATTTGCCGGTAAGCGTACTCAGGTTTTCCATGGCCGGCGTTTCGAGCGGCTGGAAACCGAATTTCATAAAAACGTTCCGGATCGTATCAAAAATGTACGTACGGCGACGGACCTGTTCGGGTCCGAAATCGCGGGTTCCTTCGGGGATGGATGGCTTTTGCATGGCGGATGTTCGTAAAGTAGGGCGAAGGTAGTTTAAAAGGGGTGATGAGGGGTTTATAAGGGGTTTATGGGTTTATGGGTTTATGGGTTTATATTTAGCCGCTCGAAAAACGAGGACTTTTACATTCAAAGAGTGGCAAAATATAAACCTTATAAACCTATAAACCAAAAAATCACAGCCCGAAGTTCTGCGAAAGTTCCTCCGGCCGATCTTTATAAAACTGATTGATGATTTGCGGCACCTCGTCCGCATCGTCGGTGATATGGAAAAGATTGAGGTCTTCCGCGTTGATATTGTGGTGGCGTTCCAGCATCACTTCCACGATCCAGGTTTTCAGGCCTTCCCAGAATTCCCGTCCGATGAGAATAATCGGCACCGGCGTGATCTTTTTGGTTTGTACCAGCGTCAGTACTTCGAACAATTCATCGAGCGTGCCGAAGCCGCCGGGCATTACCACGAAGCCTTGCGCATATTTTACAAACATCACCTTGCGCACAAAAAAGTAGCGGTGTTGCAGGTTTTTATCAGGTGCAATAAACGGGTTGTGGTGTTGTTCGAACGGAAGTTCTATGTTGAGTCCGACAGAAGAGCCGCCTTTCATCCAGGCGCCTTTGTTGCCTGCTTCCATGATGCCCGGGCCGCCACCGGTGATGATACCGTAGCCTTCCTCGGTGAGTTTATTGGCAATTTTGACGGCCATATCGTAATAATATGTGCCGGGTTTGGTGCGTGCAGAGCCGAAAATGGAAATACAGGGACCGATTTTGTTGAGCGTTTCAAAGCCGTCCACAAATTCGGCCATTACCTTGAACATGGTCCAGGAGTTGTCGCCGGGCTTTTTGGTCCATTCTTTCTTCTTGCGGGTACTACCGTTGCTGCTAACTGTTTCAGGAGCAGCCGGCTCGATTATTTTATTTTCTTCCATGGTGTAAAAAATTTCAGGTTAGGGACAGAACAACCGCAAAGTATGTTCTAAAGTGCAAATACAGGACAAAAAAGCCCGCCGCATGGAAGTGCGACAGGCTTTTTTGAACCGGACCGTAAAGTTTTGCAATAAATATTGGGAAAATCAATGGTTCTTTTAAAAAAGTTATTGGTTATCGGTTATTAGTCTTCAGGGTGGTAGAGGGACCGTCTGCACAATTGCCTGCGCCACCTAATTGAGTAACCAAGCGAAACGTGTCATCCTGAACGCAGTGAAGGATCTACACCTGCTTAAAAATGCGTGGTAGAAATATAGATCCTTCACTGCGTTCAGGATGACACGCTGTGCTTAGTCCACTCTATAAATCAACCAGGCAATTGTGCAGACGGTCCCTCTACCACCCTGATAACTAATAACCAATAACTATTTAAGCCTCACCTTCAGCAATTCCGCCAGCTGCTCGAATGCCTTTTTCCAGTTTTCATTCACAAATACCCACAAACCTTTCCGGTAACCTTTAGTAATCATGTAAAACACGTTCTGACTACGCCAGATGCTGGGTTTCATACCCATTTTTGCTACGGCGGTCAGTACACGATTGAGCCATTCCACCCGTGGAACAGACGATTCGTCGAGGTTTATTTTTTCAATTTCCCGGTACACGCGTTCGCTGACGGCGTGGCGAATTGTTTCCTCATCGTTCAGTTTGATGCCCCAGCGTTTCAGGTCGCCTGCGATGCGATGCAACACCCGCGGATCGGTCATATGATCGTGTTTGAAAAAGTCGAGCAGATCGGAGTTGAGTACGTATGCGGCAATATTGCGCCAGGCGTCGGGCAGCGGAAGTCCGGCTTCCTGCAAACCCGTCATCAACTGGTAGTTGTCGTTGAACACATTCCGGAAACTCGATTCCGCCACCGATAAACTGTGGTCGGTGATACCGCTGATGATCTTCATTTTTTCATCGGCGAACAGGCTCGACAACGTAAATTTTTCCGGGCCGAAATACTCCTGCAAGGTACCGATGACCTCACCCAGATTGGCATTGCGGAACGACTTTGCAGTCCGGGAGAACATTTCCTCAAAGGTGGTTTTGTTCATCGTCCCGCTGATATTGCCGATAATGTGCTGCTGGCCGAGGTACAGTACCGCAAAACAAAAGGTTCGTTCCGCCCGGCTGAGGCGCGAGCGAATCACCAGGCGTCCGGCGGCGAACTGCGGTGTACCGGCCTCTATTTTTTCAAAAAACTCTACGGAAGCCGTGTAATTAAAAAGATCGAGCCCTTCCGGATCGTCTTCAAACAGAGATGCCACGGCAAAATGCATGGCGACTCGCTCCAGCGTTACACGCGTCGGCACCACATTTTGCAGAAAACTGGCAGCGCCGCTGGGAAATACGTTGCTGGGCGCCTCACTCAGGCGGCGCACAAATTCAGGATACAAGTCTGCGCCTGCCGCATCGTGGGCATAGTCCATCGCACGGAGGGCATATTGCAGGATTTGATTGGTTTCCAGTCCTGAAATTTCATCGAAAAACCAGCCGCAACTCGTATACATCAGCACCGCGTGGCGCTGCATTTCAAGCAACCGCAGCGTCACCACTTGTTCCAGGTGACTCAGTTCGCGGCGGGCGTGTTTTTTTAAAAACCCGTCCAGAACCGGCGTTGAACGATTGAGCTGTACGTCGATGTAATCGTTGCGGGCCGCCCACGGGTCTTGCAGGAAACGGGCTGCTTCTTTTTCAAACAACGGTGCGAGCCGGTCGCGTAGCCAGTCAAGCGTGTCGCGCAGCGGTTTGCGCCAGCGCTGGTGCCAGCCTGCGTGACCGGAATTGCAGCCGCAGTCGGAACGCCAGCGTTCGATGCCGTGCACACAACTCCAGGAAGAATTTTCGTGGATTTGCACCTCCCATTTGGGCGGGAAAAGTTCCAGAAACTGGCCGTAGTTAGTCAATGTCGCCGATTTGGCGTCTTCTATCAGGTTTAGGCAGTCGGCCAGGGCCATTTCGCCGAAGCGATGATGGTGACCATAACTTTCTCCGTCTGTGGCGATGTGTGCCAGTTGCGCTTCGTCGTTGGCATCGAAAATGCTGGTCATCCGGTTGGAAAAATTCCTTCCGCTGTTCAGCAAACCATTGAAAGCTACTTCCTGTGCAATACCACCGTGGTAAAAAAACAGCGCAATCCGGCGGCCGCTGGGGAGCATACACCAGTAAGGATGGCGGGTATCGATATTGTCGGCTCCGACATCCTGCCATTCCGTTCCCCCTACCGCGCGTACTGCCTTTGCCTGCCGCGGCGCCAGAATGGTAAATTGAATCCCGTGGGAGGCCAGCACTTCCAGCGTCTGGGTATCGGCGGCTGTTTCAGCCAGCCAGATGCCTTCGGGGTAGCGGCCGAAACGGTGTTCGAAATCGCGGATGCCCCAGCTGACCTGCGTCACCTTGTCGCGGTAGTTGCACAAAGGCATGATCAGGTGGCTGTGCACCTGTGCCAGTGCGGAGCCGTGCCCGCCGAAACGCTCCATGCTGCGATGGTCGGCCGTCTGAAGCAGGCTGTATGCTTCGGGGTCGTTTTCTTCCAGCCACGACAACAGTGTCGGACCGAAATTCCAGGAAATACGATTGTAATTATTCCGGATCTTGACGATCCACCCTTTATCGTCGAGGATGCGGGCGGATGCGTTCGGCGCGTAACACTCAAAGTTGATGCGCGTATTCCAGTCGTGAAAAGGCCGGGCGGTTTCCTGACGCTCCACTACTTCCAGCCAGGCATTCTCCCGGGGCGGCTGATAAAAATGGCCGTGTATACAGACGTACTTATTTTTGCGAGACATGGGCGCGAAGATAACCCACTGCGACAAAACCAAGCGGGATGAGGACACGGATTTGGCAGATGAAGTGGATTTAAATGGATTTGGTATTCCTTCAGGAGAAATTTCAAAACAAAATAAATCCGCTTATCCATCAAATCCGTGTCTCTGATAATTTCAAATCCTGTGCTGTACAATCTCGATAATCGCTCGTTCTTCAGCATCCGCCTGTGCTGCCATTTTTTCCGCTTCGGCCACTACCTGTGCTGCGTAGGTTTTATCGTCCAGCCCGGAAGCGTTTACTTTTACGTTCAAAAACGCGCCGTATACGGCAGCCCTCGCACAGAGTGCGCCGACACCTGCATCGGTCACGGAATTCGGGTTGCCGGTTTCCACCATTTGCCGGATCAGCGGCAAAGAATCGAGGCTCAGGCGCATGACTTTCAGGGGTACTTCGATGGCTATTTTCGTGGCCACCTGCACGGCAGCCTTGCGGGCTGCTTTTTCCTCCGGCGTACCATTTGGCAGACCGAAAGCGGTCATGATTTCATTAAAAGCATCGGTGTCCTCGTCGACGGAGCGAAGCAGTGCATCCTTCAGAAATTGCCCGCGTTCGGCAGCGTCGGAGAACTCTTCCCAGCGTTCGTCCCAGCCGCGTTTATGGCTGCTGAGGTTGGCGACCATAGTGGCCAGCGAAACGCCGAGCGCGCCGACGTAAGCGCTCACGGAGCCGCCGCCGGGCGCGGGGCTTTCGGAAGCCGTTTCGTCGGCGAATGCACGTAAATTCTTTTTAATCAATGCTTTATTCGCAGCGGCATTTCCTTTATCCAGGTTATACTCGATAATTTTTTGTTGGGGATCGAATGGCGCGAGTTCGTCGAGTCCCATTGATTTTACAGCAATTTTGATCAGTTCGGCATCGCTTACGCCGACGCTGCGCTGCTGTTTTTTCAGGAAATATTTTCCTGCTTCGAGCATAACTTTCAGGGGCACGAGGCCCACCAGTTCGGAGCCTGTGACGCGCATACCGCGCTTGTCAGCACTGACGCAACAGGCCTCGAATGCCCGGTGCAGCGGCGTTGCACCGATGTCGGTAATATTCATGGAAATCTGCGCGATACCATATTCTTCAATGAACCAGCCGATGGCTTTTACCCCTTGCAAAAGGCCTGGCTCGCGCAAGGGTTCTCCGGCGGCATCTTTCATCGGTTTTCCGGTGGCGGGGTCGTTCAGCACGCGGCCTTTTTCCCGAACGTCGAATGCAACGGAGTTGGCGCGGCGCACGGAAGTTGTATTCAGATTGACGTTGTAAGCGATCAGGAAATCGCGCGCGCCGATGACCGTGGCGCCGCTTTTTGCATTGAAACGAGCCGGTCCGAAATCGGGTTTCCAGTCGGGCTGAGCCAGTTTTTCGGGCAGGCCTTCGTATTCGCCGGCGCGTATAACGGCCAGGTTTTTACGTTCGGGGCGGCTGGCAGCGGCTTCATACAGGTAAATGGGCAGGTCGAGTTCGCGGCCGATGCGCTCGCCGAGCCGGCGCGCCCACTCCGCGGTTTCTTCCATGGAAATATGTGCGATCGGGATCAGCGGGCATACGTCGGTAGCGCCCATGCGCGGGTGTTCACCGGTGTGCTTGCTCATGTCGATCACTTCGCAGGCTTTTTTGATGCCCTGAAATGCTGCTTCGATGACCGCCGCCGGTTCGCCTACAAAAGTGACGACCGTTCGGTTGGTGGCTTTACCCGGATCGACGTCGAGCAGCGTGACGCCTTCCACCGCTTCGATGACGTCGGTGATTTGTTTGAGTACGGCAGGGTCGCGGCCTTCTGAAAAATTAGGAACGCATTCGATCAGTTGCTTCATGTGATTTCGTTTTTGCAGGCCGCAAAAGTATGGAATCAGTGCGAAGTCTGACGTGCGAAGTGCGAAGTCGGCATGATCAAAGACAAGGTGAAATTTGTACACCACCTGTAAGGAAGGTGGTGATGCAACCCATCGGGGCAGCGCTTAAACCCTTGTTATTCATTTTGTTTTTGATGTTTCGTGAAAAAAATTTTAACTCAATAAAAAACATACAAAAAACAAATTTTAGCTTACTTAAATCAGTTATTTATTTTTTTTATTAAGCAATAAGCCGATAATTCAAAATTTTAATGAACACACCCTTGTGTTTTATATAGAGGCATAACCGTCAATTTACGGGCGCCTCCCTCAATCATATTTCATACCTTCCGGCAGCATTTTCCGGGCGGGCCGTATCTCCGCTTCATTCCATCTGTTTCATTAACCTTTTCAAAATGGGAAACCGACTACGCCTCCGCACTCTTTGCCGTCTCATTATATCCGGCTGTTTTTTATTTTTCCTTTCCATGTCTTTGCGTGCCCAGCAAAATCTGGGGATATCCATCTCTGGTCCCGACATCATTTGTCAGTTTGGCTGCGCAACTTATGTCGCCACCATTACGCCGGGATCTACGCAACCCGAAATAATCACCTGGGAGGTAAATGGTATTGGCTTTTCCAACCAGGATCCCAATAGCACCTTTTTCGTTTTTTGCCCGGATCAGTACAACATACCAGCCGGACAAGCCATACTAACATCTACCATACTGGGCTTCAATGGCCAAGTGGCTTCCGATACGATAGCCGTGTTGGTCATACCGTTTGAGCCCCTGCAAATCACATCATCCAACATGGCCCCCTGTAACCAGATAGACAGCTCTGCTTGTGAAAAAGTATGTCCGGGTACTACTGTGACTTATTCCGTGCTATCAAATAACCCGTCGGGGGGAGCGCCTTTAACCTGGCACGTATCGGGCGCCAGCAACTGGACCGTCAACAACACTAGCGGCAACCCGCCCTACGGTCCCTCCGTTACCGTCACCTGGGGCCCTGCCGGAACCGGGTCCGTATCAGTATTTTCCGACGGCATTTTTGGATGTGCGGGGGAAGCCTCCATTTGTGTCACCATCATAGAATCACCGCAGGCAGCCTTTACCACCAATCCGCCACAGCCGGCAGCCGGCAACCTGGTTGTGTGCAAAAACCAGCCTGTTTATTTTCAGAACCAAAGCAGCGGAGCGGACTCCTATGAATGGACGTTCAGCGACGACCTGAGTACTACGGCGGAGACCAATCCGCAGCATACTTTCGCCAATGCGGGCACCTACACGGTTACACTGGTAGCAGCCAGCGATTGTTTGTGTGCAGATACCACGCAATTGACCATCGAAGTACTCGATGCTGCTTCGCCTACCCTCGATTGTGTAGGCACCGTGTGTCCGGGAGAAGCCGTTACCTATACAGCCGCCAACGGCTGCCAGCCTTTTACCTGGGCGGTGTCGGCCAACGGAACTGTTACCGGCGGCGGCACGGCCAATTCGGATACCATTTCCGTGATCTGGAATACCGGACCTTCCGGCACCATCACGCTGGGTTCGCAGCCCTGCACAGGAATGTTGTGCCCTGTGCCTGCTATCCTGGAAGTGCCCGTGATCGACAACCTTGCCCCCATCCAGGGCCGCGACCGCGTTTGCCCTTCCGCTATCGAGGTGTACAGTATCGAGGCCTATGGAGGCACCAGTTTCAACTGGGCGATTTCCGGCGGCGGCACGATACTGGAAGGTCAGGGTACCAACCGCATCACCGTGGAGTGGGCGGCTGTTCCTGATCCGCTCGGCAGTTTTTTGAGTGTCAATTATGAAAACTGTTACCTCGGCTGCGGCGGTTCTACGTACATCGAAGTACATATTCTGGCGCCGTTTGCCATCAATGGTCCGGTGGAAGCCTGCGAAAACGGCAGTGTAACGCTGATGACCAAATTGCTGACCAATAATCAGAACCTGAATACCAACTGGACGATGTTCGACCCCACTGGCGCTTCCGTATGGACGGCCAACGGCGCCGCCACCGTAATGCCTGATTTTTTGAATGGTCCGGGAAAATACCGCTTCCTGGCAATTCCGAGCAACCCCTCGCAAACCTGCACCGACCAGCAGGAATGGGCTGTTAGCGTTTCGGGTTTGCCGGCCGAACCCACAGGTATTACAGGAGAAAAAAATATTTGCCCTTCCAGCTCCTACACCTATGAAGCACAAGGTGTTGCACCCGGCCTCAACGTGCGCTGGACGCTGACAAACGGTGCGGGCGCTACACAAACGCTTTTGGGAAATCCTGTCAACGTGACATGGGCCGCCGCGGGCCCGTACGAACTGGCCGTTGCTTCGGTTAGCACCAACGGCCTGAATTGCACCAGCGATACCGTTCGTATACAACCGGTCGTGATCGGCATCCCGGCGATTACCGGTACGGCAACTTCTTGTGAGGATGCAACCGGCAGTTACACGATCATTCCTCAAAATATCGATATTCAGTGGACGATCTCGCCGGCCGGCGCCGGTGCTGTAGCCGATGGTCAGGGCACGAATGCAGCCGATATTTTCTGGACGCAGCCCGGCAATCATACCGTCAATGTAGCCGTTTGCGGGCAAACATCTTCATTTCCAGTAACGGTATGGGCCAATCCGGACCCCATTGTGCAGCATCCTGCCGGTCTTTGTCCGGGTGCAACAGGTACGGTTCAAACGAGTGTTCCCTTTACCGGTTATATCTGGAAAGACGACAATGGAGCGGTCGTTTCCAATGTAGCCACCCCCGCTTTGCCGTTCGGAACATTTGCTGTTCAGGTTACGGATGCCAATGGCTGCATCGGAAAATCGGAATTTACTATGATTAGTTACGATGCACCCAATGTTTCGCTGACTACGTCCGACCCGACCGGTTTTTGTAACAACTCTCAATTTGTATTGCTGACCGCGCTCACGAATGCTGATGCCAATTACACGTATCAATGGTCGGAGGGCGGCACACCGATAGCGGGAGCCACCGATGCGAATTATGCTACGAATCAATATGGTTTTTACCGGGTACAAGCCACCAACCAATATGGCTGTACCAATGTGGCCGGCCCAATCAATATTTTCGATTATTGCGGCGGCGGCAGCGGCGGCGTAGGCGTTCCCGGTGGAGCAGCATTTTGCCCGCCCGGTTCTTTCGACGCGACCTTCGACCCGAATGTGCGCTGCGACTCTTTCCAGTTTCATATTGTGGACAACACCGGACAATACGTGCCGGGCAGCGCCAACTGGTTGTTCTTTATTTCAGGTGGCTTCGTATTGGGCACTGCGACGGGCGACAATCCTTCCTTTGTTTATAATAATGCAGGCAAATACCTCTCTTTAACCACCGTACAATTACTGGATGGAAGCACCTGCAAATTCCTGGATTCGGTAAAAGTGGAACTCGTAGCGCAATTCGATGCCGAGGCGGGTTGCCCGGCTAATGGTACCGCTTTTGAAGACGTCAGCGAACTGTTGCCCGGAAATGGTATCACTTCCTATGCCTGGGATTTCGGTGATCCGGCCTCCGGTGCATCCAATACCGATACGAATACTGACCCGACGCACACCTACACTACGGCAGGCATTTACCAGGTTCAATTGACGGTAACGGCCACCAGCGGATGTACGTCGAGCGTAACGGCGCCGGTGGAAGTCTACCCGCTGCCCGATGCGAGTTTTGCCTCTCCGGCTGCACGCTGCGCGGGCAATGCGCTGATGTTCCAGCCGGCGAATATGCCTGGCGACCTGCTCGATGTTTCCTGGGATTTCGGCGACCCTGCTTCCGGCAGTGCCGACGATGCTTTGGGAATCACTGTTTACCATAACTACGACACACCGAATACTTATACCGTAACGGCTACGGCTACCAACGTGTACGGTTGTACGGCCTCTTATTCTCTGCCGGTTGTTGTGTCGCCCAATCCGTTGAGCGGCACCATTTCACCCGCCAATCCTGGCGTGCTGTGCGAAGGCCAGACGATGACGCTGACCGCTCCGGCAGGTGCAGCAAGTTACCTGTGGTCGGATGGAAACATGACGGCTACGCAAACGCTGACCGTGAGCGAAGCGGGCGTTTACCAGGTAACTATGACGGATGCCAACGGATGTACGTTTACGCCTCCCGCAGTAAAAATTGACATAGCACCCGCACCGGATGCACTCATCAAGGCCTTGCTGAAAAACCAACTGGGGCAAATCATCGGAACATCTTATCCGACACTGAGCACTTGTAGCGGCGAAGACGTAACCCTCCAGGTACAGGGCGACGGCACGTATAATTACGTGTGGTCGGGTGGAAACGGCATGACCGATGAAGCCTTGTTCACAACAGATCGTGGCAACCTGCTTCCGGTCGGCACCCATACTTTTAACGTTACGGTGACCAACCCTGCAAACGGATGTACTTCCGTTACGGATCCATTTGTGGTAACGGTAAATCCCAACCCCAGCGGATTCAGTATCAGCAGTAGCAGCTACTGCGCCAACGACGCCAACGTACTCACCTACACCGGCCCGCAACCGGCCAACTGGCAGTTCATCTGGAGCAACGGCGCAACCGGCACTTCGCTCACAACCGACGATTACGGCGGATTTTACATCCGTGTGATCAATGAATTCGGTTGCGAAGCAAAAAGTAATATTGTCACCGTTTTGCCTGGTCCACAGGTCTCCGCCATTCCTGCCGGCTGCCACGAACGCTGCGCACCCGACACGCTTTGTATCCCAAATCTGCCCAACATCACCAGCTGGCAGTGGTACCAGAACGGCGCGCCGATTGCCGGCGCCACTACATCCGATCTGATCATCACGGAAAGCGGCAGTTATTATGCCGTATTGAGCGACGCGAGCGGCTGTACGGCACAAAGCGACCCGCTGACCGTTCAACTCACCGGTGGAACCGGCGACTTGCTAGGTACGGTATGGTCGGATGTAAATGACAACGGCAGCGTAAACCACAATGCCGACACCACGATGTCCAACATTACAGTCATGCTGCTGCAAAACGGTATTCCGCTGGATACTACCGTAACGGATTCAATCGGCATTTTCCGTTTCCTGGATATTCCGGCCGGTTGGTATACGGTCACGCTGGACTCCACGACATTTGGACCCGGCTGGGAAGGGGTGATCTATAAGGATTCGGTCTACGTGAGTGGCTGCGGAGAAGGTCTTGATTCGCTGGAACTGCTGATGCACTTCGAATGCGAGCCGGTTTTCCTGAATGAACAGTTATTCGCCTGCGAAAACAGTTTCGCCATTTACAACAACATACCCATTCCGCCCGGAGTCAGTCAGGTATTCCAGACGACGGATGCCAATGGCTGCGATGTGTTTACGATGGTGACAGTCATTCCTTTGCCACTCAATTACGGTGATGTTACTCTATATGCTTGTCCGGGCAGTACGGCCAACTATCAGGGTATTGATTTGCCGATAGGTACGGTTCAAACCTTTACGATTGGAAATCCAGTCGGATGTGATTCCATTATTACAGTAACTGTACTGCCATCTGCACCCAGTTCGGGAGCAGTCACCCTGCAGGTTTGCCCGGGTGAATCGGCCACTTATGCGGGCGTAAACGTACCGGCCGGCACTTCGCAGAATTTCACTTTGGTAAATGCCGCCGGTTGTGATTCCATCGTAACGGTAACGGTTACCGCATTCCCGCCTTCGGCATCTACGCTGGACGTGTACGTTTGCCCGGGCGATTTCTACACTTATCAGGGTGTTCAGGTGGCCGGCGGACAAACGCAAAATTTCACGTTGGTGAACCAGTACGGCTGCGATTCTATCGTAACCCTCATTGTGCATGTATATGCGTCCGCTCCGAATTCATTGCAGGTGTCGGTTTGCCCGGGCACTACGTATGAGTACAACGGACAACAAATCCCAATCGGTACCACACAGACCGTTCACCTGACCAGCATCAATGGCTGCGATTCGGTGGTGATGGTGAGCGTTGCAGGTTATCCTGCTGCTACGTTTGCGCTCGCAAGCACTGAAAGTTGCGCGAATCAGACGAGTGGCAGCCTGGAAATAACTGCTCCGGGCGGTGGTACACCTCCGTTTGAATACGACCTGAACAACAGCGGTTCCTGGCAGACAGACGTCGTTTTTGAAGACCTTGGTGCCGGTAACTATACCGTTCAACTGCGCGATGCTTCCAATTGTATTTTTGAAGAAACGGCAGAGGTACTGGCACTCCCGGAAATAGTGGTGTCGACCGTCAACGGCATTATTCCTTGCGACTCCACGGAAATAACGCTCGCCCCGGAACTGACTTACAGCAACCCGAGTGAGTTGAAATTTACCTGGTCGACCGGTGACACCACGCGCAGTATCAAGGTTTCAGAAGCCGGCAATTATACTTTCACCGTGCAGCGCATCGACGGTTTGTGCCAGTCGGTCGCCAAAGCCATCGACGTGGAATGGGCCGAACTCAGCGCCGAACAGGGCCTGGTATACATGCCTAACGTGATCAATACCGAAGCCATCGACCCGGAAAATGCCGCATTCCGCCCGCGCTTCGCTGCCGGAATGGCCGTAGAGAAGTATACATTCAAGGTATTCGACCGCTGGGGAACGGAAGTATTCGAAAGTAAAAATCCTTCCGAAAGCTGGATGGGCACCTTCAAGGGCACCAAACTGCGGCCGGGCATATGGGTATGGACCCTGGAAGCGGATATCAATTTCTGCGGCCGGGTTATTCAAATCCGGAAACAGGGGGATATTGCGTTGATTCGGTAGTAGTTATCGGTTATTAGTTATTAGTTATCAGGGGTGGCAAAGGGACCATTTCCACAATTTCTTGGTTACCCGATAGAGTGGCCAAACATTTATGGAAATGGTCCCTTTACCACCCCTGATAACTAATAACGGATAACAGATAACTATCTTCGCGCCATGCCGCCCATTTCCGCTGTCATCATCACCTTCAATGAAGAACGCAACATCGGCCGCTGCCTCGAATCGCTGTCGGGTGTAGTGGACGAAATTGTTGTGCTGGATTCGTTTTCGACGGACCGGACAGAACAGATTTGCCGGGAACATGGCGTCCGTTTTGAACAACACGCCTTCGACGGTCACATCGAGCAAAAAAACAGAGCCCTGGCCGCTGCAACACACCCATTCGTGCTGTCGCTCGACGCAGATGAGGCCCTCAGCGAAACCCTCCGCCAATCCATTTTAGCCGTTAAAAACAACCCGGAATACGATGGCTATATCATGAGTCGCCGCACGAATTACTGCGGTCAATGGATTGCACATTCCGGCTGGTACCCCGACCGAAAACTCCGGCTCTTTGATCGGCATCTCGGCCATTGGGGTGGCACAAACCCGCACGACCGCGTGGAGATAAACGCAGGCGCCCGCACATTCCGGCTTGATGGTGATTTGCTGCATTACAGCTACTATACAGTGGACGAACACCTGGCGCGGGGCCGGAAATATGCTCAAATTGCCGCGGCGGCGATGCACCGGCAAGGCAAACGCGGCGCCTGGTGGCGTATGTGGGTGAGCCCGGTTGCCAAATTTTTCCGCAATTATTTTTTCAAACTGGGTTTTCTCGACGGCCGCGCCGGCTGGACCATCTGCCGGATTTCGGCGCTGGAAACGTACTGGAAGTACCGGGAACTGGATCAACTGAACCGCTGAGATTACTCCACGTGAAACACCCCTTCCGCCATCGCCTTCCCGTTTACCACAATCCGCAACACGTGCGGCCCTGAAAAATGTTTGCGCGTGGTAAAATCCTGAAAGCGCTGGTATTTGGAAATGCTTTCCGAACGGCCTGCCGCAAGTTTCAATTCCTTGATTTTGAATATTTTAACGGAGGTTTTGCCCGATACCGTCTGGTAATCGATGCCGTATTCCAGGCGGATGGCCGCCGGCTCTTCTCCTGAATTTTTTACCTGAAAGGAAAACGTAAGTCTTTCTCCAATCCGCACTATGGCATCGTGCCGAAAATCGTCAATTTCAATGCCTTGGATATCGTTTTGAAAACCGAAATGTGCCAGCGCTTCGGCGTTGCCTTTCTTTAGCAATCCGCGCGAAGCATGGCGTATGATCCAGTCGGTTTCGGCGGAATGCCCGCGCCAGCGCGCAGCAATTTCGAGCACCAGCGCCGGGTGGTCTTTGGAAATGTCATTCAGGTTGTTGGCTACCGAGCGGCGCACCGTTTCGGCCGGGTCGTTTTTCAGGTTTTCCAGAATTGGCAGGACAGGGGCCGGGTCGCGTTTCAAAGCCGGAACACCCATGCCCCAGGGCAGCCGCGGGCGTATACCCTCGCTGCTCAGGCGCCGCACCAGCGGGCTCGGATGCTTGGACCATTCCAGCATTTGTGCGTACATGCGTTCCGGGTATTTTAGCAAAAAGGGGCGAACTGCGAATTCGGCGCTGCACCAACGGGTGATGGTTTCAAAAGCCTGAATCGAAACATCTGGATCGTCGGTGCCGTGTGCTTCCACAAAATCCGGCAGGAACATGTACTCGAAAGTCATTTTTTCGCCGTATTTTTCAATATAGCCATGTACGACCTTCAAGAGCACTTCCAGTGCTTTTTTATAGTCGGCAGGCAACACCCTGCGCAGGCAATTGCTGATGTGCCGTACGCGCTGCTTGAGTTCGAGCGATTCCCACTGTGCATCGAATACGAATGCAAGAAATTTCGTGTCGGAAAAATTCGGGTGAACGGCCCGAACATCCTGTGCAATCCGTTCCGCCAGTGCCCGCGAAAAAATATTTTTGAGTGGTTCCATCTGTATTTTTTGTTCCCGCAAAAGTAAAAAGGCCGGGCGGTAAACCTTGTTAAATTGTATACGTTTGCAACGCGGATCAAACGGAATATAATGCGAAAATACGCGGATTCGGTCGGTGGGAAGGAGACATTTGTTCCTTACTACCGACCGAATTCGCGTCTATCCGCTTCCTGTCCGCGAAATCCGCGTTGCACTGTTAAAAATATCTGTCATGTCCATAAAAAGACTTTCGTTTCTCTGGTTGCTTTGCTTCGCTGTGCAACTTACCGCCCAGGCGCCTGTGCGGCGCATCGTCAACTTCGACGACGACTGGAAATTTCACCTCGGCCATGCTGCTGACGTAAAAAAGGATTTCAACTACGGCATTCCAAATGTTTTTGCCAAATCGAGCAAGTCGGAAGGCAATACGCCCATGACCGACAAATTTGACGACAGCAACTGGCAAACGGTGCAGTTACCGCACGACTGGGCGGTGGCGCTTCCTTTTGTGCAGTCGCCCGACGGCGACGTGATGGGCCATGGTTACAAACCCGTGGGCGGG
>Ga0209097_10001856_pt1 | contig 17591 bp, 14 predicted proteins | sample AD_UKC052_MetaG_FD_184419 | JGI IMG/M metagenome (GOLD analysis project Ga0209097, IMG submission 184419) | Active sludge microbial communities of municipal wastewater-treating anaerobic digesters from USA - AD_UKC052_MetaG (SPAdes) (version 2) | ecosystem: Engineered > Bioreactor > Anaerobic >... | reverse complement strand
CAGTACGCTCGACGCTGGCCGCGCGTGGGCGCGTGACGTGTTAGGCGTTGAACCTGCTGGCGGCGGCAAGCATGATGGCCTTGCGACGCATAACACGCTCGTCAAACTTGACGGTAGGCGTTACTTGGAAATTATCGCCATCGATCCGGATGCGGGCGCGCCGTCTTTTCCGCGTTGGTTCGGCCTCGATACGCCGGAAGTGCGCGCGTTGATCGCGCATGAGCCGCGTTTGGTGGCGTGGGTGGCGCGATGCGCCGGAGCGCCGGACGCGATTGAGCATCTTGCCGCAACGCCAGGCTACGACGCGCGCGTGGTGCGACCTGCTTCGCGTGGCGATTTTCGCTGGCGATTTGCATTCACCGCCGATGGGCGGCGCATCAGCGGTGGTGTGTTGCCGCATTTGATTCAATGGGATTGTGCGTTGCATCCGTGTGATCGTTTGCCTGAATGCGACGTAGCGCTAACCGCGCTAACACTTGGCGCGGTGGTACCTGAGCGCGCCGCGGCGACGCTGGAGCTGCTCGCGTTGCGTGCCGACTACGGCGGCGCGGTCGTGCAAGTCGGCCAAAGCAGTTCGCCGCAAATAGTTGCCACGCTGCAGACGCCCAAGGGCTTAGTCGTACTTGACTGAGGCGGTGGCTGTCATCGCTGGAGAATCCGCCCGCGTTATGCTTGCGCGACGCGTTGCCTTCGTGGAGATTTCGTTGAAAAAACTGTTTGCTACCGCTGCGATCATTGCGGCTTGTTGGGCCAGCGCGGCGCACGCTGATCTGAATATTGTGTGCTCAACCGACGCCGATTGGTGCGAGAGCAAAGCGCGCGAGTTTTCGGTGCAGACCGGCATCAAGGTCAACATGGTGCGAAAGGCCACGGGCGAAGTGTTCGCTCAACTCAAGGCTGAGGCAAACAACCCGAAGTCGGACCTTTGGTACGGCGGCACTCATGATCCGCATCTGCAAGCGGCGTTCGAGGGGCTCCTGCAACCCTACGTCAGCGTGAACATGAAGGATCAGTATCCGTGGTCCGCCGATTTACTCGCCAAAAGTAACAGTCAGGTGGCTGGCATTTATCGCATCACGCTGGGCTTTGGCTACAACCGCGACGTGCTCGCGAAGAAGAACCTGAAAGCCCCCGCGTGTTGGAGTGACTTGATCAAGCCCGAGTTCAAGGGCGACATCGAAACGTCAAACCCCGCGACCAGCGGTACGGCGTACACGATTCTCGCCACGTTGGTGCAAATGATGGGCGAAGACAAAGCCTTCGATTATTTGCGCGCGCTCAACAAGAACATCACGCGCTACACCACGAGCGGCACCGCACAACGCCAAAGCGTGTCGCGTGGCGAGTCGATGATTGGCATCACCTTTCTCGACGAATTTATCCCAGAGCAATACGTAAACGCGCCGATTGAAACGGTGTTGCCGTGCGAAGGCACAGGCTACAGCGTGGGCGCGATGAGCATCATCAAAGGCGCGCGCAACTTGCCTGAGGCAAAGCGCTTTTACGACTGGGCGCTCACGGCAGAAGCGCAGACGATTCGCGACCAAACCAAAGTCATCGCGATTCCATCAAACCGTACCGCTTTCGCGCCCGAGCGGGTAAAAGCGCTTGAAAATGCGAAACTTGTGAACTACGATTTCGCTAAGTATGGGGCAAGCACCGAACGTAAGCGACTCATCGAAAAGTGGGATCGCGACGTCAAGAACGCTGTGAAATAGACTCTAACTTTCCTTTCTGCCGCCTCGGGTGGCAGCCAACATCAACCGGAACACATCATGAAAAAAATCGCTCTCCTTGCCACGGCCGCTACGGTCGCTGCGCTCAGCGCTGCCCCGTCGTTCGCGCAACAGGTCAACGCCTATTGCTCCACCAATCAATCGTGGTGCGAAATGGCTGCGTCCGAGTTCAGCAAAGCAACCGGCATCAAGGTTGTGCAAACGCACCTTGGCACGGGCGAAGCGCTGGCGCGCCTGAAGGCCGAGTCGGCGAACCCGAAGACTGACATTTGGTGGGGTGGCACGGGTGACCCGTTCCTCGCTGCGGCCGAGGAGAAGTTGCTGGATGCTTATCGTCCACCGAACATGAAGGATTTGTACGATTGGAGCGTGCGCCAGTACGACGCCAGCAACGGCATGGTCGGCGGTTTTTACACGAGCTTTATCGGCATCGGTTGGAATGAAGATCGCCTCGTGAAGTCCAAGTTACCTGCGCCAAAGTGCTGGGCCGACTTGGCAGACCCGAAGTACAAGGGGCACATTGAAATGGCGAACCCTGGCTCGTCCGGCGGCGCATACACCATCGTCGCAGGACTCATCCAGTTGATGGGCGAAGACAAAGCCTTCGACTACATGAAGAAGATGCACAAAAACATCACGCAGTACACCAAGAGCTCGCAGGCGCAGGCGAAGAACGTCGCACGCGGTGAGGCGACCATCGGCATCTCGTTCCTGTTCGGTTTCGACGAAGAACGTCAGGCGGGTTTCAAGGAAGTGCGCGCGATTGCACCTTGCGAAGGCACGGGTTATGAAATCGGCGGCATCGCGTTGGTCAAAGGCGGGCGCAACAGCGACAACGCCAAGAAATATTACGATTGGCTCATGAGCCCTGTGGGACAAGGCATCGGCGCGAAGGCCAACTCGCTGCAAAACCCCGCCAACAAGTCGTTCAAACAAGACCCGAAAATCCCAACGATGGACGGCGTGAAACTCATCAATTACGACTTCAAGAAATACGGCGCATCCGCAGAGCGCAAGCGCATTCTTGAGCGCTGGGAAAAAGAAGTGAACTCGCTGCCACGTTAAGCGTGTCGGACGTAAAAAAGCGGGCGATGCCCGCTTTTTTTATTTATAACTTCTTTACAGCTTTATCGCGCAAGCGACAGACGCACGGCTGTTTCATTTTGAAAAGTCTAATAGTTGACTTGAAGAAAAAAGTGCCATAAACGACCGCTGGGCTGTCGATACAGCCGAAAAGCTGTTCGAATCGTTTTTGTAGGGCTCAGGATTCCACGAACCGTAGCGCTTCGGAATTGATGCAGTAGCGTTGGCCCGTGGGCTTCGGGCCGTCCGGGAACACATGTCCGAGATGCGCGTCGCAGCGACCGCACAGCACTTCTACTCGGCGCATAAAAAAACTATTGTCCTCGCGCGACGTGACGTTCTCCGCCGCGACCGGCTGAAAGTAGCTTGGCCACCCGGTGCCAGAATCGAATTTGCTGTCACTCGCGAAGAGCGGCAAATCGCAGCAGACGCAGTGATACACGCCGTTCAAATGATGGTCCCACAGGCCGCCGCAGAATGCTGGCTCGGTGCCGTGTTGCCGCGTAATGCGGTATTGCTCTGGTGTGAGTTGCGCACGCCATTCGGCTTCGGTTTTGACGATCTTTTCCATGTTGACTTCCTAAAAAATTCTGCGGGCGCCGCGCCCTAAGTCGCGCTGACTTCTACGCGACAATCGTAAAACGTCGCACCGCCGCCCATATCCGCAAGCGCCTGGCTCGTGAGGTCGTTCACAAAGCCCTCAGCGCCCGGATGGTCGCGCCAGTGCCCCCACAAAATCGTCGCGACGCCTGCTCGCGTATCGTCAGTCACTTTCGCGGAGAGTTTCATTACACCGCGATGGTTAAACACTCGTACCTGCTGCCCGTGGGCGACGCCACGTGCGGCGGCGTCAACGGGGTTCAATTGAACCGTGGGCGCGCCGTGCGGCGCGGCAAGCTCCGCGATATTGGCGAACGTTGAGTTCATGAAATTGCGTGCGGGCGGTGTGTTGAGCGATAGCGGAAACTCGCGCATCAGTGCGCTTTCTTCGCCTTCGTGCGGCAGCGTGTAAGCGGGTAGCGGATCTAGCCCACGCGCGGCAAGTGTCGCCGAGTAAAACTCGCACTTGCCCGAAGCTGTGCCGAAACCGCCCTCGGCAAACGGCGTGACGAATCCGTCGCGTTTTGGGTAGTTCAGGCGCAGCACACCATCGCGCTCCAACGCCTCAAAGCTCGCGCCCGCGAGCGTCGGATGCGTCCAATCAAACGCATGCCGAATCATCGATTCGTCGGTTTCATCGAAACACGGATCGGTCAACCCCATCGTCTTCGCGAGACGCCGAAACAGTTCGGTATTCGGCAGACTTTCGCCCACCGGATCAATCGCACGACGGTTGAGCACGATGTCGTAGTGCCCGTAGCTGCGGTTGATGTCGTCGTGCTCGGGCGAGGTCGTCGCAGGCAACACGATGTCGGCGTAGCGCGCGGTGTCCGTCACAAAAATATCGTGCACGACGGTGAACAAATCTTCGCGCGCAAGGCCACGCAAAACTTCATTGCCATCCGGCGCGACTGCGGCGGGATTTGAGTTGTAAACGAAAAGGGCTTTGATCGGCGCAGCTTCAGAGGCATGCGCCTCACCCAACTGATTCATGTTCACTACGCGCGGCAACTTATCGTCGATGCGCGGCATCAAATCGGGTCGCTCAAGGTACGCCAAATTCATCGGATACGCGCCAGACGTCGAAAGCAACAAACCACCGCTGGCCTCGCGCCACGCGCCCGTGAGCGCAGGCAGACAGGCAATGGTGCGCGTCGCCATGCCGCCGCCGCCGTGTCGCTGCATGCCGTAGTTCAAGCGAATCGCGGCTTTCTTTGTACGTCCGTATGCGGTGGCGAGTGCTTCGATGTCGTCAACACTTAAGCCGCAAATTTCAGCGGCGCGCGCGGGCGTCCATTCGGCCACGCGCGCTTTGAGTTCAGGAAACCCGAACGTGTATTTCGCGATGTATTCGTGGTCCAGCAAATCATCGCGCACCAACACGTGCATCATCGCCAATGCAAGCGCCGCGTCGGTGCCCGGTTTGATCGGCAACCACTGATGGCATTTGTCCGCCGACAGCGAACGATATGGATCAATCGCAATGAGCTTCGCGCCACGCCGCTTCGCTTCTTGACAACGGCTCCACAGATGCAGATTCGACGTGATCGGGTTCGTGCCCCACAGGATGATCAGTTCGCTATGCGCGAATGCCTCCACGTCTGTCCCGAGCCTCGACCCGAGCGTCGCGGTCAGGCCCGCAGCACCCGCGCTCGCGCAGATCGTGCGGTCCAGTTGCGACGCGCCGAGCGCATGGAAGAAGCGCCGGTCCATCGAACCGTATTGCAACATGCCCATGTTGCCCGCGTAACTGTACGGCAAGATTGACTGCGCACCGTGTTCCGCCGAAATGTCTTTGAGCTTCGACGCAATGGTCGTGAGCGCCTCATCCCACGAAATGGGTACAAACTTGCCTTCGCCCTTTGCTCCGACGCGCCTAAGCGGTGTTTTGACGCGCGTCGGGTGATACGTCCGCAGCGGATATTTCGCCACCTTCGTGCACAGCACACCGGCCGTCACACTGTGCGTTGCCGAGCCTTTGACGTCAATAAGCTTGCCGTCGGCAACGTGATACTCAAGTGCGCAGGTGTCCGGACAGTCGTGCGGACAGGCACCGTGGATGATGCGGATAGGAGTGTTCAAAATACGGCAGCAAAAACGAGTGGTTGCGAGTGCATAGTAAGCCAAGCCCCCACAATTGCGGTCGACGACTTCCAGCGAAGTTTTCTCATCGGTCCCCTACCACCTCGCATTCGCTGTCATCAAGTTCATGCGAGCGCCGTACTCCGTCGGCAGTCGGCGGTTTGACCTCGCGTTCTATGTGCAATAGGACGATCACACGTTGTTCAGAACGAACTAATGGCGAACTGTGCTTGCCGGCGCTGTCGCGGAATCATCGCCGGAATGTCAGTTATTTACGACATACGAGCCTTTATGAAGGCGTTGCGCGTACTCGGTGCGCTCTTTGCATAGGATAATTCGCTGCAATCGCGGAAAACCATTTCTATAACGTGGGAACACTAAATGACACCTAATTTGAACGCCCGACTCCTTTCGCTGGCGGTCGTGGCCGCACTCCAATTCGGCGCGACAAACGCAACAGCAGCAAGCGCGGGACGCGGCTCAACCGGGTGGCCCGCATCGACGCAGTCGGTAGTAGCACCAGCCGCCTTCGTGAGTCCTTCTATCGAATTGACTGGCTACGTGGACGCCCCCCCGGGTCCGAATATTTGCGCTTCCGCGACGGCCGCCGAGAGTTTCTCGGTTACGACGCTTTGGACTAGCAGCGTGCCTGCCAATTCGGATTCCGATCTCTATGAGCTTATCGTGCCCGGTTATGGTGTGGTTGCCACCTATGCTGAGGACAACGTCGGCTACGTTTCACCTGCTTCAAATTTGGCGAGAAGTTACGGTGTCGGTGCTGGCGACATTACCGTCCCATACACGGTCGCGGCGAACACCACAATCACGCACCGCATGACGACCTGGGCGAATAACTCGCGCTCCGGCACGCCGTCGTTTGTTTCAGAGATGGATGTCAACTGCACAACCGGCGCGATCTTAGGGTTCCGCAATGGCGCACCTCAGCCCCCTGGCGTTCCTGTTGGCGGGCCGCTTGCGTCGCTCCTGATCGCTGCGCTCTTAGCATTGACGGGCTTTGCGATCGGTCGTCGTCGCGTATAGCTAACTCGGACGCAACACCTGAAAAAGGCCCGACGAGTTCGGGCCTTTTTCTTGCCTCTTCGTGAGACAGCGTCGCCCAGGCGGCTGGTGGTCGTCGCGCGACAATCGGTCGCCTCGCGGGCGCACTGGCACCAATGGCCGCTAAGGGCCGACAATCAATGAGCTTCGACACGCATGGTGTCTCCGCAAAGTAACCCAGGCGACTAGTATCGCTCCGCGACGGTCAGAGAAATTCGCGATGCGGGCCCGAAGGCTTTGCCTTTCCCGTCAACGATTTGCAAGCGGTAGTTGTACGTCCCGGGTTCTGCCTCAGACTCGTACTGCGTCTGCCCGTCCGCCAGCGCGATCCTGCGTTGTAAGGCGTCGCGTTTGAGCACTTCCAATACAAAGTGCCCCGTCTTCTCGACCTCGACGTTGGCGGCGCACACACCTAAGCCTTCGGCGCCGAATCGCAGCACGAAGGGCGACTGCACTCGGTCTTCGTCGCGCACGTTCTGGAAGTATGCAGGCGAGCCCACAGGGCCGGGCGCAGTGATGATGTTTTCGTACCAAGCCTTGCAGCTCTCATCGAAGCGCGCGGCGTCAACGCGTGGTGCGCCCGATGCAGCAAGGCTGCTTCTCGGCGCGACAACCTCGATGCGCATTTCGCGCGAAAAAACGTAGTACGGTTTGTGTTCGAAATCGGCGAACAGCAAGCGCAACGTGTGCTTGCCTGGCGCAAGCGTTAGCGTAGCGTTGGTTTGGCCCTTGCCATAGTGCTGATACTTGTCAGTGAATGGCATGGACGCGGATACGTCCACCGGCAGCTTGGTATCAATCAAGATGTGATGATGACCTGTGCCTTCACGCTTTTGGCCGGCAGGTACCACGCCCATGCCGCGAATCGCAAACTCGGCGCGAAACGGCGAATACACCCGCATCCCGTCACGAATATTCGCGAAGCCCACGCTGCGCGTGCCGTCGGAGCGATCACTCACGGTGCGTTCGCGTGCGTACTTAGCCCAACATTTCGCCTCAAGCGGATCCGTCAGTGCGGGCGCTGCGAACAGTTGAAGCGGTGACATAACTAGCAGCGCCATCGATACGAGCGACGCAAACCGAGCGCGCGCAGCTGCGGCGTGCTGAAAATACTTCATCATCTTTTTTTTGCTGCCGTGCCATTTTCTAATGGCTTGCGACAGCGCCTCCGATCTATTTTGAATTTGTAAGCAACGCGCGATTATCTAGCTACTTTTATCAATGCCAATCGCTAGGGTTCGGTTTGATTGCGCAAGCGCAAGCACTATTCCAATGGCATCGGAATCGTCTGGTCTGTGCGGCGACGAGATGGGGTTACTGCGTCGTTAACGAGAGCGAAGCAACGAGGGGTCGACCAGCAGGCGCGCTTGCTGCTAGCTGATCGCGCTGCATCGCTGCTTCGATTTCGGGGTCAACGTCAAACGCGGTGTCGCCTCCGTCTAGCGCAGCGAGTTGCTGTGGTTCGACAGACTCACCACGAACGGAATCCAGCCCCTGAAAATTAAAGAGCTTCGTGTCTGCCAAATGCGACGGCACGATGTTTTGAAGACTGCGGAACATGGTCTCGACTCGGCCGGGAAATTTCTTGTCCCAATCTTCGATCATGCGGCCAACGACAGCGCGTTGCAGGTTTGGTTGCGAGCCGCAGAGGTTGCACGGGATGATTGGGAAGTCGCGCTCTTTGGCGTACTTCACGATGTCCTTTTCGCGCACGTACGCCATCGGGCGAATGACGACGTGCTCGCCGTTGTCCGACACCAGTTTCGGTGGCATTGCCTTGAGCTTGCCACCGTAAAACATGTTCAGAAAAAACGTCTCCAAAATGTCTTCGCGGTGATGCCCGAGCGCGATCTTCGTACACCCCAACTCTTTCGCCGTGCGATACAAAATGCCGCGCCGTAGCCGCGAACACAGCGAGCACATCGTCTTGCCTTCTTCGAGCACGCGCTTGACGATGCTGTACGTATCGGCCTCAACGATTTTGTAATTCACGCCCGTCGTTTTCAAATACTCGGGCAAGATGTGCGCCGGAAAGTCCGGTTGCTTCTGATCGAGATTCACCGCGATCAATTCGAAGTTCACGGGCGCAACCACTTGCAGCGCTTGCAACAAATCAAGCATCGTGTAGCTGTCTTTGCCGCCCGAGAGGCAGACCATGATCTTGTCGCCCTCGGAGATCATGCCGAAATCGGTCACCGCTGCGCCGACGATGTTGCGCAGGCGCTTGCCCTCGCGCGAGAGCGAAAAGGGGAGCGTTCGCGGTTTGCGCGTAATTTCAGGGGCGTCGGTGGCAGGGGAGTTCATCCCCTGATTTTAGTGGCTGCGGTGCGCGCGCCAGGTTGCTTACGCTTGCGAGCGCTTACGACGCTTCCACCACCACGCAACGAGCGTCACTAACCCGAGCGCCAGAAGCGCAAACACACCGTACTGAAATTTCTTTACGGTCGCGAAGAGCCAATCCCAATTCGAAGCGCCGAAGTACCCGAGATACACCCACACTGGCACGCTGATAAGCGCCGCGAACCCATCCATCAAAAACCACGTGATCGGGCTCACGCGGCGGCTCATCCCCGCCGTGAAAAACACCGGCGTACGTAGGCCCGGCAAGAAGCGCGCAACGAACATCACCCAGTGGCCGTATTTTTTGAACGCGCCCTGCGCCTGCTCGAAGCGCTCGGGCGTGAGCACTTTCTTGAACATTCGCAATCGCATAACGCGTTCGCCGCTGTAGCGACCGAGGAAAAAAATCATCCCGTCGCCGATCATCACACCGGCCATGCCGACGGCGAACATTGTGTTCACGTCCGCATGACCCAGCCCCGCGATCACGCCGCCGGTGACAAGGGTCACGTCCTCCGGAATCGGCACGCCGAACCCGCAGATGAGCAACATTCCAAAAACCGCCCAATAACCGTACTCGGTGAAGATGGGCATCAAGTGTTGAAAGACAGTCACGGAATAGGCGAGCGCGGCGGACCGGGCAAAAAATGAACTGCGGCATTTTTAACACCAGCGCCGCGCCCGACACGCTTGTTGCGACGCAGCATCGCGAAATTAGTGTTACGGCTTTTGCTTGGAGCGACAGCTGTGCAGTCGTTGCGGGCCGATTTCGTACTTTATCGACTTAAGCACTAGGAAATCACAAACGACCGCCCAGCTGTCGATAGAGCGCAATTTTGCATAAAAGCTGTTAACTGAAATGACGCTATGTTTTCGCGCAAACGCACGGCGCGCGCATTGGCTAGCATCAGAGCTTCCCGCAACGATTTGTCCACCGAACCTTCGCCATGCTGCAATTCGCCGACCGCCTCAAAAACGTAGAAACCTCCGCCATCCGCGAGCTCTTCAAGCTGCTCGGCAAGCCCGGCATCATCAGCTTCGCCGGCGGCTTCCCTGACCCCGCGCTTTTCGACGCCGAAGGCATCCGCATCGCCACCGACGCCGTGCTCACGAATAATCCCGGCCCGGTGCTGCAATACGGCGCGACCGAAGGCTGGGGGCCGCTGCGCGACGGGCTCTCCGGCTTCATGAAAAACAAAGGCGTCACCGTCGCGCCCGACGGCCTCATCGTCACCACCGGCAGCCAACAAGCGCTCGACCTCATCGGCAAAACCATGATCTCGCCGGGCGACAAAGTCATCGTCGAAGCGCCCACCTTCCTCGCCACGATTCAATGCTTCCGACTCTACGGCGCGGACATTTACGGTGCACCAATCGACGCCGACGGCGTGCAAGTCGACAAGCTCGAAAAGATGATCGACGAGCTCAAACCCAAACTCGTCTACCTCGTGCCAAGCTTCGGCAACCCGAGCGGCGCCATGCTCTCGCTCGAACGACGCAAACGCATCCTCGAAATCGCCGCGCGCACCAAAACGCTCATCGTCGAAGACGACCCGTATTGCGAACTCTTCTTCGACAAAGCGCCGCCACCGTCGATGCTCGCGCTGAGCGACACAGTTCCTGGCAGCCGCGAATGGATCGCGCACTGCGGCAGCTTCAGCAAAATTCTCTCGCCGGGCCTGCGCGTGGGTTGGATGATTGCGCAACCGATGCTCCTCGCCAACGCCACGATGTGCAAGCAGTTTTCCGACGCGCACACCAGTAACCTCACGCAAGCCACCGCGGCGCACTACCTCACGCTCGGCCGCATGGACGCCGCGCTCGACGTTGTGCGCAAGACATACGCCGAACGCGCCCGCGTCATGGCCGCATGCCTACGCAAAGAACTCGGCAACGCCATCGAATTCAACCAACCGCAAGGCGGCATGTTCTTCTGGGCGAAACTAACCGAAGGCAGAAATGCCAACGAATTCGCACAACGCGCGATTGAAAAGTTGGTGGCGTTTGTTCCCGGCGCACCCTTCTTCGCGCGCGACCCCGACGTGTCGACGCTGCGGCTTTCGTTTGCTACCGCAGATGTGGCGAAGATTGAAGAAGGGATTGGGCGGTTGGGGCGGGCGTTGTGAAAAAGCTCAAAAACCCAACAGATAAGGCTCCCAATTGGCTGCTACGCAATGACATCGTGACGAAAAGTAGACAACTGTTTTTATAAACAGTAATATCTGCTTTAGGAAGAATTATGGGAAAAGACTCTCGCATCGAATGGACGCATCACACCTTCAACCCTTGGTGGGGATGTGTGCGCGTGTCCGCAGCGTGCGACCACTGTTACGCAGAAACATGGGCTAAGCGTTTGGGTGAAGACGTGTGGGGACCACATTCGGAACGGCGATTCTTTACCGATGCACACTGGAAAGAGCCGCTGAAATGGGACAAGGAAGCGGCAGATACGAAGATTCGACGTCGTGTATTTTGCGCATCGATGGCCGATGTCTTTGAGAATCGCAAAGACCTTATCCCTCATCGCCAACGTCTACTCGATTTGATCGCGCAGACGCCGAATCTCGATTGGCTGTTGCTCACGAAGCGCATTCACTTAGTGAAGCGGCAATTGCCAAAGGGCTATGAGTTTCCGCGCAACGTTTGGCTTGGCGCGACGGTTGAAAATCATGCTGCCGTCAAACGCATAAAGTACTTACTGGAATTCAAATCGCCCTCGGTACGCTTCCTATCCTGCGAGCCATTGCTTGGCCCGATCGACGTTCAGGCGTATTTGGTGCGCGGCGAAAACGGCACTCGCGTCGATTGGGTCATTGCGGGGGGCGAATCCGGCGCGGGCTCCCGGCCGATGGACCCGGCGTGGCCGATGTCGCTCAAGGAGCAGTGCACACGGGCGAAAGTGCCTTTCCATTTCAAGCAATGGGGCCACTGGGCACCGATTGAACAGGTCGTTGATTTTGTAAAAAAATCGACGCCGATTACTGTGGTTCGCCACGGCGACACCGACATTTCCCTCGCCGCAATCGGTAAGGGCAAAGCTGGTCGGGCACTAGGTGGTCGACACTGGGACGGATTCCCAAAGACATCGTCCATGCCAGCGACCGCGAAGCTCACAACTTAGCGACAGGAAAATACTCGTGGGAAAAAAGCCTGCTCATTATTCGTGGGACAACGGTCCAGCGGCATTGGACGACCACAGTCTTACGAAGCACGCCGTTTTAGTTGAGTACTTGAAGCGTTATTTTGAACAACGCACTCTGAACGCGCGAGGACGGGATCGATTTCGAATCACTTTGGTAGATGGATTTTGTGGGGGTGGAGAGTACGTCCTAAAAAGCTCCAATAAAACTGTCGATGGGTCGCCATTGCGCATTTTGAAGGCAGTGGAGGAAGCACAAGCGCTGATAAACCTGAATAGGGTAAAGCCGCTCGAATTAGACGTTCGATATGTATTTGTCGATGACGACCCAAGCGCGATCGCCGCGCTGAGACGAGTACTTATTGCTCGCGGGTACGGCGGAGAAATTGATAAGACTATTCATCTTGTGTGTGGCGCATTTGCGCGATCAGCGGACGCCATCATCAGAGAAATTGCGTTGCACACGCCTAAGTCGCCAACCGCATTGTTTTTCTTAGATCAATACGGATATACAGAGGTACCGGCACCGACCATTCAGCAAATTTTCCGACACGTCCGCAACGCCGAGATAGTGTTGACGTTTCATGTATCGTCGTTCGCCACTTACACCAACGAGGAACTAATCCAAAGCGTTTCGAAATCGTTGCAGGTAGACATTCGTAAGCAACTAGGTGGCCGCACGATAGAGGAAATAAAGGCCAACGACGCCGATTGGCGTCGTTTCATTCAGGGGGCGTTGTATCAGGGCCTGGTGGAAGGTTGCAATGCAAGGTACTTTACGCCTTTCTTCATTCGCGGAGCAGGTTCCAATCACGGGGAATACTGGCTTGTTCATTTGTCGCAACATCATCGTGCACAAGATGTAATGAAACAAGTGCACTGGCAATACCAGAATCATTTTGTTCACTACGGCGGCGCTGGGCTCAACATGCTTGCTCCACACACGATGGGGTATATGCAGAAGTTCGACGGCGGTTTCTGCTTTGATGACATCGCCAAGAGCAGTTCGGACGTTGCACTTGCGGAGCAATTGGCAGAACACATTTTTGGTGTAAACAGACCTCAGACAGTCGCGACAATTTACGCAGAAACTTGTAACGGTTCGCCGGCAACGGCGTCGATGTACAAAGGAGTTCTCGAAAAGCTTATTCAAGACGACAAAGTTGTCGTTTTTTCTGATCAAGGTACGAGGCGACGCGTGGCGCGGTTGATTGTTGATACAGACATCGTTGAGCCGTCTCGACAAATTACTCTCCTTCCGCGGTGAGTCAGTGCCGACTTTGGTTAGGGTTGGTGTTCTGATTTGACGGCGACCGGTGTCCCCGTCTAAAAAGTCAAACGAGCGCGTTTTCACGAAGTACGAGTGCGGGCTCCTGCAATCTCTCGCATGGATTGCCCCTCAAATTATTCGACCTCGGAGAAATCGCATGCGACTAACGCATCAATTTATTTCGCATCTTCTCGCCGCATTGGCGATGTCGTTCACGATTACGCTTCCAGCGCAGGCTCAATCGGCGATGGACGAGGTGCGTCGCGAGGAGGCGCGTAAGACTTTTGCTGCTGCGATGGCCATTGCGAAAACTGGGCCGGTGGATGTGCCACTTGCTTCGCAAGGCACGCTGAAACTGCCTGCGAATTACATGTTCATCCCGCAGCCGAACGCGACACAGGTGCTCAACGCGATGGGCAATCCGGGCTCGGACAAGCGTTTGCAGGGCCTCGTTTTTCCCGTGGACAAAGACAGTTGGTTCATGACCGTGCGCTTCGAATCTTCGGGCTACGTGAAAGACGATGACGCGAAAGACTGGAATGCGGACGACTTGCTCAAGAGCTATCGCGAGGGAACCGAGGCGGCGAACAAAGAGCGTAAGACTATGGGCGTGCCCGAGTTAGAAATTTTGGGTTGGGCCGAGAAGCCAGCGTACGACACGGCGACGCATCGTTTGGTGTGGGCGATGTCGTCGAAAGAGCGAGGCGCTGATGCCGCGAACGGCCAAGGCGTGAACTACAACACCTACGCGCTGGGTCGCGAAGGCTATTTCAGTCTCAATCTCGTGACCGAACTCTCAGACCTGCCAAAACACAAAACGCACGCCACCGCGATGCTCACGGCCCTGAATTTCGACGACGGAAAGCGCTACGCAGATTTCAATGCGTCAACGGACCGCGTGGCCGAGTACGGCCTCGCCGCTTTGGTCGCAGGCGCGGCCGCGAAGAAGCTCGGTTTCTTTGCGCTGGCGTTTGCGTTCATCGCGAAATTTGCCAAGGTGGGAATACTCGCAGCGGCCGCAATCGGCGCCGGACTCTTCAAGTTTTTCGGTAAGAAGAAAGACGCGGAACCGGCGGTTGACATGCGCAACATGCACGAAGCGTCACCTCCCGCCGAGCCGCTGCGCGCGCAGGTGGCCGACGTTAACCCGTTCGCGAAACCCGCTGAAACGCCGCCGCCTGCGGCCAACGGTATGGACGCATCGACTGACAAAAAGTAACGCGATATGACGAAGCTACTGCTTCTGCTGTTTTCTGGCGCGAAGCTCGGCAAGCTCTTCACCACGGGCGGCACGATGCTGATTTCGGTGGTGGTGTATGCGTGGATTTTTGGTTGGGGCTATGCCGCGGGGTTTGTCGCGCTGATGTTCGTGCACGAGATGGGGCATTACTTCGCGGCGAAGCATCGCGGGCTCAACGTCGGCGCGCCGACGTTCATTCCATTCATCGGCGCGTGGGTCGAACTGAAAGACCAACCACACAGCGCTGAGACGGAAGCGTTCGTTGGGTTGGGCGGGCCGCTCTTGGGCACCATCGGCGCCTTGGTTTGCTACTTTCTCGCGCGTAGCTACGACAGCACGTTGCTGCTCGCGGTGTCGTATTCCGGCTTCTTCTTGAATCTGTTCAATTTGATTCCGCTGTCACCGTTTGACGGCGGGCGGATCACCGCCGTGCTGTCGCCACGCATCTGGTTTGCGGGCGTGCCGGTGTTGATTGCGCTGTTTTTCTATCGGCCCAGCCCGATGCTGATTCTCATCGCCATCTTGGCCGCGCCGCAACTCATGAAAGCATGGAAATACCGCAGCGACAGCGAAGAGGCGCAAACCTATTACGCCGTGTCGGGTTCCACCAAGCTTGAGTACGCGACGTATTACATCGTGCTGCTCGCCTTCCTCGCCGTGATGACGCACGACGTGCACGAGATGGTGCAAGCTGCGCGGGCGGTGAAGGGGATTTAGTTACGCGGCCGCGACGTAGGGTGGGCAACTTGTCGCCCACGCGTAGCCACGACTCCTGCCTATCGACCAAGTGTGCCCGTCGCTGCGTTAGCGCGTGGGCAACAAGTTGCCCACCCTACCGGAAGCGGCGAGAAGGGCGCTACGCCGCAAACAATTTGTCGTAAGCCGCAAGCAGCGTTTGGTGCATCTTGCTCCCTTGCATGTCGGTGCCGAGCGTTTCGAGCCCGAAGAAGCGCTCATTGCGATTCAGCAGCGCCTCGGCTTGCCGTAGCGTGGCCTCGCCGTAAAGCAGCGCGAGCGAACGCCGATAGTTGTCAACGTCGTCTTCAAGCTCCAACATGCTTTCGATACAGCGATACACGAGCCGACGCGCGGGCGCGAGATCGGCGAAGTGGTGAATCCAGTCGCAGCCTTCGAGCACTTCATCTTCGTCGCCAATGGCGAGCGCGAGGAGCGTTTTGAGTTCGCCGATTCGTAGTTGCTTCCACGGCGTGCCGTCGGGGATCGCGAGGCCCAGAATTTCCCATAGCGGGCGCTCATCGGCAAGATTCATCGTTTGCAGTTCTTCTAGCAAACCGGCGCATTCTTCTTCGGTCAAGTCGTGCAGACGCACAAGCAATGGGCGCAGCAGATTGCCGACGCTGTTGTTCTCCCATTCCAAGTCTTCGACCGGATAAATTTCGCTCATGCCGGGCACGAGGATGCGGCAGCTGTACGCACCTTGCTCGCTGAAATCGGCGACGTAAATGTCTTTGCCGTCGGAGTGAATCGCGTTCACGAGCCAGTCATAGTCTTCTTGCGTGGTCGTGCTGAAATTCCAGTCGGCGAACTCGAAGTCCGGCGTGTCGCCCATGAAATTCCAGCTGATTACGCCGCTCGAATCCACGAAGTGAATTTCAAGGTTGTTGACGGCGTTGATTTCGTCCATATCAAAGCCGGGCTCTGGAAAGCCTTCGAGTGAATCAAGCGCGCGGCCTTGCAACAGCTCTGTCATCGCGCGTTCCAACGCGATCTCAAAGCGCGGATGCGCGCCATAGCTTGAAAAAATGCCTTGGTCTTTCGGATGAACAAGCGTGACGTTCATCACTGGATATTTGCCGCCGAGCGATGCGTCTTTGACCAAGATGCCGAAGCCCGCTTTGCGAAGCCCATCAATGCCGGCGCGGATATTCGGGAAGCGCGAAATGACGTCATCCGGCACTTCGGGCAGGCACAGCCCTTCGCTGATGATGCGGTATTTGATCGCCCGCTCGAAAATTTCGGATAGCGCTTGGCTGCGCGCTTCCATCATCGTGTTGCCTGCGGCCATGCCGTTGCTGACGTACAAATTGCCGATGATGTTGACGGGAATAAATGTCTCAGCGCCGTCCCTGAGGCGCTTGTAGGGCAGCGTGCAAATGCCGCGCGCGACGTTGCCGGAATTGAGATCAACGAGCACTTCGGCGTCGATGTTGCCTTCCGGGTTGTAGAACTTATGAAGCTCCGGGTTGAGCATTTCCTTCGGCCATTTGCCTTTGGCTTTGCCTTTCTGCGGCGCGAACCAACGCTCTTGTGGATAGTGCACAAACGGCCGATTGGCACGCGTTTCGCCGAGATGAAAGTGCGTCCAGAAATAGTGCGTGCCGAGCCGCTCGAAGAATTCGCCGTAGGCGCTAGCGCGCGCCGCGAGTTCCGTCGCGCCTTTGCCGTTCGAGAACAACATCGGACACTCGTTGTCCTTCATGTGTGTCGACCAAATGCCATCGACTTCATGCAGGAGCGACGATTCGTTGAGCACAAAGCCGCGCTTGGCGAGCTTGGCTTTCATCGTCTCGATGGTCGATTCGAGCGATGCGTCTTTGCCGGGGATGAAGTGTTCGGTGGTCATGAAGTTCTCATTGAAAATGTGCGCTGAGAGCTTCGCGGGCCAACCCCACGTTCAATCGCAGCTACGACTGCGATTACGCGTCGGGGCGTAACGTTACCATTGCGCATGCTCAACGAAAGCACCAAAGAACTCAAGTACCTCACCGGATACCCGGAGCCGCTGCTCGCGCAGGTGCGCGAACTTATCGCGCAGAACCGCGTGAGCGAAGTGCTGCAAAAGCGCTATCCCGAAGCGAACACGGTGCGCACGGATCGGGCGCTACAGGACTACACGCTCGCGCTGAAGACGCAATTCATGAAGAGCGCGATCACGCCGTCGAAGGTCGTTTTTGACAATCGCTTGCAGGTGATGAAACACGCGCTGGGAACTCACACACAGATTTCACGCGTGCATGGAAGCAAGCTCGTCGCCAAACGCGAGATCCGCATCGCCAGCGTGTTCATCGATGCGCCCGCAGC
>Ga0209097_10001853_pt1 | contig 17594 bp, 19 predicted proteins | sample AD_UKC052_MetaG_FD_184419 | JGI IMG/M metagenome (GOLD analysis project Ga0209097, IMG submission 184419) | Active sludge microbial communities of municipal wastewater-treating anaerobic digesters from USA - AD_UKC052_MetaG (SPAdes) (version 2) | ecosystem: Engineered > Bioreactor > Anaerobic >... | reverse complement strand
TTCGACGTCGGCTCCCCGGTCCTTCAGGACGCGCAGGCCAGGGGCCTGGCCGAACTGATCACCACGATGAGCAAGACGCCGGCTGCGAAGGCGACCATCTCCGGCTTCCACTCGGCGGCCGGCACGCTGGCGCAGAACCAGGAACTGGCCAAGCAGCGCGCCTTCACCGTGCGTGATTCCTTGCTCGCCGCCGGCATCGCCGAGTCGCGCGTGACACTGGCCAAGCCGCAGCAGACCGAGGCCAACGTCGCCGGCGAAGACCCGACGGCGCGCCGCGTCGAGGTGACGATCAAGTAGCGCGGCCCGCTGCGCACCGGCCATGTCGCCCATCACCGCATCGCCCATCCTCGCGCCGGCGGCCGATGTGCTGCTGGCCCGGCCGCGCGGCTTCTGCGCCGGGGTGGTGCGGGCGATCGAGATCGTCGAGCGCGCGCTCGAGCTGCACGGCGCGCCGGTCTACGTGTTCCACGAGATCGTGCACAACGGCCACGTGGTGGCCGACCTGCGCGACAAGGGTGCGGTGTTCGTCGATTCGCTCGAGCAGGTGCCCAAGGGCGCGGTGACCGTGTTCAGCGCGCACGGCGTTTCGCTGGCGGTGGTGCACCAGTCGCAGGTGCGCCGGCTGCAGGTGATCGACGCCACCTGCCCGCTGGTCACCAAGGTGCACCTGCAGGCGCAGCGCTATGCCCGGCAGGGCCACGCCATCATCGTCATCGGCCATGCCGGCCACGAGGAGGTGGTGGGCACGATGGGCCGCGTCGAGGGCGAGGTGCATCTGGTCAGCGAGGCCGCGCAGGTCCAGGCGCTGCCGATCGACGTTGGCGCGCCGGTGGCCTACGTGACGCAGACCACGCTGAGCCTGGACGACACGCGCGGCATCATCGCGGCGCTGAAGGCGCGTTTCCCGCAGATCGTCGGCCCCGAGACCGACGACATCTGCTACGCCACGCAGAACCGGCAGAACGCGGTGCGCGAACTGGCGGCGCAGGTCGACGTGGTGCTGGTGGTCGGCGCGCGCAACAGCTCCAACTCGACGCGGCTGCGCGAGGTCGCGGCGCAGCAGGGCGTGGACGCCTACCTGGTGCAGGACGACAGCGGCATCGACCCGGCCTGGGTGGCTGGCGCACGCCGCATCGGCGTGACGGCGGGCGCCTCCACGCCCGAGGTGCTGGTGCAGCGGGTCGCGCAGCGCCTGCGCGAACTCGGTGCCGGCGACGTGCGCCAGGCCGAGGGGCTGGACGAGGGCATCGTCTTCCGCCTGCCCGTGGCACTGCTGCGGCGGGCGGCGTGACAACGATCGAGGCTCACGGCACCACCGCGCCGCTGGCACGCGTCGGCGCCGACCGTCCGCCTTCGGGCGACGCGCGCGGCGGGCCGTTCAACGCGCCGCTGCAACTGGCCGGAACCGTCGCGGTGATGCTGCTCGTCGAGTACACGCCGATGGCGCGGGCCTGGGGCTGGGCGCGGCTGGTGCTGCAACGCCGGCCGCTGCGCCATGTCGCCGGGCTGCGCTTCGCCAAGGTGCTGGGCAGCGGCCACGAGGGCGGTTTCGGATTGCGGCCCAGCGGCTCGCGGCAGGGCCTGTTCCTGGTCTTCGACGACGAGACGACGGCGCGCCAGTTCGTCGACTCGTCGCCGGTGCTCGCGCGCTACCGTGCGCATGCGAAGGAGTGCTGCGTCGCCCTGCTGCGCGCCACCTCGAGCAAGGGCTCGTGGTCGGGTGCCGCGATGGTGCCGACCGCGAGCTTGCCGACCGACGGGCCGGTGGCCGCACTCACGCGTGCATCGATCCGGCCGCGCCACCTGCGCTCGTTCTGGCGCCTTTCGCCGGCCAGCGAGGCGGCCCTGGCCGCATCGCCGGGCTGCGAACTCGCCGTCGGCCTGGGCGAGGCACCGCTGCTGCGCCAGTGCACCTTCAGCCTGTGGGACAGCGTGGCGTCGATGGACGCCTATGCGCGCAGCGGCGCGCACCTGCTGGCCATCCGCACCGCCTACGCAGGCGACTTCTTCGCCGAGGCGATGTTCGTGCGCTTCGCGGTGCTCGATCTGCAGGGCATCTGGAAGGGCCGCGTGTATGGCGGCTGAGCGCGCCGGCGCGCACCGCGTGGTGGTGGTCGGTGCCGGCATCGGCGGGCTGGTGAGCGCGCTGCTGCTGGCGCGTGCCGGCCTGCAGGTCACCCTGGTCGAGGCCGCCGATGCGCCCGGCGGCAAGATGCGCCGGCTGCAGGTCGACGGTGCCGGCATCGACGCCGGCCCCACGGTTTTCACGATGCGCTGGGTGTTCGAGCAGATCCTCGATGCCGCCGGTTTCTCGATGGCCGACCTGCCCGCGCTCACGCCGCTGGACGTGCTGGCCCGCCACGCCTGGCGCGGCCATGAGCGCCGGCTCGACCTGTTCGCCGACCGCGAGCGTTCGGCGCAGGCGATCGGCGAGTTCTCCGGTGCCGCCGAGGCACAGCGCTTCCTCGGTTTCTGCCGGCAGGCCAAGGCGGTGTACGAGCGGCTCGAAGGCCCCTACATCCGCTGCGAGCGGCCCACGCTCCTGTCGATGGCCGGCGACCTCGGCCCGCGCGGCCTGGCCACACTGGCCGGCCTCGGCCCGTTCGCCTCGATGTGGAGCGCGCTGGCGCGGCACTTCCGCGACCCGCGCCTGCAGCAGCTGTTCGGCCGCTACGCCACCTATTGCGGCTCGTCGCCCTGGGAGGCGCCGGCCACGCTGATGCTGGTGGCGCAGGTCGAACTCGACGGCGTGTGGTCGGTCGACGGTGGCATGCATGCCGTCGCGCAGGCCTTCGCCGCGCTCGCCCAGCGGCGCGGCGTCAGCATCCGCTACGCGAGCCCCTGCGAGCGCATCCTGACCACGGGCGGCCGGGTGCGCGGCGTGCGCCTGGCCGGCGGCGAGGAACTGGCCGCCGACTCGGTGGTCTTCAACGGCGATCCGCAGGCCCTGGCCGAAGGCCTGCTCGGCGACGACGCGCGCGGCGCCGTGCCTTCGCTGCCGCGCGAGCAACGTTCGCTGTCGGCGCTGACCTGGGCCGTGCACGCACGCACGCAGGGCTTCCCGCTCGAGCGCCACAACGTGTTCTTCGACGACGACTACGCGTCCGAGTTCAGCGACATCTTCCGCGCCCGGCAGCTGCCGCAGCGAGGCACGGTGTACGTCTGCGCGCAGGACCGCGGCGGCGTGGCCGGCCCGGCCGGCGCCGAGCGGTTGCTGTGCCTCGTCAATGCCCCTGCCGAAGGCGACCGGCGCGCCTTCGATGCCCTGGAGACCGACCCATGCGAACAACGGAGCCTGGACTTGCTGCGCCGATGCGGCCTGCAGATCGACATGACGCCGCAGCAGGTGACTCTCACCACGCCACGCGACTTTCACCGGCTCTTCCCGGCCAGCGGCGGGGCGCTGTACGGCCAGGCGACGCACGGCTGGATGTCGTCGTTCCGGCGCAGCGCCTCGACGAGCCGGCTGCCGGGCCTGTACCTGGCGGGCGGGGGGGTGCATCCGGGGCCGGGCGTGCCGATGGCGGCACTGTCGGGGCAACTGGCGGCCGCGACGCTGATGGCACGCCTCGATTCGACCAGCCGGTCGCGCCGGGTGCTTATCTCTGGTGGTACGTCGACGCGGTCAGCGACGACGGCCGCCATGCCCTGACCATCATCGCCTTCGTCGGCAGCGTCTTCTCGCCGTACTACACCTGGGCCCGCGCGCGCGACCCGAAGTCGCCGGCCGAGGACCATTGCGCGATCAACGTGGCGCTTTACGGCGACGCCGGCAAGCGCTGGACGATGACCGAGCGCAGCCGCGCCAGCGTGACGCGCGACGTGCACGAGTTCGTCGTCGGCCCGAGCCGCATCCACTGGGACGGCGCCTCGCTGGTGCTCGACCTCGACGAGATCGGCATGCCGCTGCCGCAGCGCGTGCGCGGCCGCGTGCGCGTGTGGCCGCGCGGCCTGTCGACCTTCGCCACGGCGCTGGACGACGGCGGCCGGCACCGCTGGGGGCCGATTGCGCCGTGCGCGCGTGTCGAGGTCGACCTGCAGCAGCCCGGCGTTCGCTGGAGCGGCGAGGCCTACCTCGATTCGAACGAGGGCGACGAGCCGATCGACCGGCCGTTCACCGACTGGGACTGGTCACGTGCCTCGCTGCGCGACGGCAGCACGGCGGTGATCTACGACGTGCGGCAGAAGCAGGGCGGCGACCGTGTCATCGCGCAGCGCTTCTCGGCGGACGGCGGCGCCGAGCGCTTCGAGCCCCCGCCGCGGCAGAAGCTGCCGCGCAGCCTGTGGCGCATCGAGCGCCACATGCGCAACGAACCGGGCGAGCCGGCGCGCGTGCTGCACACGCTGGAGGACACGCCCTTCTACGTGCGCTCGATGCTCGACTCGTCGCTGCTCGGCGAGCGGGTGAGCTCGGTGCACGAGACGCTGAACGTGCCGCGCCTGATGGCGCGCACGACACGGCTGATGCTGCCGTGGCGCATGCCGCGGGTGAAGTGAAGGAGCCATGACGATGACGACGACGACGATGACGACGACGACGATGACGACGCAGGCGACGCAGCGCAGCAAATGGGAGTGGCTGGCCGTGGCCGCGCAGCTGTGTGTGGCGGCCCTCGGCGCGTTCTACAGCTACGGCTTCGGCATGCGCATCAGCGGCCTGCCGCTGGCCGTGCTGCTGGCGGCCAATGGCGCCTTCTTCGGCGCGATCATGGTCGGCTACCTGGCCGATGTACTGGCGCTGGCGCGGCGCCGGCGCGTGCCGGGCTCGCTACCAGACTGACCAGACTGAACAGGCGCGGGCGGTGAGGCCCGCGCGCACAGTGCTTCAGTCGCGCTTGTTGTCGCGGTTCCAGCGCGTGAACTGGCCCCACAGCCAGAACGCGACCCAGAGCACCCAGAGAATGAACAGCAGGTAGTGGATTTTCATGACGATCTCCTCTCGAATTCTTCAGTGAACGGGCGGGGACTGCTCCCACTGCGCTGGCTGCCGATCAGTGCTGCCATGGCAGCCGTGGTGGCCAGCAGCAGGGCGATCTCCAGCGCGTAGACGGCAGCATAGCCCGTGGCCGGCACGGCGAGCGCCTCGCCGAAAAAACCCCTGGCGGCCAGCGCGGATACGAGGTCGCGCAGGATGCCGCCGAGCGCCACCGCGACACCCGCCGCCGTGGCTTGCACCGCGCCCCAAGCACCCAGTGCGAGGCCGGTCTGCTCCTTCGGGGCGCTGTTCATGGTCGCGGTGAGCGTGCCATGGCTGAAGATGCCGCCGCCCAGCCCGACCAGCAGCACACCGGCGCCGAACAGCGGGATCGACCCCATCGGCGCCGACATGATGACGGCGCCGAACGCCGGGATGCCGAGCAGCGCTCCGGCTGCCGCCATGCGGAAGGGGTCGGCGCCGCGGCTGAGCACGCCCGAAGCCCAGCCGAAGCCGATCAGCCCGCCGGCGGCGAAGGTGGCGGTCAGCGAGGTGGTGGCGCCGACGTTCATGCCCAGGACCTGGCCGCCATAGGGCTCGAGCAGCACGTCCTGCATGCTGAAGGCCATGGTGCCCAGGCCGATGGCCACCAGCCGACGCATCGCGTTGACCTGGTTGATGAAGCGCCCCCACGACTCGCCGAAGCTGGCGTGCCTGGCCGGCGCCGCGCCACGCGGCGGGAGGCGCGTCTCCTGCTTCCACAGGGCGACGACATTGAGCACCATGGTGGCCAACCCGGCACCCTGGATCACCTGAACGAGGCGGCCGGGGCTGAAGTCGGCCAGCAGCTGGCCGAACACCACGGCGCTGACCATGGTGCCCACCAGCAGCATCACGTACATCAGGCCGACCACCTTGGGCTGCGATTCCTCGGCCGCGAGGTCGGTGGCCAGGGCGAGCCCGGCGGTCTGCGTGGTGTGCACGCCGGCGCCGACGAGCAGGAAGGCGATGGCCGCGCCCGCCTGGCCGATCCAGGCCGGCCACTGCGAGGCATTGCCGCCGCCGGACAGCACCAGCAGCGCGAAGGGCATCACCGCGAGGCCGCCGAACTGCAGCATCGTGCCCATCCAGATGTAGGGCACGCGGCGCCAGCCGAGCGCCGAGTGGTGGTTGTCGGAGCGAAATCCGATGAGGGCGCGCACCGGCGCGTAGATCACCGGCAGCGACACCATGATGGCGACCAGAGAGGCCGGCACGTGCAGCTCGACGATCATCACGCGGTTGAGCGTGCCGACGAGCAGCACCAGCGCCATGCCGACGGAGGCCTGGAACAGCGAGAGTCGCAGAAGGCGCGACAGCGGCAGGTCCGGCGTCGCCGCATCGGCGAAAGGCAGGAAGCGTGGGCCGAGTCCGGTCCAGGTGACCACGAGTCTTCGGGTGAGGCTCTTCATGGTGGTGTCGGGTCGGCTCGGTCAGAACGGATTCGATGGAGCAGACACGCACGGACCGGGAGTGTTGCTTCCCGGTCCGCCGTGCTGTCCACGGCGACGGTCCGCTACTGCTTGGTGGCGGATTTCTCCACCAGAGCGAGCGTCGTCGATTGCTGCGACTCGACTGCGGCCGCCTTCGTTGCCTTGGCGCCACCCTCGTAGTACTTGGGCAGCCAGGTGGTGTGCGACAGCAGTGCGTAGTGCACTGCGAACGAGCTCACCGCCACGGCTCCGAGCATCAGAGGGATGCCGACCGAAGGCTTGACGACCAGCCAGATCTTTCCATAGATCATGAGGTGCTCCTTCGACTACTTGAGCCAGGGTGAATAGATGTACGCCAGCAGGTGAGCCAGCGCGGCGATCATGCCGAAGATCTGCGTGCCTTGAATCAGGTGGCGATGCACTTCTTCGGATTCAGCTTCGGTCAGCCCTGTGGGCCATACCTTGTTGGGGTCCGCCATAGTGAGTTCTCCTCTCGGGACTTTCAGGTTCCGTGCTCAACCCGCACGTGGGTACTGCTTCTCCTAAGTGTCATTATCAAGTGACACATCTGACTGTCAAGAAGAATTGACTGCTTGACTTGATCCCGCTCGAACTTCATGCGATGCGGGCTTCAATCCGTAGGGTTCGACGAGCGGCCACACATGCGGCGGCACCATGTTGCGCAGCTTGCGCGGCGCTTCGCGGCGAAGATGGATCACCGTCTCCACCGCCTTCATCTCGACGCGGGCACGAGCGAACTCGAGACCGCGCGGGCCCACGCGCGGCATCAGCCAGCCGACGATCGGGCGCAGCCAGTCGGGCATGCGGCGCAGCGGCAACCCGCCGGCGGCACGCTCGACGTTGGCGAGGAAGCCGCGCACCGGCCCGGCGCGCTGGCCCGCGCTGCCCAGCGCGGAGGTGCGAAGCTCGTCGCCGAGCAAGGACACCAGTTCTTCGCCGCGTTCATTGCGCACCAGTAACCATTGCTCGCCCTGGCCGCCCATGTAGCCGACGGTCAGGTCGGCCAGCACGTTGGTGTAGTCGACGCAGGTGCGGCAGGTCAGCGGGAAGAAGTCCGACGGCAGCTGCGACAGCGGCAGCTGCAGGAAGGGCACGCAGCGCCGGCTGCCGTCGGCGAAACGGATCTCGACGTGGTAGTCGGCGCGGAACTCGAGGTAGGTGATGGTCTCGGGCCGGTCGGTCAGCAGCGCGAGGAATTCGTGGAAGCGTTCGGTGGTGGTGTTGTCCGAGCAGGGCGTGCCGATGACGAACAGGCGCTCGAAGCCGAGCTCCTGCTCGAGCGCGCGCAGTGCGTACACCTGGCAGGGGATGCCGATGACGGCCAGACGCTTGAAGCCGCGTTCGCGCGCCGGTTCGAGCAGCGACAGCAGCGGCGCGTAGCCCATGCGCATGCCGCGGCAGGCGGCCATGTCCTTCGCCTGCGTGACCAGCACCGGCACCGGGCGCCAGCGGTCGTCGGGGTCGGCGGTCATGGTCAGCACGGCATCGACCGCGCCTGTTTCGAGCAGCCGCTCGGCGATGCGCGTGGTGATGCCGCTCCACTGCGCGCCTTCGCTGGGCTGGCGCAGCGAGGCCCGCAGCATGCGGCGCAGCGGGCCGAAGTGCTGCTCGTCGCCGCGTGACGGATCGCGCGCGCGGCCATGCACGCGGCTCTCGAGCCCGGCATAGTCGGGCTGGATGAACTGGCAGGCGCGGCCGCAGCGCTGCGGGTCCGACGAGCGCGAGATGCCGCAGTCGGTGCACAGCGTCCGGTGCGCCGGTTCGGCCATGGGTGCGGCCACGCTGTCAGGCAGCCGGTCCATCGGATTCCTCGCGGGCCTCGGCCTCGCGGCGTCGTTTCGTCTCGCGCGCGTCGCGCGCCACCGAGCGAAGCTGCCACCAGCCGAACAGCAGCGCGCCGCCGAACACCAGCACGCCCTCGATGAGGATCAGCGGCCAGTTCGAGCGGTCCATGGCGGCAGCGCTCAACGCAGCCCCCTTTGCTGCGTCATCTGGCGTTCGAACAGCTCGATCACCCAGCCGACGCGGCCGACCCGCTCGATGTCGGCCGGCAACTCGCTGTTCGGCGCGTCCAGGCGCGCAGCATCGACGAGGTACTGCACGGCGGGCAAGGCGGCCGGCGACGGGCGCTGCACGCTTGCCGGCTTGAGCACGGCGGCGCTGGCGCGGGCGATCAGGGCGAGCTTGCGCTGCCCGGAGACCACCGCACGCTGGCTGACCGAATCGAGACCGTTCCGCTCGATCTGGCGCCCGATCTCGGCGTAGACCAGCCGCGCCGCGCAGATGGCCGGGCGGCAGTCGCGCGGCAGGGCGCAGATGCCTTGCTCGGAGCGGCGGTAGAGCAACTCGGCGGCGTCGAGCAGCCGTTGCACCACGCTGCCCAGCGCCGCATCGAAGCGCGGCGCGGCAAGCCAGGCGTCCGGGTCGATGCCGGCTTCGCGCAGCCAGGCACGCGGCAGGTAGAGGCGGCCGTTGCGTGCATCCTCGCCGACATCGCGGGCGATGTTGGTGAGCTGCATGGCCACGCCAAGCTCGCAGGCGCGGGCCAGGGCGGCGGAGTCGCGCGTGCCCATCACCAGCGCCATCATCGCGCCCACCGCACCGGCCACGCGCGCGCCGTAGGCATGCACGTCTTCCAGCGTCTCGTAGCGGCGGCCCTGCGTGTCCCACACGAAGCCGTCGAGCAGCGCATCGAGCATCGCGCGCGGGATCGCGAAGCGGTGCACCACTGCCGCCAGTGCATGGTCGGCATCGATCGGCTGCGGGCGCCCGGCATAGACATGGTCGAGCCGGCGGTGCAGGCCGGCCATCGCGCGCTGCGGGTCGCTGCCGAGGTCGATCTCGTCGTCGGCGAGTCGGCAGAATGCGTACAACGCACTGGCCGGGGCGCGCACGCGCGCCGGCAGCAGCAGCGACGCGGCGAAGAAGGTCTTCGATCCACCGCGCATGAGCGCTCGGCAGGCGCGCTGGTCGTAGTCCGGCGCGAAGTCCGGCGCTGCAACAGCCGCATGGGCCGTCAGGGCGAAATGTTGTTCAGGCAAGACTGCTGACATGCGGAACCACCGTTTCGAGTGCCTTGGCGGACATCAGGACGCCGGGAACGCCGGCACCCGGGTGGGTGCTGGCGCCGACCATGAACAGGCCCTGCACGTCCTCGCTGCGGTTGTGCGGGCGGAACCAGGCGCTTTGCAGCAGCAGCGGCTCCAGCCCGAACGCCGCGCCCTTGAAGGACAGCAGCCGGTCGTGGAAGTCCTGCGGCGTGGTCACGCGCGAGGTGACGATCTGCTCGCGAAGACCTGGCAGCACGGTGGCCTCCAGGCGGGCCTCGATGGCGCGGCGGTAGGTCTCGGCGTGCGCGGCCCAGTCGGTGCCGCTGCCCAGGTGGGGCACCGGCGAGAGCACGTAGAACGCATCGCAGCCTTCGGGCGCCATCGAGGGGTCGGTGGCGGTGGGCCGATGCAGGTAGAGGCTGAAGTCGTCTGCCAGGTGCTGGCGCTTGAAGATGTCGGTGAGCAGGCCTTCGTAGCGCGGCCCGAGCAGCATCATGTGGTGCGGCACGCCGTCGAAGCGCTTCTTCGTTCCGAAGTACCAGACGAACAGGCTCATCGAGTAGCGGCCGCGTTCGATGCGCTTGTCGGTCCAGTGGCGGCGGTGCTGCGGCTCGACGAGGTGGCGGTAGGTCCAGGCGGTGTCCGCGTTGCTGACGACGATGTCGGCGCGGTGCAGGCTGCCGTCGGCCAGTTCGATGCCGGTGGCGCGGCCGTTGTCCACCGTGATGCGGCGCACCTCGGCGTTGCAGCGCACCGCCACGCCGCGCTCGGCGAGCAGCCCCACCATGCCGCGGATCAGCGCGCCCGTGCCGCCCATCGCCCAGTGCACGCCGAAGCGGCGCTCGAGCGTGTTGATCAGCGAGTAGACGCAGGTCACCGAGAACGGGTTGCCGCCGATGAGCAGCGGGTGGAAGCTCATCACGATGCGCAGCTTCGGGTGGCGCAGGTGGCCCGCGACCATGCGGTAGATGCTGCGCCAGCCGCGCATCTTCGTCAGTGACGGCACGGCGGCGAGCAGGTCGCCGATGCCGTCGAAGGCGGTGGCGCCGAGTTCCTCGAAGCCGAGCTTGTAGCAGTTGGCGGCTTCCTTCAGGAAGTTCTCGTAGCCGGGCAGGTCGTCGGGGCTGAAGCGGGCCACCTCGCGGCGCATGTGCTCCTCGTCGCCGCTGTAGTCGAACCAGCTGCCGTCGTCGAAGCGGATGCGGTAGAACGGGTCCATCGGCCGCAGGTCGATGTCGTCGGCGAACTTGCGCCCGCACAGAGCCCACAGCTCCTCGAGCATGAAGGGCGCGGTGACGATGGTCGGGCCGGCATCGAAGGTGAAGCCGTCCTGCTTCCAGACATAGGCGCGGCCGCCGGGGCCGTCGAGCTTCTCGAAGACCTCGACGTGGTAGCCGCGGCAGCTCAGCCGGATCGCCGCGGCCAGCCCGCCGAAGCCGCTGCCGATCACGATCGCCTTCGGCGCACCCTTCGGTGCGCGGCGATCGGTCGAGGCGGCCGGCGGGGCGCCGCCGCTAACGGGCGTGAAGAAGCTTTTCATCGGCATCCATCGGTGCGATCGACAAGGGTTCGGGCGCTACCGGCGCTGCACCGTCGCGGTTGCGCATGGCCCATTGCCACAGCGCTGTCGCCTGCAGCGGCAGCACCAGCAGCCAGTGTTCGAGGATGGCCAGCACGAGCAGCGTGGCCACCAGCAGCAAGCCCGTGGCGCGCGCACTGCCCGCGGGGCTGCCGAGCGCTTCGTTGACCATCCAGACCGCCACCACGGTCGATGCGCTGACAGACAGCGGGAACAGCAGGTTCATCGCGCGCTTGCGGAAGAAGCTCGCCAGGTAGGCCAGGTGCGGCGGCAGCAGTTCGATGCTGAGGTTGCGCACGCCGAGGAAGACGTTCAGCTTGGCACTGATGCGCATCACCCACAGCACGGCGAAGGTCTGGGTGCCGATCTGGTTGGGCGCGCCCCAGGTGATGGCGACGATCATCAGCCCCGAGGCGAGGATCGCCAGCTCGTGCCACAGGATCGCCTGCACGGCCTGCACGAAGCGCTGCCAGCCTTGCGCGCCGGGATCGGCCGCATGCTGCCGGGGCCCGGTGACCCAGCCGGTGAGGAAGCTCAGCTCGTGCCAGCCCCACACCAGCAGCGCGCAGGTGAAGGCGCAGAAGGCGCCGGCCGGCGTGGTCTGCGGTGCGGTGTGCGCCAGGCCGACGAAGGCGCCCAGGCCGAGCAGCGTCGACAGCAGGTGGCTCCATCGGAAGGTGGTGCGCGGCAAGCCGTCGAGCAGCAGCACGATGCCGGTGGAGAACCACCAGACGAAGACGGCGAACAGCACCGGCAGCGCCACGTTGAGCAGGGGCGTCGACACGGCCTGGTCCTAAGCGGGCAGGCCTACCACGCCGGTGCCACGCGCACGTCGCGCGGCAGTTCGTGGTGCTGCACGGGCAGCAGGTAGATGCGGGCGAAGGTGGCCAGCCCGGCGGCGGCGAGGAAGCCCTGCTGCAGCCGGCCGACGATGCCGCCGCGCGCCTTCGCGGCGTCCATGCGCTGCGACAGCTTGAACAGCCGGTCCATGCCGGCGCGGAAGGCCGGGTTGTCGATGTCCAGGCTGATCGGGAAGACCTGCTTGGAGATCTCGCTGGTGATGCGGAACACCGTGTAGTCGTACTCGGTGGGTTCCAGCCCCATCGCCTGCTTGAGCTGCGGCCGCGTGTGGTCGCGCACGTACATGGTGGCGTACACCGCGAGCAGGAAGAAGCGGATCCACAGCGTGTTCGGCCCGCGCAGCAGGTGCGGATGCGCGCGCATGATCAGCGCGAAGCTTTCGCCATGGCGGAATTCGTCGTTGCACCAGCGCTCGAACCAGCGAAAGATCGGGTGGAAGCGCTTCTCCGGGTGGCGCTCGAGCTGGCGGAAGATGGTGATGTAGCGCGCGTAGCCGATCTTCTCGGACAGGTAGGTCGCGTAGAAGATGTACTTGGGCTTGAAGAAGGTGTACTTCTTGGTGCGCTTGAGGTCGCCCAGGTCCAGGCCGAGGCCGAAGTCCTTCAGGCTCTGGTTGATGAAGCCGGCGTGGCGCGATTCGTCGCGCGCCATGAAGCGCATCAGCGCCTTCACGTCGGGGTTCTCGATGTGCTTGGCGATCTCGTTGTAGAGGATGCAGCCGGAGAACTCCGAGGTCACCGAACTGATCAGGAAGTCGAGGAACTCCTGGCGCAGCTCCGGCGTCATCTGTGCCATCTGCGCGCGCGCTTCCTCGGCGAACTCTGGCGTGCGCTGGAAGTGGTCGTGGTTGTTGTCGCCTTCGTACTCCGCCATCATCGCGTCCCACTCGGCGCGGATCGGCGTGACGTCGATGCGGTCCATCGCCGCGAAGTCGGTGGTGTAGAAGCGCGGCGTGAGCAGCGTCTCCTGCTTGGCCTTGGCCTCGGCGTCCTGCGCGCTGGTGATGGCGTGGGTGGCTTCCATGGCTTGTCTCCTCAGGGGTTCTTGTTCAGCGTCAGCAGGCGGGCGAACACGGCGGCGTTGGTCGGCCCGAAGGACTCCAGGTCGAGCCGGGCGCCGGTGGCCGGGTCCGTCAACGTCAGGCGGCCGTCGGCACGTGCCGCCAGTTCGAAGGGCGGCAGCGCGCCGACCTCGCGCATGCGGCGCTCGCGCGCCAGCGCCCGCAGCGAGCCGCGCAGGAAGCCCTGCTCGCCCTGCACGCGTTCGAGCAGGCGGCCGCTGGCGGCGTCGATCACCGCGATGCTGCCGTCGGGCCGGTCTTCGAAGCGCAGCAGCCGCGTGGCCACCGGCGGGGCATCCGGCGTGTGCACCGACATGCCCGACCAGCGCACCGCCGCGACGCTGATCAGCGAGATCAGCACCAGCGCGGCCAGCGCCAGCATCGGCACACGGGGCAAGGGAGCGGGGGCGTGCGAGGTGGACATGGTTCGGGTCTCGTTCAGCGGGTGGCCATCGCGGTGCCGGGCATGGCGTGGCCCTCGTCAGCCTGTGGGGGCCGTTCCGGCAGCGGTGGCAGTACTTCGGCCGCATCGATCGGCTGCACGTCCAGGCCGGTGACCTGCGACCAGCTCTGCGCGAGCAACTGCGCCACCTGCGCCCCTTGCGGGACGCAGCGCAGCATCGGCTGCGGCTTGGCGAGATGCCAAGGGCGCGCGTGCGGCCACAGCTGCAGCCAGGCGATGCGGTCGTTGCCGGCCAGATCGAGTGCGATGTCGCCGCTGCCGCGTGGCGCCGGCGCCATCTCGGCCGCGGCAATGCGCTTGAGTGGCAGATTGAAGCTCAGCGTGAGCACGATGCCGATGCGCATCACCACGCGCCGGTTGGTCAGCGTGTAGGCCGTGCTGCGCGCCGACAACCAGGCGATCAGCAGCGTCAGGCCGATGCCCAGCAGTGCCAGCGGCGCCAGCGTGGCCACCGCACGAATCGCGTCGAGCGCGCTGCCGCCGTCGGCCAGCACGACCGAGCCGCGCAGCGCCAGCATCAGCGCGAAGTAGACGACCAGCTTGCGTACGTGGAAGGCACGGATCGCCAGCGCGCGCCAGTCCGGCGCGCCTTGCCAGAGCACGCGTTCGTCGGCCGGCAGTTCCTCGGGCAGGCCGTGCACCGGTTCGTGCTCGTGCTCGCGCACGGCGCCCGGGCGTTGGCTGACCTTCACAGCAGCGGCTCCGCGCGGCCGGGCTCGGCGTACAGCGTGCCGGCGCCGTAGTAGGCGCAGATCTTCTCTTCCTCGAGCAGCGTCACCTTGTCGGGCTGGCGCGGCGCGGGCGCGCTGGAGAGCTGGTGGCCCATCACCGACTTCACGGCGATGCGGTCACGGTGAACGCGGGCGAAGGTCACCGGCAGCAGCACGAGGCGCGCTCCGGTGGGCGAGGGCACCTCGACCTCGAAGTAGCGGACGATGTTCTCGGAGTGGTCGACCCACAGGTCGTGCACCTTGCCGCCCACCTGGCCGTCGGCGCCCACCACCGGCATGCCGCGCGGATCGGGGCTCTTCGACGCTACCTCGAAGCCGCTCATCATGCGCATCGGCACGATGCGCGGGTGTCCGAGGAAGTCGATGTCCGGCTCGTCGTGGCGGCGCGCATAGGCGCCCGGGCCCACCGCTGCGAACATCGGGTCGCCCACCGGCACCAGCGGTGCGCCCGCGTACGCATGGCCCGGCTCGGCGGAAAACACGTGCGGATCGGGCAGCAGGTTGGGCACGCTGACCTCGCGGCCGTCGGACAGCTTGAAGGTCTTCGGGCCGGGCACCGGCCAGCCGCCGATCTTCGCCTTGCTGAAGCCGTCGGTCTCCATCGGGTAGCCCTCGCGATGGTTCTCGGCCGCGAGGTAGTAGATCAACCCGGCGAAGAAGATCCAGAACAGGTACAGCACGAGCTGCGCGACGTCGATGTATTGGGTGATCGCTCCGGTTCCCATGGGATGCTCTCCTTCTTGCTAGCGTTAGCCGGGGAAGTCGGCCAGGCCGAACTTCGCCGTGGTGGCGACCTGTGGGCGGCGCCCCATCGGCCGCACCAGCGGGCCGAGGGCGATGAGTGCCGCGAACAGCATGTAGATCTCGAGGTGGTAGACGAAGCTGTAGCCCGTCACCGGGCTGACCAGCGCCGCGCCCAGCGCGCCTTGCGTGGCCAGGTGCGACACGCCGTCGCGGATGGCCCCGCCGGCTGCGATGGCGAAGCCGCCGGCGCTGGCCTGCACGGCGCCCCAGGCGCCCAGCGCCAGGCCGACGTGTTCGGGTTGCTCCAGGCTCATCGCCGCGGTCAGCGTGCCCACCGCGAACAGCCCGCCGCCGAAGCCGATCAGCGTGGTGCCGGCGCGGAACAGCCAGGGTGCTTCCAGCGGCGCGGCGAAGACCACGGCCGCGAAGGCCGGCAGGCCGAGCAGGGCGCCGAGTGCCGCGACGCGGTACGGGTCGCTGCCGCGCGCCAGCCAGCGTGCGGCGAATGCGAAGGCGGCGAGCGAGCCGCCGGCCAGCATCGCGGTGAGCGCGCTGGTGGCGCCCACGCTCAGGTGCAGGATCTCGCCGCCGTAGGGCTCCAGCACCACGTCCTGCATATTGAAGGCGGCGGTGCCCAGGCCCACGGTCCAGAGGAAGCGGCGCGCCTTGGGCTGCGAGATGAAACTGCGCCAGCGCGGCGCGAAGGCCGGCGCCGGCTCGCCCTTGTGCTTGCGGCGGCTCGGGTCGCGGGCTTCCTGCTTCCACAGCGCCACGCCGTTGAGCCAGATCGACAGCACGGCCGCGCCCTGCACGACCTGGATCAGCCGCGTCGGGCTGAAGTCGGTCAGCAGCACGCTGAAGACCGCGCCGCCGCCGGCCAGGCCCAGCAGCAGCATCACGTACATCAGCGCGACGATGCGCGGGCGGTTGGATTCGGTCGACAGGTCGGTGGCCAGCGCGAGGCCGGCGGTCTGCGTGGTTTGCAGGCCGGCGCCGACGAGCAGGAAGGCCAGGCCCGCCGCCAGGTGGCCCAGCCAGGCCAGGCCCAGCTCGCCCTGGCCGGTCAGCAGCAGCAGCGCGAAGGGCATGATCGCCAGCCCGCCGAACTGCATCATCGTGCCCAGCCAGATGTAGGGAACGCGGCGCCAGCCGAGCGCCGAGGCATGCGTGTCGGAACGGTGGCCGATCAGCGCGCGGAACGGCGCGGCGAGGATCGGCAGCGCCACCATCAGCGCCACCAGCCAGGCGGCCATGCCCAGCTCGACGATCATCACGCGATTGAGCGTGCCCACCATCAGCGCCGTCGCCATGCCCACCGACACCTGGAACAGCGACAGGCGCAGCAGCCGCGACAGCGGCAGCTCCACCGTCGCCACGTCGGCGAAGGGCAGGAAGCGCGGTCCGACGCGCTTCCAGAGCAGGGCGAGCTCGGCAAATCTCATGACCGCGCGATCTCCAGTGCCTGCGAGGTGTAGAAGCCGCTGGCCACGCGCTCGGTGCGCGCATCGAGGAAGGCTTGCAGTCCCGGCGCGGCGAGCAGGCCGCGCTTGAGCGCCGTCTCGGCTACCGGCTCGATGGACGGGGCGCGGTCGCCGCGCGGGAAGAAGCGGCCCACCGCATGCATCGCCGCCAGCGCCGGCGTGCGCGGCGCGAAGGTGATCAGCATCGAGCGCGACACGCGAGGCGCCCAGGCTTCCAGCGCGCGCACCACGTCGTGCGCCTCGTAGTGGATCAGCGAGTCCATCGCCACCACGTGGTCGAAGTGGCCGAGGCCGGCGTCGAGCATGTCGCCGCTGCGGAAGTCGATGTGGCCGCCGTTGTCGAAAGTCTCCAGGTGCTGCGCGACGCGGCGCACCGCGAGCTCGACCAGCGTGGGCGACAGATCGATCGCCACCACGTGGGCGCCGCGGCGTGCCGCCTCGACGGCCAATGCGCCCGTGCCGCAGCCGGCATCGAGCAGCCGCATGCCGTGCATGTCGGCAGGCAGCCAGGACAGCAGCGTGGCGCGCATGCGGTCGCGCCCGGCTCGCACGGTGGCGCGGATGCGGCCGACCGGTGCGTCCGAGGTGAGGCGCTCCCACGCCTGCACCGCAGTGCGGTCGAAGTAGTGCTCGATCTCGCCGCGGCGGGTCTGGTAGGTGGCGTGTTCCATCAGTCGTATCCCAGCAGGTCGAAGATGTCGCGGTCCTTCAGCGGCACGGCCGGCAGCGGATCCGGGCCCAGCCACATGGAGGCCGCCAGGCGCAGGTACTCCTTCTGCACGGCCTCGATCTCGGGCGTGCCGTCCATCTCGAACAGCGTGCACTTCTTCAGGCGGCTGCGGCGGATCGCGTCGAGGTCGGGCAGGTGCGCGGCCAGCTTCAGGCCGGTGCGCGCGTTGTACTTGTCGATCTGGTCGGTGGCCGCGCTGCGGTTGGCGATCACGCCGCCCAGGCGCACGTTGTAGTTCTTCGCCTTCGCGCCGATGGCCTGCACGATGCGGTTCATCGCGAAGATCGAGTCGAAGTCGTTGGCCGTGACGATCATGGCGCGGTCGGCATGCTGCAGCGGCGCTGCGAAACCGCCGCAGACCACGTCGCCGAGCACGTCGAAGATCACCACGTCGGTGTCTTCGAGCAGGTGGTGCTCCTTGAGCAGCTTGACGGTCTGGCCGACCACGTAGCCGCCGCAGCCGGTGCCCGCGGGCGGGCCGCCGGCC
>Ga0209097_10001852_pt1 | contig 17600 bp, 16 predicted proteins | sample AD_UKC052_MetaG_FD_184419 | JGI IMG/M metagenome (GOLD analysis project Ga0209097, IMG submission 184419) | Active sludge microbial communities of municipal wastewater-treating anaerobic digesters from USA - AD_UKC052_MetaG (SPAdes) (version 2) | ecosystem: Engineered > Bioreactor > Anaerobic >... | reverse complement strand
CCATTCCTTGTTCCGCTCGGATGGCTTTGAGCTTACAGGATCCGTGTTCAGTTTGTAAGGTTCAAAAATCTTGCACTTTGTGGCCGTTTTTCACGATTCGGCCACTGATTGCACAACGGTTACGTTAACACTTCAACATCGCTTTTGGGCGGTTTTGCGGTCAAATCCATCATTTCCAGCGCGGTTTCAACCACCTCGCCGCCATCCAGTTCCACCCGGTATACTTTCGCCTCCGGTTTCGAGCAAACAGCCCGCAATGGCTGCTCATCTACAAAATGCAGCGCCGAACTGTTATCTGAACCCCATCCGGGGGCAATCTTCCCTTCCCGCATCAACTGATGCAAGGTCGGACGGCGCTCCGCCTCGCCGTCATAATGCGGGCTGAAACTACCCTTCAAGAGTCCCAGGCAGGGCAGGGCGCGCAGCTGCCCTGGCACCGAATCGGTGGTGCAAACATCAAACCAGCAGTTTGCTCCCGCGCTGATACCAGCCAGCACCACCCCGGCTTCATAAGCCTTGCGGAAAATGACATCCAGACCCCATTCCCGCCACAGCACCAGCAGGTTGCGGGTATTGCCGCCCCCCACATAAATCACATCCTTATCCATCACATAGCTTTCCAGGTCGCCCAATGGCGGACGAAACAGAGAAAGATGGGAAATCCGGCAGTCCAGTTTGCTGAAGGCCTTGTATGCATTCAGCAGATAGGCGTCCGCATCGCCGCTGGCGGTGGGCACAAAGCACACCTTTGGCCGGGGTTTGCTGCTCTGGTCAAGGATATATTGATCCAGTGCAAGGTTATCCGGCTCCATTGAAAAACCACCCCCACCCATCGCAATAATCTGGCGCATTGGTACACTCCTTTTATAAAATAAATTATCGTGGCTCAACCAAGCCGTTAATCAATGCAAAACAGAAAAGGTTATGACTGAGGTAAATTAATTTAATATGATTGCCTGAAATGCTGACATCAAATCTGCAAATCAGGATAACGGCTCGCCCGAATAAAAGATGCCCAGACCAACCGTTCACGCCTATTTTGTCTGAGGCTCAGCGTCATAAATTTCCTTTGCGTCCGGCGGCAGCCGGCGGATGCGCTTCAGAAAAGCCATCACCGCCTGGTCTTCGCGCTCCGGATAAGTGTAGCCAAAATGTTCCGCCGCCAGATGCCCCATCTGACGGAACAGGGTTCCCATGGCCAGCAGGGCATCCCAGGTGTGCTCCGGCGCCGCATCTGCATAGGTCTGCTCCAGCAGGGTCCATTCCTCGCTGGTCAAACCGCCTTTCAGATATTTTCCAGCCTTACCCGCTGATTTTTGGAAACCGCTGCGCACGCCAAAAGCCCAGGTCACCATTTCCATCAGCTCGCCGCGAATCAATTCCAAAAAATAATGCGCGTTGGTCAGCTCGCCGCGCCACAACCCTTTGGCCACATAAGGGCTTACCCACCAGAACTCATTGCAGCAGTCAAAGAACTGCTTCTCTGTTGGCGGCTTGGGCAAATAGCCGCTGTCGTTGGCTGGCGGCAGCGCCGGGATGATGCCGTCCTTATCCAGCAAAATAAGTGAAAGACTGTCGGCGGTCAGGCGTGGAATCTCTTCCAGAGCATAAAAGCTCAAATCAATGCGCGTGCCGTCCATGAACTGCATCAAATAACAGTAATGCCCGTCATTATCCGAGCCTTGCATATCCTCCGGGGTTTGCAGGATCATGATCTCGCCAAAATAATCTGCCACCGCGCGGTTGCGGGCAAAAGGCGCCACCTCTTTGACAAAATAGACCACGTCAAAGTCCTGGAAAGGATCTTTTGGCGCATTGGGGTTCACCCGTGACCCATTCAACATCACCGCCCTGATACGCTCATCCTGCCGGGCATAATTCAAAATCAGCTCAAACATCTCCTGATCGCTGCGCATAATACTTCTCCCTGTCAGACTCTTCAACAGAACAGATGATAATTGCCCTCAATGCGGGTGGTGGCGCAGCCGCCGAAAAGCATGCGCACCTCTCCATCCTGCTCAACCTTTCTGAGCTTCACCCGGTTGGGTTTCTCGCGGCTGGGCCCCTGTTCCACCGTCAGGTTTCCCGTCCATAATCCTTCATTAGTAAGGTAATACCCAAAAGCCGCATTGCCCGAACCGGTCGCCGGGTCTTCCAGGTAACCGTATTTTGGCGCAAAGACGCGCGTGCGAAACTGGCAATCTGCCTGGCTGGTTTCCAAAACCGACACATGCACAATATCAAAATCATGGGCCAGGCAGAACAACCGCAGAGCTTCCTGGTCTGGATGCATCTCCAAACAGCGGTCCAGGCTGGCCAGCGGCACAATCAACGTGCGCAGCCCGCCGTCCACCAAACGCACAGGCCAGGCCGGATTTAAATCCTCCGGCAGCAAACCCAAAGCCCGGGCAGCCTGTTCGCGATGGATGCTGCAGGGAAGGTTGGCCGGACGGGGCGCGGTGATATAAACAGCCTGATCGGAGGTGATAAAATCATACACCTTTAAAGGTCCGGCGTTCACATGAATGGTTACTTCAGTTGGCCCATAACCTTCCGCATTGCTCATCAAATCGTAAAGAATGGCAATGGTGGCATGCCCGCAAAACGCCACCTCGCATTCCGATGAAAAGAAACGCAAATAGAGATCATCCTCTTTCTGATAAACAAATCCCACCTCATTAACAAAACCCTTTAACTCAGCTGCCAATCGCTGCATTTCCACATCGCTCAGCAAACGATCTCCCGGCATAAAAACATAGCCGGCCGGGTTTCCCACCGATTCACCATTGGTGAAGGCATCGATTTTCTTGAAACGCAGAATTTTCTCCATATGGTCTCACTTCCGATCACGTTGATCAGCGCAGTTCCCGTCCGCCGTTGATATCCACGGTGGCTCCGGTCATGAATCCAGCCACCGGACTGGCGACAAACACAATACAGCGCGCCATTTCATCAGCTGTGGCATAGCGCTGCACCAGCAGTTTCTTCTGGGCATAGTCAGGCGGCATGGCGGCGATGGTATCTTCGCCCATGGGCGTCAGGGTGATGCCCGGCGCCACGCAGTTGACCCGCAGCCGCGGTGCCAGGGCGCGTGCCGCGCTCTTGGTCAGGTTCACCAGCCCGGCTTTGGCGGCCGCATAGTGCATATGGTGCGCCGCCCCGGTCTGCGCAGCCACGCTGGCCACCGTCACAATCGCGCCCCCGTCGCGCATCAGCGGGGCAAAGGCCTGAATGGCATAAAAAGAGCCGTTGAGGTTGATGCCAAGCACCTTCTCCCATTCTTCCGGGGTGATCTCCTGGTAAGGGGTCAGCATATTCAGCCCGGCGCACAAAACCAGAATATCCAGTTCCACCCCATCGGCTTTAAGCTGTTCCGCGGCGCTGCTGATGGCCTGCGCTTTGCTCAAATCCATTTGCAGCAGGCGCGCCTCCCTCCCCAGGCGGCGCACCTCTTCTGCAGCCTGCGCTGCGCCGGTTTGGCCGCGATGATAAGAGAGAATCACATCGGCGCCTTCTTCAGCAAAAACCCGCGCCGAGGCTGCGCCAATGCCGCTTGAAGCGCCTGTAATCAGGACTTTTTTATCCGATAAATGTAAATCCATCCGGTTTTTCCTGCCATGTGTTGAAATTGCTTGCTGGCTTGATTATATCCTCATTTTGGCATTAAAAAAGCAAAGCAGCCCGTACGCTGCTTTGCCGGTCATTCGTTTTATCCTGGGCTTCAGCGGCTGAGCGACTCTGCCGGAATCTCGTAAATCCGGTACTGGCTGTTCTCATAGGCCACGGGCAGGTTGTGGGTATATGATTTCTCCACCACCAGGTAACTGGCGCCGTAATCTTTGGCCACCTTCAAAAGCTGTTCTGTGGTCATGCTGTAATATGCATCATGGGTGATGCTGATATTGGCCGGAAAATCGCCGGTGAATTTGGCCTGCGCGCCCGGAGCTATCGCCTCAAACCGTACCTTCCAGATCTCGTAATAGGCCGGGTCAAAGGCCGCTTCCAGAAGTTCGTCCAGCGCTGAAACCGTGCTGCGCTCAGAGAACACCCGCCAGTCTGATTCATACATCCACCAGATTTCCGGCGGGGTGATGAATACTGCCTCTTTGGGCGTGTTTTTCTGCGCCCAGGCCTGGGCATCCTGCCAGGCGTTGCCCGGTCCGAAAATATACAATCCTGGCCCCCACAGGTTGCCCACATAACCGATGACATAGCTGAGCAGCAGCAGGGCGACCATCGTGCCCCCCACCCAGAGCTGCATCCGTTTTGTGATCTGCACCCGTTTCAAAACCAGCCAGGTGACCACCGGCCAGATGGCCACAGTGCCCACAATGGTGGAGAAGGCCAGCAGGTTGAATGCGCTTCTGTTTTCCACCGCACTGCGGTAGCGTTGGGCCAGCAGCCGGGCAAAATAGATGTAAGTCAGCAGGGTCAGGTATACCCCGGCGCGTAAAATTTGCGACTGCACTACAATGGTCATCGGCAGCAGATAAACGCAAATCTCCTCAAACAAAATCACCAACAGCATCGCTGCCATGAAGATAAACCCGGTGCGCACCGGATCATCATTATCCAGGCTGATATATCTTTTAAGATCCGCCTTGATGCGCTGCCAGAGGCTGGTTTTTCCAACCGCTGCAGGCAGCATTTCAATATAGGTGATCAGGACCAGGGCCAGGCTGCTGAAATTGATCAGGCCAATGGCCATGGCATAAAGCGCCGGCCCGATGAGATGAAAGAGGTGGTAAATTTGGCCGTCGGTCAGCGCGTCCAGCCACTCCGGGCGCAGAGACAGATCCACCGGCGAGCTTTTCCCTTTCCAGATCAGCACAGGCAGAGCCGCCACCACAAACAGCACCAGGCCTCTGAGCAGTTTTTTCCAGCCCATGCGCCTGATTTCCAGAACGCTGGCCAGCAGCACCATGGCCATGGCAAAATTGACCGAAACCACATGCAGGTTGTACAGCACGCCCAGCATCAAAAAAGCGGTGGTGTAATGCCGCCGCAGATAAAATTCAAGGGCAAAAAGCAAAAATGGCAGCACAAAGGTCCGGTTCAGCAGGCTGAACTCAATGATCGGAAAACCGGAGAAGAAAATGTGCGGCGGCACAAAGGCCAGGGTAGTGATGAAGGCCGCCAGGTTATCCTTGAACAGGGTTTTGCTCAACCGCCACAAAGCCCAGAAGGTCAGGTAGGTGGCCAGGATATGCGTAATAAACATGGCTATTTCCAGCACGCCCGCCCTGAGGAAAGGCCGGAAGAAGATCCAGAAATACGAATAATGCGTTTCCTTCAAAGCAATGAAAGCGTCATTGGGATACAGGGTGGGGTCCACCGATGCCTTGAGAAAAGGAACATGAATGATCTGGTCAAACGTACCAAAATAATAACCGACCAGGACAATGCTGATCAGGGCGCAGACCAGAAAATACAGATGTTTCAACAGGGAATTTTGTTCGATTTTATCAGCGATTTTTTCCAATATTAACCTGACCCATAAAAGAATAATTGGGATTTTACCATAATTCCATCCCTTTTTTGTTTTTCAAATGAATTGGACCCAGAAACGAAGCGCCCCATGACTGGGGCGCTTCAGTATACGTTTCAACAAGCCGTTTTCAATTACCCTTGCTCACAAAAGGCATATAGGCCGGATAGCTGCCCCAGCGCGCCAGGTATTGTGAAGGATAATTATTCGCCAGCGAGAAAGCTCCCCCCATATACAGGAAATTTTTATGGAATTGCAGTGCATTGACGGCACTGTCCGTGCCGTTGTTCAATGCTGACCAGTTGGTGCCGTTCCAGGCAGCCACGTTGTTCAGCCCCATGATGCCTGAGGCCGAAAAAGCGCCGCCCGCATACAGACGTTTACTCGAATCGAATGTCAGGGCCATCACACTTCCATCCAGACCATCTCCCAGACTGTACCATGAGCCGCCGCTCAGTCTGGCAATATGCGCCGGGCTGGTAAACTGGCCGCCAATATACAGCGGCAGGCCCTGCGATCCGCCCGCCATGGCAAGCACGGCGCCATTCAAGCCACTGCCGACCGCGCTCCAGCTGCTGCCGTTCCACCGGGCAATGTAGCTGTACGGCGATGTGAAACTGCCGCCGGCATAGATCCCTCCGCCTTCGCGTGGAACCAGGGCATACACACTCCCGCCGCTCAATCCGGAGGAAAGTGCCGACCAGCCGACACCGTCCCATGCCGCCACGCCGTTCACCGTCACACCGCCGGCCTTGTCGAAACTCCCTCCCGCGTAGATTTTTCCATCCGCGGCCGTGATGGCAAGGACGGTGAAACTGCAAAAGTCTCCCGTACAGGTCATGCCGCCGTTCATGCTGTCCCAGCTCCATGTGTCAAATGAAAACCGGGCAATGCCCCTGGCGGTCATCAGGTCCACCTTGGTGAAATTGCCGCCTACATACAAGTAATTTTCATCCACATAAATTGCGGTGATTTTTGGCTTGCAAAGCAATTCAACACAGCCGGTGAAATCCGCACCGTTCGCGGCAGCCGTCCACCGGCGTTCATCCGGATTCCATCTGGAGAGCTTGAATTGCAGCATACCGTTTGCTGATTTAAACGCCCCACCCACATAGATGTCATCCCCATGAGAAAAGACGCTGTACACCGTGCCGTTGACGCTGCTGCCCAGGCCGGTCCATTCCTGGTCGGCCACAAAGGCGGCAATGTGGTTGGCCCTGTAATCCCCTGCCTGTTTGAAGAAACCGCCGACCAGCACACGGTAGTTGTTGTCATTGCCGAGGGCATACACATTGGAATCGACCCCGTCATTTATGTCAGTTGAGCTTTTCAGTTTGTTCCAGGAAATACCGCTCCAGCGCGCCACATTTCTCATATTTGTTCCGCCAGCCGTTGAGAAACGCCCGCCCACATAAACCCCGTCATTACGCGCCATCAGGGCATACACATCTGAATTGACCCCCCCGCTGAGGGTATTCCAGGTGGCGCCATTCCACATGGCAATGTTGCTGACCGCCGTGGTGCCGCTGTTATAAGCTTCTGTAAAGTATCCACCCACATACAGGTTGCTGCCGCTCACAGCCAGGGCATTCACCTCTGAATTAATTCCGCCCACCCCGCCGGCAACGCCTTGCCAGCTGCCATTCCAGCGCGCCAGGTTTTTGACCGATAATCCGCCGGCCCGATTAAAAGTTCCGCCCACGTAAACATCGCTGCCGCTGGTGGCAAGCGCATACACTTCTGAAATGCAGGGGGTGGGGGTGCAGGTGATTCCCGATCCCAGGCCGTGCCAGCCGGTGGTGTTATTATAATAAGCCACATTTTTGGCTGAAATGCCATTCACCGCATCAAAACTTCCACCCACATAAACATCGCCGTTATCTGCAATCGCAATGGCCTGCACATTCGGAGAAACTACCGTCATGGTGAAGGTTCCCATCGCTTCCCAGGTTTGCGCGGCCTTGTTCCATCGCGCCAGGTTTGGGGCGGAAATACCGCCAGCCTGGGTGAAATAACCCCCTGCATAAATATAATCTGTGGTTGCCGCCAGGGCATAAACCCGGCTGTTTACCCCCTCACCCAGGCTGTGCCATGCGTAGCCGTCCCACATGGCAATGCGGTTGGCTGCAATGTCGCCCGCAATATCAAAATCGCCGCCAATATATGTGTTATCGCCATCATTGACAATGGCAAGCACATTTCCCTGTCCAATGTTACCTTTCCAATCCACCCCCAGGTTGAAATCTGTGCCCCAATAAGCAATGCCAGAGCCATCCATTTCCACCGCTGGAAGCGGAGCTGGTATCTCAATCGGCGCCGCCTGAACAGATTGGTTGATGACACACCCCAGCAGCAAAGCCAGGCACGACAAAAAGATCAACAATTTTCTAATCATGGGATTATCTCCAGAAATGGATACTTCCAATGCAAAAACCGCCCCTGGGGGGTTCCAGCCTTGGATTACTTTCGAAATGTTTTGGATAGCATCAGTATAGCAGTAACCCGATCCCTGCGCAACAGGGTTGAGCAGAAATAAACTGCGAGACTGCTCGCTTTTGAACAGCCTCGCTGATGGACACCTTATTTTCTGCGCGCCACGGAAGGCCGCGGCGTCTCATCCACCAGCAGTTGAAAGACATCCGGGCGGGCGTAATGCCCGGTCACATCAAAATCAAACTTGCCCCTGAACACCTCTTCCAGGTTCAGGTCAGCATAGAGAATGCCTTCCTGATCAAACAGCGGCCCGGCCAGCACCTCGCCCAGCGGCGAAATGATCACGCTGCCGCCCCGGCACATCACCTCGGGCTGCTTTGCCAGTTCTTCAATGCCTGCCAGATCAGCCGGGTACATGGCTTTGGTGACAAACTGGTTGCAGCCCAGAACAAAGCAGCGCCCTTCGCAGGCAATGTGGCGCAGGGTGGCCTGCCAGGTGTCGCGTGAATCGGCTGTGGGTGCCAGGTAAAGCTGCACCCCCTTGCCGTAAAGCGCCATGCGCGCCAGCGGCATGTAATTTTCCCAGCAGATCAGCCCGCCCATCTTGCCCAGCGGTGTGTCCAGCACGGTCAGCGTGCTGCCGTCGCCTTCGCCCCAAATTAACCGCTCGGCTGCTGTGGGTTTGAGCTTGCGATGCTTGCCAATAATCTCACCCTGTGGGTTGAAATACAGCGTGGTGCAGTAAAGCGTGCCCTGGCTGGTTTCGCTGTCGCGCTCGATAATGCCCATGGCCACATACGCATTGGCCTGGCGCGCCGCCGCGCCAATGGCTTCCGTGGCGGGGCTCGGAATGTCCACTGCATTGGACCAGTAAGCCTGCCAGGTATCCCGCCCGGATGGGGCGCGGCTGCCCACCACCGTTCCAAAGGTCAGCCCGCGCGGATAAGCCGGGATGAAGGCTTCAGGAAACAGGATCAACTGGGCTTTTTGCGCCGCAGCTTCGGCGATCCGTTGAACAGCCTTTTCCAAGCAGGCTTCGCGATTAAACAGCACCGGTGCGGCCTGCACCACGGCTGCTTTAACGGTTGGAAAATGATCTGCCATCGTTTTGTTCTCCTTCTCCTTTATTTTACTGGCAAACCTCATAAAAGATCAGCGCCAGTTCAAAACCTGCGCCAGCGCAGCAATCCATCGCATGGATGATTTTCACCCGAGAAGAGCGTTTATGTATTGTACCTGCTCAGGTATTGCCTCAAAAGACCTGCTCAACTGCTTTTTGAGCTTTTTTCTGAGTAAACGGTCGCCGCATGGGGAGTTTGGGGCCCAAAACTCCCCTCAATTAACTTTTTCCCCGCCGACCTGCCCTCGCTACTGCGGGGGAAAGGGGGGTGGGCAATCTTTAATGTGACATTGTCAAAGCAGTTACTATTTATTTTCCTCCAGCCGCTCCAGAGCCTGGGCGATAAAAAACGCCAGTCCGTCGCGGATGGTCTGTTCCGTGATATCCCCCCGCCCGCAGGGCGCAAAAAAGGCTGCCCAGCCGGGTAAATCAGCTCCCGCCAGGCGGATCAACCGCAAGGCGGCCCGCAGATCCCAACCGGGCAGGCGGGCAAAATCCGCACGGGTCAGGCCCTGGTAGGCGGCAGTGAAGGCCTCAAATGCCTCGCGCCCCCAGATCCACAGCAGGTCCAGCCGGGCAATGGCCGCATCCGCAAGGGGATCGCCCAGCGCCGCATCTTCCCAGTCAATCACGCCGGCAATGCTCCCATCACGCCAGAGCACATTTCCCGGCCAAAAATCACCGTGCAGCAGGGCCGGCGCGGGGCAGGCCGCCAGCCGGTGCTGTTCAAGCGCCGCCCTGATCCGCCCTCCCCCCAGGGCCGCATCCACCCCGCCAGGTTCCCGTTTGAGTTCCACATCCGGGTCCAGGTGAGGTAAAAAGGCCAGGTCAGCCCGCCTGCCGTCCACCCGGTGAAGGCGCGCCAGTTGTTCAGCCATCTGCCGCCCGGCGGCGGCCGGGTCGCGCGGAGCAAAATTCGGCTCGCCTTCGATATATGCCATCATCAGGCAGGGCTCTGGAAAAATTTCCCCGCTGGCGTCCAGTTGAAATGGCTGCGGCACAGGCATGCCCTCTTTATGCAGCAGTTCAAGCAGCCTGAACTCGCGTTCTATCGCTGAGGCTGCCTGCCCCTCAGCATGCGCGGGACGGCGCAAAATCATTTTCCGGTGCCTGCCGTCTGCTTCTTCAATTTCCAGCGCGGTCATCTGTGCCGAAATACCGCCCTTCAGCTCCCAGGCTCGGGTCAGCCTGGCCTGCGGCGCCAGCCGCCAGACTGCCTTCTGCAGCGCGGGCAGGTTCACCGCGTCCATGCCCTCACCGGGTCGCCAGGCCACGGATGTAAGCAGCCAGGTGCTCCACCGCCATCTGGCTTTCGGGCAAAAATTTGACCGCCACCTGCCAGTCGTGCTGGCAGGCTTCCCATTTTTCCAGGGTCACTTCCACCCCGGCTGCCGCGGCTTTTTCAGCCAGGCGCAGGGAATCGGAAAGCAAAATTTCATGCGTGCCCACCTGAATCAGCAGCGGCGGCAGCCCTGAAAGGTCGCCGTAAAGCGGCGAGGCCAGCGGCTCGCGCCGGTCTCCTTCACCCAGGTAATACCTGGCAAAATTCTCCAGCAGCCTGTCGTCCAGCATCAGGTCCTTTTTGGCATTCTGGCCCATCGATTCCCCGCTCATCGTCAGATCGGTCCATGGGCAAAGGCAGGCTCCGCCCGCCGGCAGCGGCTGCCCGGCGTCGCGCAGGGCGGTCATCAACACCAGCAGCAGCCCTCCCCCGGCTGAATCGCCGGCAAAGACCACATTCTGCGGCGCAGTGCCCTGCTGCAAAAGCCACAAATAAGCCGCCTTCGCATCATCCACCGCCGCCGGAAAGGGCGCTTCGGGCGCCAGGCGGTAATCCACCATCAGCGCATTCATGCCGGCCTGGCGCGCCATTTCATGCACCATATAGCGGTAGCCGTCAATGGTGCCAAGCACATATCCCCCGCCGTGCAGGTAAAAAATCACTTTCTGCGGGTCTGTTCCAGCGGGATTAAGCCATTCGGCTTTCACCCCGCCCGCGTTCACCGTGCGGCAGGCGGCATCCGGCGCCATGCTCATCATCGATGACAGCGATGCGTTATCTTTGCGCGCCTTCGCCACATCCAGCACATCCTTGGGTGGGTTAATCCAGCGCTGAAATGAGAAATAGGCCATGATCATCCTGGCCTGCAGGCTGTTCGTAAATGGGATTTGTACCTGTTTCAACGGCATGGCTGCTCCTTAAGATAAAAATGCCTATTCAGGCTGAAATGACGCCGCGCTGCTCCAGCACGGCTTGCGGCGCAAATACCCGCACATTGGCTTCCATATCCTGAAGCTGCCGGGTCACCGCCGCCAATGGCACGCCTGCTGGCGCATAAATCATGTAGAGCACATGGCAGGTGGCCGCCGTCACCGGCGAGAGGCTGTCCTGCCCGTAGAGCAGGGTACAGCACACCCCGTGTGCGTCGCGCATCAGCATATCTCCTGCCGGAAGGTCCTTGAGCGTGCCGTTCATCATCAGCATCCGGTCGCCTTCACGGGCCACATCAATCAGCAAATCGCCTTGCAGTTTGGCCACATCGTGCCCGGCCGTGCCCACCATCGTCTCCACCTCTGCCATAAAGTTGGCGTCCACCAGCGGGGTCACCTCCGGCAGGTTCTTGCCTTTCAGCACAATCGATTCCACCTGCAGCAGCACATGGTAGGTTTTATCCCAGCGTTTGAAATATTGCTTATAGGCTGCCAGCGTCGGCAGAGCCAGAAAATCCTGCCGGGTCCAGCCGCTGTACTGTTCACGCAGGCGGGCTTCGATCTCCCGCTTGCGGGCGTTTAATTCAATGGAATGAGCCGGCTGCTCCACGTTGGATATCTCAAGATAGCCGATTGCCGCTCCGGGGCAGGCTTTTTTCCAATCCTCTGTTGCTGTAATGGAAAGCATGGTCAAATTCCTCATCTGGTTGTGTGGTTTGCTGTGAACTGAGTCGATTATATCACCGCCCTGAAAATATACCCCTTCCCTGTTTTCTGGCGAGTCAAAAAACAGGAAGCAGACAAAGTTGATATAATTTAATGATGCACCGCATGTCTCAATCCTTCCTGCCCCTGCTGGCTGCCCTGTTGATCTCGCTGCTGAGCGCGGCCTTGCTGCTGGCCCTGCCCGCTGCCATCTGGGATGGCTGGCGGCCCGCCACCTGCCTGGCCACGCGCTGCTTCTGCGAGGCGGCCAACCCGGCCTCGCCGGTAAAACAGGCTGCCAATGCCTGGTCTTCCCTGGCCTATCTTTTTCCCGGCGCGTTGATCTTTGCCCGGGCCGGCCAAGCCAAAGCCGCTCTTTGGCCGGCGTCAGCCCGCCTGATGGGCCTGGGCGCCGTCATCGTTGGCCTGGGCAGCGCCTTTTATCACGCCTCCCTCACCTTCACCGGTCAGTTTTGGGATGTATTCGGCATGAACCTGCTCTGCAGCCTGATGCTGGCCCTGGCCCTGCAAAACCTGTTGGACTGGTCCAAAACCCGGACCCTGACTCTCTACGGTCTCTTCAACCTTCCCCTCACCGCCATGCTGATCTGGATTCCAGAAACGCGCCGCTGGGCTTTTGCCTTTGTCCTCGTTGCCGCCCTGCTCCTCGAAGTCTTCAGCCTGGCCTCCCGCCGCCGCCTGTTGAACTGGCGCTGGCTGGCCGGCGGAACCGCCCTTTTTGCCCTGGCCTGGCTCATCTGGATTAGCGACCAGGCCGGTTGGCTGTGCAGCCCGCAGAGCTGGCTGCAGGGGCATGCCGCCTGGCACCTGCTGGGCGCGGCTGCGGTCTGGATGCTTTACAAATATTATGTCAGCGCAGCGGGGTGAGCTGTGGGAAGATCCAGCGGCGGAGGGCATTCAGGAAAATTGAGCTGGCAAACAATTTTTAACCGCGAAGGCGCGAAGTGCGCAAAGGAATAGCCATTTAAAGACATGCTGTCATTGGCCTGAACCTATATATGATTGACCATTCGCTTTATGCCATCTCGAATGAGGATGACATTCCAATTGATTAAGAAACCGAGGCGGCAATCGCGCAGTTTAAGATATGTCAACAACTGCGCTTGGTGGATGGGCAGAATATTTTCGACCGTTTTGTTCTCGATGATAACTTGCCCCTCAATAAGCATATCCAGGCGGTACCCTGCGTCAATTCGTTCGTTTAAAGGATGGGTTGCAGCACTTCACATTCAACCTTCAACCCCCGGCTTTTCAACTCGTGTGCCAGGCAAGTCTGATAAACCGATTCCAATAGGCCCGGTCCCAGTGCGCGGTGAACCGTTAAAGCAGCATCGACAATTATTCCCGCCGTTTCCTCAATATCCATATCAACAATTCCTTCTTCTCTCTTCCGGAATTCCTTGGCGTCCTTTGCGCCCTTGGCGGTTAAAAAACGCATTCCTATCCATTACTTCTTCTCTTTTCTTCTTCCTTCCGGATTTCCTTGGCGTCCTTCGCGCCCTTTGCGGTTAAACGCTCTGCGGTTAAAAAAGCTTCATTCTTCATCAATCTGGCTGAACTGCTCATCCACAAAAGCAAAAAAGGCTTTCTTGCTCTCGCCCAACCACCAACCCTCATGACACCAATAGCGAATCTTGGGGTTCGGATCATTCACTTTGCGCCGGTGGAAATACTCCCCATCTCCGTCGCCGTGCGGGCAAATTTCCAGCAGATCGCGCGAGTCATAATCCACTGCCTTGAGGTCCTTGATCGGATCCAGCACCTCGCTCAGCGTGTTCAGCCTGTTCACCGGGTGAATGCACGGCGCCCACCAGATTTCATAGCTTTGCGAAAGGTTGCCAAAGCCGTTGTGCACCGCGTAGAACTGCCCCAGCGCCTCGGGCAGGCGCCAATTTAAGTCCAGCAGTTTCTGCGGCAGCTTTGGCTCCAGCTCCGGCGCCCCACCCGCGGCAATTTCCAGGTAAGGCTGCCCATCATAAAGGGATTTGCGCAAAATATACAGCAGATACCAGCGTTCCTGCCACCGCATCGCATAAAGAGCCGAGCAGCGCTCCTTTAGCGCGCCGACCAGTTTGGGCAGCCTGCCGGCCAGCGGCGCAAAATTGGCCATCACCGCCTCATCCGGCGGCAAACCCGCCAGCCCGCGCCACGGGCAGCCTTCCGGCGCCTCTGCCAGGGCGAACACCCCCTGCGGATCATAACCTTTGTTCTGCAGCCGGATCGCCAATCCATCCCGGCCATATTTCTCCGTCAGTTCCGTTTCCAGGGCAAACACGCGGCGGTAATGGCTCGCGCCATCCCCTTCCTGAAATTGAAGCGCCTTCAAATAATCGGCAGCCTGATCTGATGATAATGTCATGGCAAACCTCCTTTAAGGACACAGCGTGGTCACCCAGCCGTCGTATCCGGAACGCTGGCGTCTTTGCCAAAATCCTGCCCAAATAATATTCCATTTTTCATTTTCAAGGCGCAGATCGGTTTTATCCTTTTTTAAGCCGAAATTTTCCCATTTGTTTACTCTATCCCGTGTTTATATCCATTCAATGGGGCTGCGTTTACCCTTGTTGGGATCTTTCCAGAACACATCAAGCCATTTTTCCTGTTGAACTGACCATTTCATGTCACGATAAAACCATAATGTCGTCAAAAAAAGCAAAAGGGTCATTAACAGCAAATAGAATGGTGCGGCTGCCATCAATGGGGCGAATGGTTGAAGCAGATTCTCAACGCCCACGCCAGGTTGAAAACCAACCCATAGACACACCGCCGGCACAAGCAGGCTGATTCCAGCCCAACCCATCAGGATAATCAACAATAATGGAAGGAGTATCAGAAAAACAACTGGCGCCTGCCCGGTTAAATCTGCCAGGAACCCCATAAAAAACTGAATGCCATCTTGGAGCATGAACACGGTCACCAAAGCCATCAGAATCAAGATACTCTCGCAGATCGCCCCTTTCCATTGCCGCCGCTGATAAAAATCACCGCGGTGGGTGACAAAAATTGCAAATACAATATACCCTGCCAGAAATATCCAGCCAATTCCCTGCCACAACCCCATGTCAGATTCTGCCTGTGTCAACATAAATTCTTGGAAATGATGATTGGCCAATCCTTCATTGGCGATGACTTAACCATTTACCCATCTATATTTCATCATCATGGTCAAAACCGGGAAAAAGACCCAATTTCAGGGCTGGTTCAAATCCCGTTTCCATTGATTCAGCGCCATCATCAACTGTCCGCTGAGGCTGGTAAAACGGCTTCCCGGAGCCAGAGCTGCAACCGCCTCATCTTTTCGCCCTGTTATCGCCAGATCGAGAATGCGGGCTGCTTCAGCATGGAAATCTGCGTGCAATTTTTGAATCTTCTGACAGCCGGCGGATGTCCGGTTGGCTTCAGGCAGGCTGTAAAACCATCTGCCAAATTCACAAAGATTGTCGACCTGCACCTGGGTCACCTGAAAATCACTGCTGCCGCTGTTGATGGCAGAACTCAGGCGCTGTTTCCATGCCCCATGTGCCAGTAATGCCTTATCAATTTCGCTTTGCATCGTCATGGATATACCTCCATCTATAAGACAAATCTGCCTTTATTTACTTTTATTATAGACCGGTTTCCACCTGGCAGTGACCATGAATGCGCTTATACCTCCACAATTAACCCATCAAAGGCCACTTCATAACCCTGCCCGGCGGCAAAAGCTGCCAGCTCAGGATGAGCCGGGTTGCCCTCGTGGGCGATATGCGTGGCAAAGGCCCGCCCGCCAGATTTCAAAATGCCTTCCTGGCGCATACGCGCCACATGTTCGCTCACCTCGCGCGCGCACAGGTGATCGCTGCCGGGCTGTTCCGGTCCATAGGTGTGATCCAGAATCACCAGGTCGAACTGCCAGTCAAAGCGTTTGAAGGCGGCCCAGGTTTCTTTGGGTAAAACGGCTGTATCCGCGCCGTAGAAAATGCTCACCCGCCCGTCGGTCACCGCGTATAAATACGCCCCTGGCGATGGGCTGTGATTGGCTGGAAAAGCCATCACCTCATATGAGCCGCATGCAAACCGCGTCAGCGGCGCCACGGATCGCAGCCGTAAGTTCAACCGCCTTTCCACATCCCCATCCAGCAGGCTGAAACCGGCCATATCCCGCTTAAAGGTTTCATCCGCTTTGGCAATCGTCTCTGCGGAGGCGTAAAATTCCAGCAGCGGCGCGCCCAGCGTGCCATATTCAGGACTGCGCGAAAGCAAATGCGACAGATCCATATGATCGGCATGCGGGTGGGTTTGCAGGCAAAAGCGCACCCCGGTTAGCGGGCAGTTGTGCTTCTGCGCCGCCGCCATGATATCCGGACCCAGGTCAATCAGCAAATCATCATTGATCAACAGCGAAGACCGCTTGCGCAGGCTGGGGCCGCCGAGCCGGCGGGCCGCCTCGCAGTTGGCGCACCGGCAAAACGCTTCCGGAAAGGCATTGGCGGCAGCCGTGCCCAGAAAGATCACCCGCATTGCGCCTTCTTTGCAGGCTGGCGGGGTGGTTTGCTTCTTTTGTCTGAAGGCTTCCAGGGTATCCCAGATTTCCAATCGGTCCGCATCTGAAAACATGCGTTCATGAAAGCAAATTTGCTCATACCCTTTGCTGTAAATGATGCTGTCTGTGGTTGGATTTCTGCTGAATGAGCTTTCCGTAGTTCCTCTGTTCAAATAGGTTTTTTCAAAATCAATTTGATCGAGGAGAATATGTCCCTTGCCAACTTTAGCCGGGCCGGCAATGGATACATGCGTAAAATAAATGTTCAGGTCTTTGGGGAACAGAATGGATTTAAGGAGGGGCAGACTAATAACAACTGTCGGTACCCCTAAAATGAGCAGTTTTAGATAATCATCCAGGTAGCTGTACGTCCATAAAAAATAACCGAAGACAGCCATCGCCAGAAGAAAGAAAATCAACAACACAAGGTCGCCATCTTTGGCCGGGCGAAAAACCTTGACCTGTTCATATTTATCCTTGTCCTGCCAATGCGTTTCCAGCAGGCTCCAGAAGGCAGCCCTGTCTTCATCCGAAAGCAGCCCGTCAGAAATCTTCATCTGTCTTTCATCATTCAGGCCGTAAATGGTGCTGGAAGTTTTCAAAAAACCTTGCGATTTTTTCTTAAAGGTGAAGGCATAATCGATGTTATCGAAGGAAATAAAATTATCCCGGGAGAATAACACTTCCCCCAAAATAGCCGTCGCAGACAATCTGGCCACAACTTTGCCTTTTCCTGTGATCAGCCAGCCAAAATCTGTCAGGTAGTACAAGGTGGCTCCTGCAAAAAGAAGCCCGGTCATGATAAGAAGATTCTCTAACGAGGCTAAAAGCTGTAATGCCACGGCGTCAACAACGATGATGAACGCCAGGGTCAGCGCCATCCGGATGATAAAGCGCCGGAAGACCCTGGCGCCGGAGGCATAAAATATCGTTTCTGAGGGATGTTCTGATGAAAAATTTTCCATTGTATGATTGACTCCACTGCAAAAAGGTAAGAAACCTACCCAAAAGCAGGAAAGTTTAATACAATCAGAGCATGTTCAGAAAAAACACCAAACACCAACAACCGGCACTGATCAGCGCTGCCAGCGAACTGCCCG
>Ga0209097_10001839_pt1 | contig 17695 bp, 17 predicted proteins | sample AD_UKC052_MetaG_FD_184419 | JGI IMG/M metagenome (GOLD analysis project Ga0209097, IMG submission 184419) | Active sludge microbial communities of municipal wastewater-treating anaerobic digesters from USA - AD_UKC052_MetaG (SPAdes) (version 2) | ecosystem: Engineered > Bioreactor > Anaerobic >... | reverse complement strand
TTCTGACCGGCAACCACGCCGGCACTGATCGCCGCAATGGCGGCTCCGCCTTCCGGGTCGGTAGCGCGGCCGACGAGGATCAGCCGGGCCAGAATGGTGGTGCTCCAGCATACGAACATGGCGGCAAAAGCCGTGGAAGTGGCCGAAAGCAGGTTGACCGAATAGGCAATGGCTGCCTGGTCGCTGGATATCAGGGAAGCCACCCAGGTAAAGAGGCGGCCTACCAGCAGGAAGATGGGTGCGCCCGGCGGGTGCACAACCTGCAGTTTATATGCGCCGGAAATAAATTCGCCACAATCCCAGAGGCTGCCCGTCGGTTCTGCGGCAGCGCCCAGAACCAGCACCGCAATGAGGAATGTCAGCCAGCCTGCGAGGTTATTTAATGTCTTAAAGGAAGTCATTATCCAGTTTTAAATGATAATCAGCGTTAAAAGGAAGCGCAAAACTAATAAAGTCCGCTCAACCCAAACCTTTGTGCGCACAAATTCGGCAGATTGCCCGAAAAAGAAACCCGGAGACGCGCCGTTTCTCCGCACCATAGAGTTGTGCGGCGCTTTTCAGGTTGCATAAACGTTCAAAATTCCTGTCCCGTATAAATGAAAAAGTGACCATCGCTTTGGGAATCCGGCAAGTCATCCGATGACTCGGAGTCATCGGATGACTTGCCGGATTCCCAAAGCGATGGTCACCAACGAAAAATCCCGAATTCCTCCCATCGGGAAAAATTCGGGATCACTCCTCTGAAAGCGGTGTACGCCTCTAACGCTCTCACTTCTAAAAAAGCAGCTGACAATGGGCGAAGCGGTCAACTCTAAGCCTCTCACCCTCTCACTCTCTCACCCTCTCACTTCTAAAAAAGCGGCTGACAATGGGCGAAGCGGTCAACTCTACGCCTCTCACCCTCTCACTCTCTCACCCTCTCACTTCTAATCAGAGTCCCAGTTTGGCTTTCACCAGCGCCGTCACGTCGTCGCCTTCAGCGGCGAACAGCGTAATACCCGAGCTGGTATCAAAGATCATCAGGTAGCCTTTTTCCTTGGCAACGTCCTTCACAGCCGCTTCTACCTTTTGCAGGATCGGCGTGAGCAGGGCTTCGCGTTTGGCGGCAGCCAGTTGCTGGGCATCCTGTTCGAATTTCTGGATGGCCTGTTGCTGTGTTTGCAATTCTGCCTGACGGGTTTGTGTCTGTACCGGTGTCAGAACACCGGAATTGTAGTCTTTTTCAAGAGCGGCATAAGCCTCCTGAAATGCCTTCGTCATAGCTTCGTCTTTAGCGCCGAGCGAGTCGGTGTAGACTTTCATGGCGTCATTGGCCTTTTTGGTATCTGGCAGCAGTTCCAGCAGATTACCCAGGTTCATGTGGCCGTATTTGGGCTGCGTTTGAGCAGTGAGCGTAGTCGCGCCGATCAAAATGGTAATCAGGACTGCGAATGGTGTTTTACAAAACATCGTTTGAGAAAATGTGTTTTTTAAAATAGAAAAACGAAAAACGGTCGCAAAAGTAACATTTTGCGGTAGACAAGCGGACTTAAACGGCGGCTACTGAAAAAAACTGTTGCCTTCTTTAGACCAGTAAAACGAATTTGGACCTGAAAACGCCCCTCCGGGCCGCGAAAACAGGCTGCAAAACGTAATAGAGCGGTCAGAAGTTAAAGTTCAGTTAAGCCATACGGGTTGGTAGGGCCAAAATTTGTTGGCACTACGTTTCTTTGGCGTACCTTTCTGACGTTTCAGTTTACACTGCTATATTTCACCTATACCCGGCTGGGCCGGCTCCACAGTATGAAACAAATTCTCGCGCTTTCCATATTTTTCCTTGCCTTTTGCGCCATCGGCCATGCTCAGCAAACCCCCAAACCGGAAAAGAAGGGCCTCGTCCAACTTTCGGGTATCATCGTAGCCGAAATTGAGGGCCGTCGTACCACGGTGCCGTACGCTACGGTTTACCTGCCCGAAAAACGCCGCGGCACGTACTCCGACTACCGCGGTTTCTTTACCATTGTTGTAGAGGAAGGCGACAAGGTCCGCTTCAATTGTATCGGTTTGAAACCGGTCACCATCACCATTCCCGATACGCTTACGATGGACCGTTACTCCATTGTACAGATTATGTCGCAGGATACCATCAACCTGCCCACGACGGTTATTTTTCCCTGGCCTTCCAAGGAACATTTCAAAGTAGAGTTCCTGAAAATGGACGTGACGCCCGAATTGCAGCGCCGCGCTACGGAAAATCTGGCGAATGAATACCTGACGGAAGCGCGGAAAAATCCTGATATCGTGCCTTACGGCGGCCGGGAAAGTGCCAATTTCTACCTGCGCCAGCAATCCCGCGAGTATGTCTACCTCGGACAGACGCCGCCCATGAATATCTTCAGCCCGCTCGCGTGGGGGCAGTTTTTCAAAGCCTGGAAGGACGGGGATTTCAAGAAGAAAAAAGACTAAGTTATTAGTTATCGGTTATTAGTTATCAGGGTGGTAGGGGACCATCTGCACAAATGCTTCGCTGCCCGATTGTGCGGCGAAGCATTTGTGCAGATGGTCCCCTACCACCCTGATAACTAATAACCGATAACTAATAACCTACTTCAGCGCCGTCTTTCGCAAGCGTTGCAGGAATGGGGAGGCAAAAATAAACGACTGCAAATTTTCATTGTCGCTGCCGAGCACCTCGTCCTTGTGGCCGCTCCATTCCAGTTGGCCTTCGTGGAGGAAACAGATGTTTTCACCGATTTCCATCACCGAGTTCATATCGTGGGTATTGATAATGGTGGTGATGTTGTTCTCGTGGGTGATGCCGCTGATGAGTTCGTCGATCAGGATACTTGTTTTCGGGTCGAGGCCGGAGTTCGGCTCGTCGCAGAACAGGTATTTCGGTTCCAGCACGATGGCACGCGCGATACCCACGCGTTTTTGCATACCGCCGGATAATTCGGAAGGATATTTTTTATTGTTTCCCCCCAGGTTCACACGTTCCAGGCAGTAATTCACCCGTTCCAGTTTTTCCTTGTAGGTTTTGGTGGTAAACATATCGAGCGGGAAGCGGATATTTTCCTCCACCGTCAGCGAATCGAACAGGGCGGAACCCTGGAACAACATGCCGATTTTCATTCGGATGGCGCGCATACCTTCCTTGTCCAGATTGGTAAAATTGACGTCGTCGTAATATACCTGCCCGCTTGTCGGCGTTTGCAGCCCGACGAGGATTTTCAGCAATACGGTTTTGCCGGCGCCGGAACGGCCGATAATCAGGTTGTTTTTGCCTGCTTCAAAGGTAAAACTGATGCCTTTCAGCACCGGTTGAAGTCCGAAGGTCTTGAAAACGTTTTCTGCTCGAATCATATGGAGGTTGTTGGACCGGGGCAAATGTAGGCATCCGGGGTGAAAGCGCGGGCGCTCTCACCATTTTTCCAGTTTAATACTGATTGTAGCAGCCTCTTTTTTCCATTCGAAGCGGGTTTCTTGCCAGTTGGGCGCCCGGAATTTGGGCCGCGCATTGTTGGAAGCGCCGTACGGCTCACTCGGTATGCCGAGGAAGTTGGTGTCCATAGTACCGTTGCCGTTGACGTCGTGAAAACAACTCACGGCGTAGGTGCCGGGTCCAAGTTCCGGAAATGCACAGGTAAGTGATCCTTTCTGACGGACGGGAACAATACGTACAGCGCGCGCTTTTTCCGGCGACATGTACGATTCGGCACGGTCGTATACGGCTACGTAAATCTGCCCCCGATCTTCCTTGATGTGGGTAAAAACAACATTCAGGCCGGTATCTGCCGGCTGAAAAATGCCCGAAATCAAAATAAACAGCAAAGTATGCATGGTGGGTAAGTTGATTGTTGACTTGCAGCCAAACAAGCATTTACGGGAAAGTGTTCAACTCAATTCACCCGGTGCCGGCGTACGCGCGTAATGCCAACCCTAAATCGGCAATGCCGAATACCGTTCAATAAACGCTTTCAACTCATCTACCATACCAGGCGAACCGATGGCTATGGTGCCGCGCTGGTGCAACTCGGTGGGCTCCAGGTCAAGGATGCGTTTCAGTTGCGTGTTCATGGCTTTGCCGCCCGCCTGCTCCACGATCATCGACAAGGGGTTACATTCGTACAGGAGGCGGAGTTTGCCTTTCGGGTATTTCCGTGTGCTGGGGTACAGGAAAATGCCGCCATGGATCAGGATGCGGTGGATATCGCTCACCATGCTTCCGATGTAGCGCAGGCCGTAGTTCTGGTCGGAGCAGTGGTCGATGTAGCGCCGCATTTCGAGGTCGAATTTGGAATAATAGCCTTGATTGACGGAATAGGTGGAGCCTGTTTCCGGAATGCGCATGTTGCGGTGGCTGAGGCAGAATTCGCCGATGCTCGGGTCGAGTGTAAAACCGTTGACGCCGCGGCCGGTGGTGTACACCAGAATGGTGGAAGTGCCGTACAGCACATAACCCGCCGCAACCTGCCGAGAACCCGGTTGCAAAAAATCCTCGATGGCTGCCGGGCCGGTGGCATCCGTTTTACGGCGGTAAATAGCGAAAATGGTGCCTACGGATACGTTCACGTCGATGTTGGAAGAGCCGTCGAGCGGATCGAACATGACAATGTAATGGCTTTGTTTGGAACTGACAGCCGGCACGTGGATGATATCGTTGTCTTCCTCCGAAGCGATGGCGCAGCATTCGCCGGAGTTTTGCAGGCACTCCACCAGTTTGTCGTTGGCGTACACGTCGAGTTTTTGCTGAATGTCGCCGCTCTGGTTTTCACCGCTGTCGGCTACGCCGATGATGTTCACCAGGCCGGCTTTGTTCACTTCCCGGTTGATGATCTTGGCGGCCACGCCGATATCGCGCAGGAGGGCCGGTGAGTTCGCCGGTGGCGTAGTCGAAATCCTTTTCGGAACGGATGATAAACTCATCGAGGGTAATGATGCGGTTGCCGGGAAGCGTGTTGTCCCTCAAATGGTTGTGCGAAACCGCTTTTTTTGTGCTGGTGGACATGGTGGTGGTGGGTTGATGGTGTTTGGTTTGTGGTGTTTGGTGTTTGGGGGTGGTTACCCTCGGGCTCTATTTTCGTTGAAGCCAAAGGGAGAGTACCCCCAAACACCAAACCCCACACCCCAAACACCCACATGTGGTTAGGTGAATGCCGCTGGTCGGTCGGCTCTGCAAAAGTACAAAACAGGCACGACCTGTGGAGGCTTCAAACAAAGTTGTATTTTCGGGCGTTGATGAGGATGTTTCGTGTGTAGTGTTTTGTGTTTGGGGGTACTTTGCCCTTGAATTCGTGAACAACGCACCCGAGGGCGAAGCGCCCCAAACACGAAACACCAAACACCAAACACGAAAAAAAATGCGCGCAATTTTTTTCCTCCTCCTCCTTTCCTTCCTGGCCTGCCGCAAAGGGCCGGATACGATTCCTTTGCCCACCAAAATTTGTGTGAGCACCCAGCACCACGGTTACCCCATTCCCAATGCCACGGTGTATGTGAAATTCAACGCCGATTCTTTTCCGGGTTATCAGCAGCCGGCTTCCTACTACGATGCCACGTTCAAAACCGGCTCCGATGCCCGCGGTTGTATCGAATCGGTGCCTGAAGGTACTCACTGGCTCGTGGCGTTCGGCTACGACAGTATTCATTATCCGCACGATGTGTTCGGGAGTATTCCGATAGAAGTTTCGCTGAAAGACCGGCCGGTAAGGGATACGATTTTGTATGTGTCGGAGCAGCACTAGTACCCCCATTTCCCCTGCCACCACTAACCCTCCACTCCACTCCTGTTCATCAAATCCAAATTCACCAGCATCGCCACCGACACAAAAAACAGCGACCCGATCTTGTCCGTTTCCACCAGGTCGTTCATCAGCATGAGCAGGTCGATGAGGATAAAGCACATGACAGAAGCGGTCACCATGCGGCGGCGCCAGCCTGGCGGTGAGCGGTGAAAAACGCGTTCGCCATAGAGCATGACGAGCACCGAAAACAGGATAAAAATGACCATGCCGGGCAGGCCCTGTTCCACGGCGGTCATGAGATAGTAGTTGTGAATGCCCGAGTGTTCGGGATTGTCGCTCACGTAGGTTTTAAAACTGGAAACCGTGTATTTCGTGTAATAAAAGTAAAAATTCCCCGGCCCGAAGCCCGTAATGGGCCTTTCCTTGATCATGTACGTCGCCGCCACCCAGCGGTACACGCGTTCCATGGTGGAAATATCTTCCAGTTTTGTGGTGGCTTCGAGCAGGTTGTCGAAGCGGGTGTGGGTGATGGCTTTTTCGTAGTCGGGCGCAAACTCCAGCCAGTTGTCGCGGGTGCCGACAAAAGTGATAAAAATACCCAGCACGAGGGCGAAGCCCAGCAGCGCCATTTTCATCAGCCGCCAGCGCATGATCCAGTAGATGCCGACGGCGGCGGCCAGCGCCACGTAGGCGGCGCGGGTGTAGGCAAAATTGATGGCCACGAGCAGAAAAGCGATCGTGATCACCAGAAACCACCACATTTTGCTCCAGCGGCGGTACCAGTAGGTGGCGTACCAGATAAAAGGCAGAAAAATGGCCAGCAGGCAGGCGTACATCACGTGGTTGCGGAAAAACGGTCCCATCACGTATGCCACGTCCTGAAAAGAAAAGTTGATGGCTGCATGACGAATGAAAACCGACAGTACCGCAATCAGCAGCGGAATCAGGAACCACCAGAAAAACTCCTTGAAATCCTTTTCCGTGCGCAGCAGATGAGTTGCCAGGCAGTAAAATACGATCACGTACCAGCCTTTGGCCAGGAGGTATTTCAGGGAAACGTACACGTCCTGCGAAGTAAGCACGCTGATGCTGATCCAGATCAGGTGCAGGATCAACCCGATGGTAAGTGGATGCCGCACAAAGCGGGCATCCACCGCGCGTACATTTCGCAGCAGCCAGCCCACACCGCAAAGGGTGAGCAGCCACATCAGTTGTTCGGATGGTAAATCGGTGGAAAAACCGCCCGGAAGTTCCGTTTCAATGGAAAGCGGCAGGCAGGCGATCATCAGAAAAAATACCCGCCTGAAATCGACGGCCGTGAGCCACAGCACCGCCAGCACAGCCGGAACCCCGAGCAGCCACCAGGCTTGAAAGCCGATTCCTGCCCAGATCAACAGCATACTCACAACAGCCAGTCCGCCGAACAGGAGTCGCTGCGGATGGTCGCCGGGTATGCCCAGGATCGTGGAGAGGCGGTTTAGCATCGGGCTCGTATTATTCTCCTTTAATTTCTGCCCAGTTAATATCCTTGTACGCGTCGGCGATCAGTGCGGCCAGGATACTGAAAAAGAAAGCCGCTACGACAGCCGCGAGCACGATGAGTGTGCGGCCCGGACGGCTTTTGATACGGGGGATCTCTGCCTTTTCCACTAATTGCAGCGAAGGAATGTCCGTTTGGTAGGCGGCCAGGATTTGATTATAGCGCTCCAGGTCATAACTCAATTGCTTACGGCCCTGAAAGTGCAGGTCGCTGAGGGTCGATACCTGTGGTAGCCCTTCGTTGAAACGCTCGAGGTTGAGACGGTCGTCTTTTACGCTGGGAGAGGTGAGCCGGGACAGTTCGCGTTCGTAAGCGCGTACATTGGCTTTGATATACTGAATAGTATCCTGGGGAATGAGCGGGTTGTTTTCCAGAACCTCCAGACGGGCGTTGCCGCGGATCACTTCAGATTCGGCTTTGGTGAGGTTTTCAGCCAGTTGACCGCCCTGTGATCCGGCATCGTAGATGTTGTAGAATTTTTTGACGTAATTCAGACTGTCGGCCAGAATGGTCAGTTCCCTTTTTTTTCGGGTCATATTGTCCTGAAAAGTGGCCAGCAGCGTTGCCTGGCTGCTTTTGATCAGTCGTTGTCCGATGGCATTGATCTTGTCACGCGCAGCGTTGGCCATATCGGCGGCCAGTTGCGCGTCGGTATCTTCAATGCTGAGTTCGACAGCGTCGTTTTTGTTCTTCAGGACAGAATACAGTTTCCGGAAATGCTTGCGGACTTTATACGGGCCTTGTTTGGAAGTCGAGTCGATATCATAATGGTCATACAAACGAAACTTCGTTACCATATAATCCACTACTTCATTGCTCTCCGCAATTTCCACCATACGGTCGAGGTCGCGGTCGGAACCGAAGTATTCCGTCACCTTGCTGGTGTAACCGAAAATGAGTTCAGGATTGGCTAATTCGGGGCTGGCAGGGTAAAAGATAGTAGTCCCCTGATAGTAATTGTCCATCAGGAGGGTGATACCGATGCTTCCTATCAATGTAATCAGACAAATATTCCGAATGGCTTTTCTCCAACGGTACATAGTAGAGAAAACCCCCAGCAGGTTGTCGCGGTTGCTCATGTGTGTAATGATTGTGATGCCGGTAACGGCCCAACGCTAAAAGTGATTTTTCTGACGGTCTGTCAAAAAACGGCGCAAAAATAGGAAAAGCCTCCGTCTTGGACAGGGTAGTAATAAAATAACTCCCGCACTACGGTGGAAGAGTCATGCGCGTTAACGCCGGAGAGGCGAAATTGGCTGCCAGCAAACAGAAATAAAAAAACCCAGCAGCGCTCATACGCGCCGCCGGGCCATCAAAACACGCTTCATTTATGTGTTGCAAAGGTAAAAGCAAACAATCCAAATTCGCAATACTTTTTCATATTTTTTTAAACATGACAAAGCCGCCCCTTTCTTCGGGTTTTAATAAACCGTATTCGAAGCGCGTTGAGCCGCAAATTTCGTATCCCGCTTTGCGGTAGGCAGCAATGGGGCCGTTTGTCATTACGTTGAGCCACAATGCTTTACAATGAAGTTCGGTCGCTTTTTGCTCCGCCGCTACCAGGAATATTTGTCCCACCCCTTTTCTGAAAAAATCCGGCATCAGGTATATTTTTTCCAGAAACAACGCATTGCTTTCGCCTTTTTCCGGCATGGATTTATGTAAATAAAATTTCATGAATCCTGCAATGTGCCCCAAATCGTCCCGCCCGATCCAGTATTCAATTTCCGGATCTGATAGTTCGCGCGTTAAAGTTTCTTCACCGAAACAGCGTTCCATATACCATTCCAGCCCGTTTTCCAGCCATATGTGCCTGTAATACGGCTCGTAGGTAGCCCGGCCGACGTATTGCAGCAATTCAAGATCGGAGAGCAGGCACTTTTGAAAAGTAATGAACACGGGAAAATAGAAGTGAGAGGTGAGAGAGTGAGAAGTGAGAGTCCGTAGAGTACGCCGCTTCGCCCTTATTAGAAGTGAGAGAGGTGAGAGAGTGAGAAGTGAGAGTCCGTAGAGTATGCCGCTTCGCCCTGGAATTTTATGAATATAGAGTTACCACCTCCTAAACACAAAACACAAAACCCTAAAAACGCTCATTGTCGGGGCGGAAATGCTGGAGGAGTTGCCGGGCAGCGGCGAAGGGAGAAATGCGGCCTTCCAGCACGAGCGGCTCGAGGGCTGCCAGTTTTTCGCGTATTTCCGGGTTTTGGTAAAAAAGGGTTTGGAGGCCGCTGTCCAGCGATTCTTTCAGCCAGTAAGCCGCTTGCTGCCGGCGGTTTTGATCGAGGTATCCGCTTTCGGTAACCTGTTGACGGAATGACCCGATAGCGTCCCACAATTCGGCGATGCCTGTTCCCTGTTCCGCGCTGCACGCCAGCACCCTGGGCGCCCAGCCGCTGGGTTTGAGGGGCAGCAGGTGCACGGCGTTCAGGTAATGCATGCGTGCCTGGTTGGCGAGTTTGAGCCGGTCGCCGTCGGCTTTGTTGACGGCCAGCAGATCGGCCATCTCGACGATGCCGCGTTTGATGCCCTGTAGTTCATCGCCCGCGCCGGGGAGCAGCAGCAGCAAAAAAAGATCCGTCATGCTGTGCACGGCAATTTCGGATTGTCCCACGCCGACGGTTTCAATCAGTACGATATCGTATCCGGCGGCTTCGGTAAGCAGGATGGTTTCACGCGTTTTTCGGGCCACACCGCCCAGCGATTCGCCGGAAGGGGAGGGCCGGATGAACGCGTTCGGATCGGCAGAGAGCCGTTCCATCCGGGTTTTGTCGCCCAGGATACTGCCTTTGCTGACGGCGCTGGTCGGGTCGATGGCCAGCACGGCTACCCGGTGCCCCTGCCCGGTCAGATACAGGCCGAGCGCTTCGATGAGGGTGCTTTTTCCGGCGCCGGGCGCGCCCGTGATGCCGATGCGCAGGGTTGGCCTGGCGGGCGCTTGTTCGAGCAGGCGGGCGATCACCTGCTGCGCCCGTTCACCATGTTCGGGCCGGGTACTTTCTACCAGCGTAATGGCCTGCCCCAGCAACACCCGGTCGCCGGACCGGATACCCTGTACAAATTCTTCTACGGAAGGAAGTTGTCGACGCATGGGGCGAAGGTAAGAAGGGTGTTTAGTTTTTTGTGTTTGGTTTTTGGGGGAACACGCTACACAAAAACGGCACCCCCACCGGCTTTATCATGGTTAAAGTTCATTTGGCAGTTTAAGAATATGATTTTAACTAAACCACAAAATTTTGAATATCAATAATTTAATTGTTAAATGAATTGACAACAAATGCCGGCTTGGTTAAACACTGTTAAGTACGGCCTGGCAGTCTGCCGGGCTCTTGCACAATCGAAGCGGCGTTTACAATCTTGCCGGAAAATAAATCCATTATGAAAAAGACAGTTCTTCTTTCCGCCCTTTTCGCCCTGCTGCTGGGCGCCTGCCGCAGCCTGCACGTATCCGATTTTCACACCACACAGGCCATTCCGCAACGCCTGCCCAGCCTGGGTTTGCTGGTGCACGAGCGCAGTTTTGCCGATGCATTTTACGCCGCGCTCGACCACGACATGCAATTTCGGTACACCTATATTCCAGACCCCTGGGAAGTGTACGGAAAAACGGACCAGTCGATGAACGACGTGTTTCACGCACTCGACAACGAATTGTTCGACAACGTCAACGTGTCGGATAAAGAGCGTTACGGCCATGCACGGTTCAAGTTGCTCTATTACCAGCGCCGCAATTCCGGCTGGGGCTGGATTATCCCCTCGGTGGCTACTTTCTGGACGGCCAACCTGCTCGGCATGCCTTGTTCGGTCATCCGCATCGATCTGGAACTTCAAATGGAAATTACCGATGCCCATGGAAAAGTACTCGGCCAGTACAAGGCCCCCGGAATGGGCAAGGGCAAAATAGCCGCTTATCATGGTTACGATGGCCTCACCGCCGTTCGGAAGGCCAATCTGGTAGCGATTCAGAACGCCTTTTCTACCATAAAAACCAACCTCGCTACAGATATTCCCACGCTTTCCGAACAACTGAAAGCCGCCGGAACCGTACACCCTTTGGATCGCAAGTGAGAACCGGCAGCGCCGTCCGTTTATTTCAACCTGTTGTTTCCGGTACGCAGGGCGGCGGCGCTGTTTTTTTTCTAGTTATCGGTTATCAGTTATCAGGGTGGGAAGGGACCGTCTGCATCTATTCCTGACGGCCCGGTAAGTGGTTATTGGTTATTCGTTATTGGTTATTAGGGTGGGAAGGGACCGTCTGCATCTATTCCTGGCGGCCCGGTAAGTGGTTATTGGTTATTCGTTATTGGTTATTAGGGTGGTAAGGGGGCCGTTTGTATTTATTCTTAGCGGCCCGACAAATGGTTATTCGTTATTTTTTGGCGGGTTGGTTGAAGGGCCATTTGCAAAGTGTCCTTCTGAGCGCAGCGAAGGATCTAATATTTTGGGTAACATTGTATTATTACTCCACTTTATCCTTCTGCTTAAAAGAACCGGGAAACATTCCTTTCGCGAGGTACGGCGCGACGATGCCCGAAGAAACAACAATAAAAAGAATGAACGGCAAAGACATCCGGCCCCAATACCATGCTCCAAATATGGTTGCCAGTAGCAGCAGAACCTGAAGAAATGTTTTCATAATCAACCATTTATAAAACAAGTAACTTCATTACAGTACCCTAATTCTCCAGCACCAACGCCAAACTTATGCACCCTGATAACTAATAACGGATAACTAATAACTAGTTTGAAACGTCGTTTTCCGCTCCACTTCCGCCATTTTCCCGAACCAGAACAAGTAAAACAGGTAATAAGCCACGCCGATAGACGTCTCGATGGTGTATTCTACCAGGAACGAAATCAGAATAATGATCTGGAACGTGGCGAACAGGTAAAAATGGCGCCGCCCGCCGGTGACGATGGGCCACAAAAAAGCCAGCATGCTCAGCAGAAGACCCACCATACCCGTGCCGGCAAGAATATAGATGAACTGGTTGTGCGGCAGTTTCGGCTCGATGGTGTATTTGGGAAAACGCTGGTTCACTACGCGTTGCACTTCCATCGGTAAATCGCCGGTGCCGACGCCCAGCCACGGATTTTCCTCCCACATTTGTATGCCGGCGGCAAAAGATACCCAGCGCTCGGAATCGGAATAGTCGTCGCCTTCATTGCGCTGGTATTGCTGCCAGTCCCAGGCCATGTACGTCAGCCGTTGCTGCAGGCTGGGAATGCTTAATACCGCGATTACCGGCGTAATGACAATGATGAGCAAGGTAACCAGACCTGCTTTCCAGCGCCGTGTGCGGATCACAAAACGGATCACGCTGAAAATGAGCGCTGCGTACAGGGTCACGATGCCGCTCCGCACCGACAGTACGTGGATAAAAATAAACATCAGCACCACGGCCGCCATCAGCAGTTTTCTTTCCCACGCAAAACGCCAGACATACCGCTGCTCCCATAGCCAGCCGCCGACCAGGATAGCCGTGGCAAGGATCAGATTGAATCGGATGTGGTTGCGCGGCACCGGTACCGGCTGTCCCTGCCCCAGTTTGGCCACGATTTCTTCCGCATGCAGGATAAAATTGACGCCGACGCCGATACAAATCAGAAAAACAGCCCAGAACAGTACGTATAAAACGCTGCGATACTGGTATTTGGTAAGGGTTGGCAAATTGGCAAATACCCATGGAAGTACAAAAAAGGGAATGCGTACACGGGTGCGCTCCAGCCAGAATTCGTGGTTGGCCGACCAGAAGTAACTGACTGCCGGAATCAGCAGCAGCAACGACAAAATGACGCAGTCGGGTTGCCGGAAAAATGTTCTGAAGGTATGCTCCAATACTCCCCACACAGCCCGGAGGCCGGAACCTCGCCGGAATGCACCCGTAGCCTGTTGTTTTTCAGCAGTATTCCACAGCACAGCCCCTACCATTCCCCACATACTGATCGAAAGCAGGAAGGGGGACAGCATCATACTGACCACCAGAAGCGCGGCAAAAAAAACCGTTAGTCCCTCCGGGGTTTTTATGTCACTTAAAAAATTGATTTTCAAAAGTTTGATACAAAACAGGTTAGAAAAACGGGTCTGAAAATAAATACGGGGATACAGACGCCCTGTCGGAGCGATATCTGCAGCATTTCTCCCTGTTTTAACATTCTTCAGGTTTCGGTGTACTTGAAAGAACGCGTTCAAACAAGTTTGGCAAATTTGGCACAACATATTGATTTTCAATGCAAAAAATCAAGTATGCCACACTTTATTAAAAGCGCGCTTTCCGGGCGTGGCACAAAGATAAGTGCCTGTACGAAAAGGTGATTCATCTGTTATTTGTGCAAGGTCGTCCAAAATGAGCAAGTGCGGCTGCTTTAGTATCCCGTGCTTTCAACGAACTTCTATACTTTTGCGCTGTTCTATGCACCAACTTATGCGCCATTGCCAGATTTTTTATTTGTTTATTGTGCTGTCAGTTCTGTTGCCTGCTTGCAGGCAGGAGTCTGCGGGTCAACCGGATTCGCCGAATTCCATGCTCCGGCAACCGGCGCCTTCTTCCAGAGGGGCCGACCCGACGCCGCTGCCCAAAACGGGAGCCGGCAGTTTTGAAAACCTGGTAGCCGATTACGAAAGTAAAGACCGCGGCATCTGGCAAAAACCCAATATGGTGATCTCGCTGCTCGGCGATCTGGAAGGTAAAACGGTGGCCGACATCGGCGCAGGTACCGGCTATTTTACCTTCAGAATGGTGCCCAGTGCCAAAAAAGTGATCGGAATCGATATCGATCAGCGGTTTATCAATTTTATGGACAGTGTGAAGGTTCGCCTCGACGACCGATACCGCGACCGTTTTGAAACGCGCCTGGCCAAGCCCACCGATCCGTTGCTGAAACCGGAAGAGGTAGACGCTGTGGTGTTGGTAAACACCTACGGTTACATCGGCAACAGGGTACAATACCTGAAAACGCTGTGGAAAGGTATCACGCCCGGAGGCCGCCTGCTGATCATCGATTTCAAAAAAAACAACCTCCCCGTCGGCCCGCCCGACGAATATAAAGTAGCCTTGAGCCAGGTGCAGCGCGAGTTGCTCACCTCGGGGTTTTCCATCGACAAAATTGATCAGGCCGCGCTGGACTACCAGTACATCATACTGGCGGAAAAGCCCTTGAAACCTCAAAAAAATTCGACCCAATAAGTATGCGCGGTTCCCTGAGACTTTTTACCTGGTTTGGTATTCCTGTTCATTTACACTGGAGTTTTGGACTGATTTTTTTGTACGCCCTCTGGATCGGTTACGAGAACAGCCTCGACCTGATGGGCACGCTCTGGCTGATGGGTTTTTTTATTGCCCTGTTCGCATGCGTATTGCTGCACGAATACGGGCATGCCCTCACGGCCCGGCGTTACGGGGTGAACACGCACGATATTATCCTGACACCCATCGGCGGCATCGCCCGCCTGGAAAAAATGCCCGAAAAACCGGTACAGGAATTCGTAGTGGCCATTGCCGGCCCGCTGGTGAATGTGGCCATCGCCATCTTGTTGTTCGGGGTGAGCATGCTGGTATTTCAGGAAGAGCGCTGGGAGTTTTTCAAATGGTTCCTGCAGCAGCAATTTTCTTTTGCCGGCAGCGACGAAACGGGGCAGGTGCTGGAGGAAACCGGCATGCAGCCTTCCGGGTTGCTTTTTTACCTTCCGGTACTTGTGGCTACCAATATCGGTCTTGTACTGTTTAACCTTATTCCTGCATTCCCGATGGATGGAGGCCGTATTTTCCGGTCGCTGCTGGCCATGAAATGGGGCCGCCTCCGGGCTACACAATGGGCCGCCTGGCTCGGACAAGCCATTGCTGTGGTATTCATTGTGTACGGCTTGTGGGTCAATGCATTTACACTGGCCCTGGTGGGATTCTTTGTATTCACCACCGCCCGTTCCGAAAATTCGATGGTGCGGCTCGACGATTTTTTAAAACGCTACAAGGCCAAAGACCTGATTCGCCCGCAATTTACCCGCCTGCAAGGGAACGACTGGATGCAAACGGCTGTCGCCCTGCTGCAACAGGGGCTCGAACGCCATTTTCTCGTATTCGATTTTTCCGAAAATCTGGTGGGTATTCTGGAAGAGTCGAGCATCCTCGCCGCAATCAAAAAAAATGCGCTCAGCCAGGAAATCGTGCAATTCACCCAAAAGGTCGAGATCGTTTCACCGGAAGAATCGCTGCAACAGGTTTTTTACCTCATCCGCCAACAGGGAAATCCCATCATCGCGGTGTCCGACGAAACGGGTCTGCTCGGGGTGATCGACGAGGCGGGGCTTTATAATTTTATGAGGATACAGAGCAAAGGGTGAGAGAAGTGAGAGATGTGAGAGGGTGAGAGAAGTGAGAGAGTGAGAGATGTGAGAGATGTGAGAGGGTGAGAGCCGACTTCGATCCCACCTGACTGCTCTTGGCATTCCGATGGTGTCAAATTTTTTGTGAAAAATGCTTCGCCTCTGTTGAATCATCTAAATACTGGAGCGAAGCGGTGTAATCTACGATCTCTCACCCTCTTACCCTCTCACATCTCTCACATCTCTCACCCTCTCACTTCTCTCACTCCTCTCACATCTCTCACCCTCTCACATCTCTCACCCTCTATATCAAGTTCCTCAGCACCAGTGTTTTCTTGATCCTCTTCCCCTCCCGTTTTACCACGATCTTCACTTTTTTTCCGGGTTTTTTCTGAAATACGCGCTGTAAATCGCTCAGATTCAGGACTCCGGTAGGCGCCATTCCGACGCGTACGATCTGGTCGCCTTTCAGGATTCCCGCCTCTTCGGCAGGAGAGCCGGTCAGAACGCTTTGGACGATAAAAGTTGTCAGAGAACTGCCCGAAGTGATGATATTGAGTCCGCTGCGATCGTACAGGAACTCATTTTTGTACGCTTTTCCCGGTTTCAGCCAGATCTTAAAACTATGGTAATCCAGAATTACCGTAAAACGACTGAGCAGGGCATTGCCGACCAGCCCGTTCCGGCCGTTCAGGTATTCGAGGTTGATCCCTGCCGTATCGAGTGTCTGGAAATACGTGACGATATTGGTTTGTTTGTAGTCGCCCATACCGAGGCGGGTGATCCTGCCCGTAAAACCCTCCAGATAGCCGCCGAGCCCCATGCCGATGTTGGCGGTGATCGCGTTGGCGGGCGGGTGTACCAGTGGATGTGTATTGGAAAACAGCAGCAAGGGCAAGCCGGCGCCCGTATCGATCAGCAATTTCACCATAGCGGAAGAGTCGCGAACCGCCTCCATAGGGGTACGGATGTACATCTTGTTGCGGAAAACCTCCACTGGAATTGCGGTGAAATCATCTTTTATCTTGAATGAATTTCGGTCGAACAGGGTGATAATACGTTTGTCGTAGTTGATCCGGGTGATATATTTGGAAAAAACGTTGCCGCTCATGATGCCATGTACGTTGACGCCGGCGTATTCCTCGAAGCGGAAATAATCTTCTTCCAGTACCAGAATATCTTCTTTCGGCGCCACTACTTTTCCGGGAATATCGAAACGGATCTTTCTGGCCAGGTACGCAATAAGGTCGGTTTTCAGGTCCGATCCTTTGACGCGAAATTCGCGGTCATAGTGTATTTTCAGCATATCGCTGATCTCCCGTTTGCTCAGAATAGTGTGCTCCGCTCCCGTATCGTAAATGAAACGGAGCGGGAAGGTTCCGTTCATGGTGACCGTGAGAATGATAAAATTGTTGTTGAATTCGAATGGAATATCGACCTGCTTCTGGCCAGGGGCCATAAAAAAGCCGGACTGTCCTTTGGCAGAAGCGATGGCTGTTAGACTTAACCACAGGAAGTAAAGCGTTTTTGTCAGCATAGCATGTCGTTGGTTTTCGAGCGTAATTTAATAGAATAAATCCTTTCTCACATCATTCCACTGCTACGTGATACCGGATGGCCAGGTGGTGCAGCATGTCGCGGGTCATGGCGTCCAGATCGTATTCGGGTTTCCAGCCCCAGTCTGCACGGGCGGCCGAATCGTCGATACTGGCCGGCCAGGAATCGGCAATGGCCTGCCTGAAATCGGGTTTGTGCGTGATTTTGAAAGAAGGAATTTCCTTTCGGATACTCGCGGTCACCTCTTCCGGGGTAAAACTCATACCGGCCAGGTTGTAACTTGTGCGTACGGACAAGTGGTTGCTGGGCGCGTCCATCAGTTGCAGAGTGGCCCTGATGGCATCCGGCATGTACAGCATCGGCAGCCGCGTGTGTGCGCTGAGAAAACACTCGTACGGTTTGTTCTGCACGGCATAATGGTAAATATCCACCGCGTAATCGGTCGTGCCGCCGCCGGGCATACTCTGGTAGCCGATAATGCCGGGGTAGCGCAGCGAACGTACGTCGAGGCCATAGCGGCGGTAGTAATAATTGGCATCAGTCGTCGCCAGTTCT